>OLRY01002742.1_pt1 | contig 11054 bp, 10 predicted proteins | sample 1672541 | NCBI WGS metagenome assembly OLRY01 (sample SAMEA3136697, study PRJEB25190) | human gut metagenome | biome: human gut; feature: human-associated habitat; material: faeces | place: Austria | collected 2013
CCATACGTCCGCGCTGTCCGCGGTAGATACCGCCGTCTGTAGGCTCTGTGGAAACTACGAATTCCGGACGAACCTTATCTTCGTTGATAATGTACTGCCAGCAAAGACCGTCGCAGTCCTCTTCCTGAACAGTTCCGGTAACAACTACCTGATATTTGTCATTTAAAAGACCAAGGTCTTTCATGATCTTAGCACCGTAAACTGCAGATACAATACCGCCCATCTGATCAGATGTTCCACGGCCGCCGATCTCAGTCTCAGTCTCGAAGCCCTCGTATGGATCAAATTCCCAGTTGCTTCTGTTTCCGATACCTACTGTGTCGATGTGTGCGTCAAAGCCGATCAGTGTGCTTCCGCTTCCCATGTAGCCCAGGATATTTCCCATCGGGTCAATATCAACCTTATCAAAGCCAAGCTTCTCCATCTCTTCTTTAATGCGCATTACATGATCCTTCTCACCGCAGCTCTCGCCGGGGAAGTGAACCAGTTCGCGAAGAAATCTGGTCATGTCTGCTTCATAATTCTGAGCCGCTTCTTTAATTTTGTTGTAATCCATTGTAATTTACCTCCGTAAAATTTATATTTATTCGCTTAATGATTTGTCTGTTCCGTATAATCCGTCCCATACAATTTCGCGGTAGCGGATGGGATCGGTGTCTCCTTCTGTGGAGATTACCAGAATGTTGGAATTTTCATCCAGCTTCAGGGCTTCTTTAAGATCTTTTGCATCTTCATCGTGAAGTGCTGTGTATACAAGCCCAAGCGGTACAGATCCGGATTCACCGGATACGATATGTGGATCACTTTCAAGCGGGTTTGCATAGATACGGGTTGCCTTTGCACTCATCCAGTCCGGACAGGAAGCAAATACAGTAACATGATTCTTCAGGATATCCCATCCGATTGTATTTCCCTCACCGCATGCAAGACCTGCCATAATAGTCTGAAGATCGCCGGTAACATTTACCAGATTGCCGTCAGCCTGTGCAGCAGAGCGATAGAGGCAGTCAGCTGCGCTTGCTTCACAGACAACCATTACAGGAGGATTTTCTTTATATTTGTGAGCGAAATATCCTACAACTGCACCTGCAAGAGAACCAACACCAGCCTGTACAAATACATGGGTAGGACGCTCAACTCCGTTCTCCTTCAGCTGCTTGTCAGCTTCAAGAACAAGAGTACCGTATCCCTGCATAATCCAGGAAGGAATCTCCTCATAGCCGTCCCATGCAGTATCCTGAACAATGATTCCGTGTTCGGTCTTAGCTGCCTCTGCAGCTGCCATTCTTACACAGTCGTCGTAGTTCATTTCCTCGATGGTTACCTCAGCACCCTCTTTGGCAATGTTATCAAAACGGGTTCTGGTGGTGCCCTTCGGCATTCTTACTACAGCCTTCTGTCCAAGACGGTTGGCAGCCCATGCAACCCCACGTCCGTGGTTTCCGTCTGTGGCAGTAAAGAAGGTAGCCTGTCCGAATTCTTCTCTTAATTTGTCAGAAGAGAGGACATTATAGGGAAGCTCGCTGATGTCGCGGCCAAGCTCCTTTGCAATGTAACGTCCCATGGCGTAAGAGCCTCCGAGAACCTTGAATGCGTTCAGTCCGAAACGATAGGACTCATCCTTGCAGTAGATTCCCTTTACTCCAAGATAGGAAGCAAGAGCGGAAAGCTTCTGCAGTGGTGTTACGGAGTACTGGGGGAAACTTTTGTGGAATTCATTTGCTTTGGTTACGTTTTCTTCGGACATCAGATCCAGAAACTTATCATCAGATTCCGGAACATGATTGACCGTCCATTTCAGTCCTTCTGTCATGGGGAAAACCTCCTTTGTGGTGTTTGATTTATTTGGTTATATTGCATTACGTTTTTGTTTTTCTAATAGTATAATAACATAAATAAAACAATTTGCAATAGAAAAATACAAAAAAATTTAGCTTTCTCAAAAATTATTTAGTTTCGTTGCGAAGCCGCATTATTTGTGATATAATACAAGTTACGACACCTGTAAAAACAGAGGACAATAGTCTGCCGTCAGAGAAAAAGACCGCCTTTGGAGCACTTTAAAAAGAGGCAGGCAGGTTTGAAAGGAGTATAAAACTATGGCAGTATTTCGGGCATTTAAGGCTTTAAGACCTGCCAGGGAAAAGGCTGCGGCAGTAGCAGCACTTCCTTATGATGTGGTGAGCCGGGAAGAAGCCGCAGCAATCGGAAAAGTGAATCCGGATTCTTTTTTGCATGTAGACAGAGCGGAGATGGATCTTCCGGCAGATACCGGTCTTTATGACCCTGAGGTATATAAGAAGGCAAAGGAGAATCTGCTTCAGATGGAAAAGAAGGGGATTCTTTCCCAGGATCATAAGCCCTGCTATTATATATATGAACTGGTTCGCAAAGGGAAGGTACAGACTGGAATTGCAGGCTGTGCCTCCATTGATGATTATCTGAACAATGTGGTGAAGAAGCATGAGCTTACCAGATCGGATAAGGAGCTGGATCGCATCAAGCATGTGGATGTGTGTGATGCAAACACAGGCCCTATTTACCTGGCATGCCGCTACACCGACAGACTGAGCGGCCTTCTTGCGCAGTGGAAAAAGGATCATCTGGCAGAATATGACTTCACAGAGGAAGATGAGATTACACATCGTGTGTGGGTGATCGATGAGGACGAGGCAATTGCCCTGATCCGGGAGGAGATGGAGAAGATTCCGGCGCTTTACATTGCAGACGGACATCACAGAGCTGCCTCTGCGGTGAAGGTTGGCCTGAAACGAAGAGAAGAGAATCCGGGGTATACAGGAGACGAGGAATTTAACTTTTTCTTGTCCGTTGTTTTCCCCTATGACCAGCTTACGATTCTGGCCTATAATCGTGTGGTGAAGGATTTAAATGGTCAGACACCGGAGCAGGTACTTTCCCGGATCAAGGAGAAGTTTGACATGACCATAGTTCCGGGCTTTCCGGCCAAGCCTGTGGAGAAGCACTGCTTCGGACTGTATCTGGATGGCTTCTGGTATCTGCTGAAAGCGAAGCCGGAGCTTTATGAGGGCAAGGACGTAGTGGGACAGCTGGATTCCCAGCTTTTGCAGGAACAGGTGCTTGCACCTATACTTGGGATCGGAGATTCAAGGACGGATAAGCGGATTTCCTTTGTGGGAGGAAGCCATAAATTAAGAGAGCTTCAGGCTATGGCAGATAAGAGCCGCGGAATTGCTTTTGCACTGTATCCCACTTCTATGGAAGATCTGATGCAGATTGCAGACGAGAACAAGCTGATGCCGCCCAAATCCACCTGGTTTGAGCCAAAGCTTCGAAGTGGTATTTTTATACATAAGCTGTGTCAGAGGTGAGCTATGGAGACAGAAGAATTTATTTCCGGCTTTTGCCGCACCTGCAACGGAAGCCAGACAGTATGCTGTGAATACCGGGAAAAGGATGGCAGACGAATTCTCACATTTATGGACTGTGCATATAAAAGATGTGTACATCACAGTGCCTGTGAGATTTATAAAGAGGCTCATCGGCTTGGAAGTGAAGAATAGAAAGCCTTATTAAACAGACCCCATTATATTTCATAGAGCAGATTATGAAATATAATGGGGTCTGTTTTTATTGCAAATTTTTGCCCGAAACTATCCTTTTGGATAGTTCCATCTCAACCTTCAATTTGCTACAATATTTACATAAATACGATAAAACAAAGGAGGGAAATATGCAGAAAATAGTCAAATTTACTGATGATAAATATATATGCCCTCAAAAAGCTATTTGCAAATTTCGCTCTGCCAAAAAACTTCGAACACCGTTATACCTGTATGGAGTTACAGGCATCGGAAAGACTTCTCTGGTTATGCACAATTTGAATATGAAACGCTGCAGCTATTACAGTGCATCAGAAACAAGTGCAGACCAGATTAAAATAAAAGAACAATCTGCGGAATACACAGTAGTACTTGATGATCTTCAAAATCTCACAGATACAACAGAAAGAGAAAGTTATTTTGAAGTAATCTGCAAATTACTGAGCTTAAATAACGTATGGCTGATCCTGATCGCCAGATGTCCGTTTCCGAGATGGCTTCTTCCGCTTCGGACGAAATACATATTTGCCGAAATCGAAGAAAGTGATTTTCTTCTTTCATTAGATGAGCAGATTACATATATAGAACAATATGATATTCATCTTACCCGGGAAGAACATCAGAAGGCATGGAATCTGGGCGGTGGAAATGCGTTATCTCTTTTATTTTTTGCAATGGAAAAAGGAAATCTGGAACTGACACAGAGACGGCAGTGGGATTATCTGGAAATTCATGTATACGATCAGTGGGATCTGGAACTGCAGGAATTTTTTATGGATATTTCCATTGTAGAAACATTTACGGTCAGACTTGCGTCCATGCTTACAGGACGAAGTGATGTGGAGAAACTGATCTTTCGGGCTGAAGAAGTTGGAAACTTTTTTGACATAAGAGGAACCGATGGAATCTGGAAATGCAGATGGCCTATGAGGAAATCCATGCAGCAGAGACTACGGAGGAAGAGAAGCATTGAGCAGATCAACCATCTTTATTATGTAGCTGGCTTATATTATGAATTGGAGGAAAAACCTCTTGAGGCGCTTTCCATGTATGAAAAATACAACGACATGGAAAGCATTTCCAGACTTTTGATCTCCAATGCACGTAAGAATCCTTCCAGTGGACATTTTTATGAACTGCGGAAATACTATCTGAAACTGCCGGAAGAACTCATCTCGGGAAGTCCGGTACTTATGGCAGGAATCAGTTTGCTACAATCTATGCTGATGAATATAGAAGAAAGCAACCGCTGGTATCATCAGCTGGAAAAATTTGCAGAAGAACACTCAGGTAGTATGAAAAAAGAAGCTCTCAGCAGGCTGCTTTATTTAAAAATAGCACTTCCTCATACTGGCACAGCGAACATGATCGATCTGCTGAAAAATGCAGACCTGTTAATTCATAATAAAAAAGCAGTTCTTCCAGAGCTGTCTGTGACCAGCAATCTTCCTTCTATGATGAACGGAGGAAAAGATTTCTGTGAATGGTCGAAACGGGACACAGAACTGGCACTTACGATTGGTAAACCGGTAGAATTTGTTCTTGAAAAATATGGAAAGGGTCTTGTATATCTTGCTCTTGCGGAGAGCTATCTGGAAAAAGGAAAAGATATTTTTGAGATTTTTTCAAAGGCGGAAAAAGGCCGTATGGATGCAGAACGGGGGGGTATGCTGGAACAGGTTTTTGTAGGAACAGGAATCCTTGCATGGCTGTCTGTTTTGAAAAATGATGCAGATGGCGCACTTGTATCTCTTGATGCATTTCGTGATCGTGCGGAAGAGGAAGCACCGAATCTGATTTCCAATATTGATGCTTTTATTTGCCGGATTAAGCTGTATCAGGGTGAAGATGTTTCAGACTGGATGAAACAGGCACCAGATGAGAATGCGGAATTTTGCACAATGGAACGTTTTCGATATCTGACAAAAGTGAGAGTATATATTTCTCTTGGGAAATTGGAAGCAGCTTATTGCCTGCTGCAGCAGCTCCTGCATTATGCGGAGATTATGAAACGCACCTATATTCATATGGAAGCGATGATCTTGCTTTCTATTGTTCAGTATAAACTGGAACAGAAGCAGTGGAAGGATACTCTTCAAACCAGCATCAGTCAGGCAGAAGAATATCATTTTGTGAGAATATTTACCAGGGAAGGAACAGCACTTCTTCCAATGTTTGAAAAGTGCGAATTTATCTGGAAAGACAATAGTTATCGAAACCAGATCATGTCAGAATGCAGACAGATGGCTAAATCATATCCTTCTTATCTGGCTTCCAGAAACAATATTGTTTTAAGTGAACATGCGCTGGAGATATTAAAACTGCAGTCAGAAGGTAAGTCATCTGCAGATATAGCAAAAGAGCTGAAAATTTCAGAGGCAACAGTGAAATACCACAATAAAGAAACTTATCGGAAGCTTGGTGTCAGGAATAAAGCAGCAGCAATTACAGAAGCCAGAAAGCGGAAGCTGATCTGAGTCAATGCCCGCTTTAGCGCAAATGGCGAAAAGAGGATAACGATATGAAAAAAGAAAGCAAAAATCGGTTCTGCTTCAAAAAAGCCAGATGGATACTTGCGGCTGCAGCAGCACTTAGCCTGATTTCCGGTACAGTGTCTGCAGCCGAGACTGAAATGACGAAGCAATCAACAGAGTCGGAAACACAGACTTCGGAAGCGGAATCTTTCCAGTCATCAACAGAGCTGCCGGTTGAGAAAGAAACAGAGGCTCCAGTGGAAACTCCGACTGAAGCTATAACGGAGGTTCCAGTGGAAACTCCGACGGAAGTTATAACAGAGGATCCTGTGGAAACTCCGACGGAAGCTATAACAGAGGCTCCAGTGGAAACTCCAACTGAAGTTATAACAGAGGATTTTGTGGCAGTTCCGAATGAGAACGAAACAGAGATGAAGGAACCAAATGGGGATGAAAATGAAACATCTACGGAGCCGGTTACAGAAGATTCCACACAAACCCCGGCAGAAATGACATTTGATCTGGCTACACGAGTTTCTTTGGGAATGAATCAGCTGAAACTCAAAGACGGGCAGCAACCGTTCGTACGATCATTATTTTCGGAGGATGAGATCAGGCAGGGTGGACATGGAAATGTGCTGATATACGCTGACCTGCTGGATGATCTTTTGAAGGATGAGCAGGAGAAAGCAGAAGAACAAAAACTCTCAGAAGAAGAAAGGAATTCCCTGAAAGAGGAGAAAGCCATTCTGGAACAGTGGGCAGAAAATAATGGATATACAGTGGAGCAGTATTTTTCTCTACGTCTGTTCAGGCAGAAAAATGATGAGGAACCTTTGAGAATTGCAGAAAGCCAGGAAATGCTTTCAATGATTATGGAAACAACCGATGTACAGGCGCAGATGGAAGACAGGGTACTTGTCTGTGTCAGGGATGGGCAGGCAGTAATCTGTGGTGATGCAGACAGCCGTGAAAATATCATTGCCTTTGATACCGGAACGTTTGGAACCTATGCTCTTGCTTCCCGTTCTCTGATACCGGAACCGGATACAGAAAGTGAGGATTCCATTGTAATGGAATTGTCTGGGCTAAATGCTGTTTATCATCCGGGTTCCAGAGGTCAGTGGAATCCAGATACACATTGCTATGAAAATGCGACGTCCGGGCAATGGACTTATGAAGAGGGAGAAGGGAAAGTGAGTTTCACAAATAAAGGAAATGAGGATGTGACACTTATTCTGTCTTATAAGCCGTCAGAATCACACAAGGAAATTACCGGAGTATTCAAGGACCAGAAAGGCGAAACAGTTCAGAAACTTTCCATTTCTGCCGAGAATACGGCTACGGTATACCTTAACCTTTACGGGGAACCAGATCCGGGAATAAACGGTGAGGTGATCGGAACGGTATCTTATGAACAGGCCGGGTAAGGAGGTGATCAAGTGGGAAAACAGTCCGAAAAAAAGATATCTGCAAATAGGACAAAAATAATCATTACTGTACTTCTTGTTGTTACATTTGTTGCATTAGCAGTGACGATCTGGGCGTTATTTTTCAGGAATACCGGTCCGGCACTTGCTCCTGACTATGCACCACAGAAAGAAGAAGAATATGCAGAACCTGTAACAGGTGATTCAGAAGAAAAGATGGAGGTATCTAAGGGCGGGGGAGCAGTCAGTATGGTTTATCAGAAGGAAGTACATATTTCACTTTCTGATAATAAGGCAAATCTGATGTTTCAAAATCCATCGAAATCAGTAAATGATATTGTGCTTCAACTTGTCATTATCAGTGAAGATGGAACAGAAACTGTGATTGCCCAGTCCGGAACTCTGTCACCCGGATATAAAATTGAACAGCTGGATCTGATAAAAGATGCAGCAAAACTCTCTGTGGGAGATTATACAGGAAGATACAATGTTCTGTATTATGATCCGGATTCAGGGGAGAAAGCAGTCCTGAATGGAAATATCGAAGGAATTAAAATTACAGTGACTGATTAAGAGAAAACATACTTCAAAAAGAAGATGTAATAAAATGTTTTGCAGAAAGGAAGAAAAGCGATGAAGAAAAAAGCATTAACTCTTTGTGTGGCGACTATACTTGGGTTATCCTCAGGAACAGTAGCAATGGCGGCAACAATAGATTCAGCCGGAGGAACAGACAGCCATGCAGTATACGGAACTTATCAACCTGAAGGTGCAGTAGCAACGGTGTATTCCGTTGATGTATCGTGGGGAAGCATGGAATTCACGTATACGGATGGAGCTGTATCCAAAAAATGGAATCCATCAACACACCAGTATACGGAATCTGTCGGCGAAGGAAGCTGGTCGAACCAGGATGGAGCGAACAAGGTGACAGTTACCAATCGCTCTAATAAGGCATTGACTGCAACTGTTGAAGCAGCAACGTCGGATTCGTATGCAGGTATCACTGCGAAAGTTGATAAGGCTTCTTTGAGTCTTGCGGATGCGTCTACTGGTGCGACAACCACAGTAGCGGGTACTGCATCTACTGCGTCGACTACGATTTCTCTGTCAGGGGCATTAACAGATAAAAATGCAAATAAAGCAAAAATCGGTAGTGTAACAGTAAAAATCGCAGATGCAGATACAGCATCACAGGAATAAGAAGGAGGGCGGAAAGAATGATGAAAAAAATAATTGCAGCAACACTCGCTCTTACTTTGAGCATGTCTATGGGAAATCTTGTATATGCAGTAGAGGATAAATCAGCTGATATAAAAGCAACTTATCAAGCCGGGAAAGAAAACACAGATACTGTATATAGTGTTGATGTGAAGTGGGGAAGTCTGGAATATACATATAGTTCGGGCGTTACAAAAAGCTGGGATCCAACAACTTTAAAATATAAGGAAGCATCCGGTACAAGTTCATGGACTTGTCAGGAAGGGGCTGATCAGATTACTGTAACGAATAATTCGAATGCGGATATCACAGCTTCTCTGGCTTATGATAAAACTGACAGTAACATTACCGGAACTTTTACGAATTCTAAAATAGGATTAAAATCAGCAGAAGGAACAAACGTTGGGGAAAGTCCAAGTGAAACAACGACCTTGTCCTTGGAGGGGGCTCTTTCAGATACAAAAGCCGAAAAGAAAGAGATTGGCAATGTGACGGTGACTATTTCGGATTATGTTGGTACCTCCTCGAATTATAAGTGGGATGGAAATGGCGATATAAGCTGGGGATTTTTAAAAACTACATTGACAGATGGTGTATACACTGTAGAGAAAGAATGTACAGCGGATAATTATTCGGCTAGCATCTTCTATATTTATAATAAAGTAAATTCACAAGAAAAATATGTCATTAAAGATGGAACCATAAAGGCAGAGGGTACATATTCCCTGCAGAAGGTAAATAGTGGAAACGGAAGTTATGGTGTTTCTTTACCGAGTACAATGGCTTTGACTGGCAAAACTATCCGTCTCACGGTTGATTTGAGAAATGAAAATAATCCAACATTGACAGTAAAAGTTATTTAGACAATATGTTGGAGTGTGTTTGCTGGATAGAAAGCAAATTAAAATAGGCAGAGATCTGTGCAGGCTGAACGGTCTGTGCAGATCATCTGTGATATTTACTCCAAACCGCATTGTTTGAGGCAAATATGACAGATGATAATGTAAATGAGGGATTTTAATGAATAAAAATTGGAGCTTGCCTGTTGCCTGTATGGTATGTGTGTTGTCATTGTGTGCTATGGTACTGGCATTGATAAACAATGGGAAACAGGATGATGTTCGCTCGTTCTCACCACCGCCTTTCGAAAAAGCGGCGGTTAGTGGCATGCCGACAGTACCGGAGGACCTTGGATGGTCGGAAATCTATCAGGATGGAATGGAATTTAGGGCATATATCTGTGGAAATGTGATTGTGAAAGACGATGCAGCAGATGTTTATTTTACGAATTCAGAAGAATTTGATGTATGGCTGAAGCTTCGTGTCCTGACTGCAAATGGAACTCTTTTGGGAGAGACAGGACTTATCAGGCCTGGAGAATATGTAAAATCTGTATCACTTACTTCCGAAGTGGAAGATGGTACTGCAATTAAATTAAAGATTATGGCTTATGAGCCAGATACATATTACAGTGCCGGTTCGGTTACTCTAAATACAATACTCAGGGAAGAAGGGGCAGAATGAAACGGTTCGTAACATTTTTTCTGATCTGCATACTTACAGTATATTCAACTACGATATGCTATGCCTGGAACTCTGCCCTGACAGGAGAACAGAGTCAGACAGATTTTGGCATTTATGCAATTTATATTGCAGGAGAAACAGAATATTTAACATCACCTGTCAAAAAAGGGAAAGCTGAGATTCAGTTACCGGATGGCAGAAGGATTGTGGTCAGTGGAGTTACAGACAATAGCCTGACGCTGGTGGTCTATCCGATAACCAGTCAGGATACAGAGGCATGGGAGTGGTTTGCTGCATGTCTGGAAGGAAAGGGGAAAAACATTTCACCATTTGAAATCTATTTTACAGATAAAAAGGGAAACAGAATAGCGGTGGATGGAGTGACAATTTCTTTATCGGATGCGTTGAAGAATTCTTCTGCTTTTTCTTTAAACAGCAATGGGACTTTGAAGACATTATCTGTGCAAAGCAGAGATGGACAGATAAGTTTTCAGGCGGATGGCAGTTACTATTATGTGCTGGCAGAAAAAACAGAGCAGGATATTCCAAATGAACCAACAACACAGCCAACACAAACAGGTGCAGATAATAGCACAGATGTGAATCATGCTGGAAGTGGAGCGGCTTCTGGGGCAAAAACAGGAGATGACACACCGTTGGAATTATATATGGTTTTATTGTTTGTGGGCTTGATAACTACATCTATAGCAGGACTTTGTAGGAAAAAGAATTATGTAGCCAAGCAAAAATAGTAAGTATCGACTAATTATTATATAACGACTTTTTTGAGCTTGGGCAACAGAAAATGAACTTTAGTTTCTTCG
>OLRY01002743.1_pt1 | contig 11052 bp, 5 predicted proteins | sample 1672541 | NCBI WGS metagenome assembly OLRY01 (sample SAMEA3136697, study PRJEB25190) | human gut metagenome | biome: human gut; feature: human-associated habitat; material: faeces | place: Austria | collected 2013
CGTCATACCATTTCTTCATTTCAGGCAAAGCATCCTGCAATTCAGCGGCATCCAGTAATGCGGTCACCTCTGCCTCACTAAACCCAAAGCAATCCTGGTACTTTTTACTGGATATTGAATTGGAAATAAAATTATTTGCTCCTGTGAAGATGCTCTCCTTCGCGATTCGGAGGCATCCGGTTACTACGGCGAATTTTAAGTCCGGATTGGATTTCCACGCCATGCCGAGGAACATCTTTATCACATTCAGCATTTCCTTGTAGTATCCGTTGTCGCTGGCTTTTGCAAGCGGGACATCATACTCATCGACAAGCAAGATCACTTTTTTTCCATAGTACGCATTCATCATACGGAGCAATGTAACCAATGCACTTTTTACATCGGATACCTTGCCATTTTCACTTTTCAGCCGTAGAAAACGCTCTTTATCCGCAATATCAACTTTATCACTATCAGTCAGATAATTATGTTCTATACAAAGCACGGATATGATATATTGCAAAAGATCATAGGCATCCTGATAACTGCTTCCATCCACGTCCTTCAGTGTCAGGAACAGCACCGGCCATTGGTTCATCCATTCCGAACAAAACGCTGTGTCTTTTGCAATTTCAAGTCCTTCAAAAAGTTTCCTGCTATCCTTGCGGATGTCGAAGAACTCTGCAAGCATGCTCATCGTAAGAGTCTTTCCGAAACGGCGCGGTCTGGTAATCAGGTTCACATCAAATGTCCGATCCAGAAGTTCCCTGATGAAATCGGTCTTATCAATATAGTAGCAATTACTTTCCCGCACCTTTTCAAAATTATCAATGCCATACGGCAGATTCACTCTCGCCATCTATCTTCACACTCCTTCCCGGCCGCCGGTCTGACTGCATGGTTTCCAACAGCGTATTTGTATGTCTTTTTACTTTTTTACTGCCTTTCACGAGGCATACCGGAACCGCATTCCGCAATTTTCTCTGTTTCCGCGCGCAGCATGACATTGGCGACAAATCGCCCGTCTTCGTACAGGAACCGGCAGTACCCGCCGTTTCTTTCCGCGATATGACGCACGGATTGTGTTCCGACTCCGGCTCCCCGGCGTTTTGAGGATTGCAGCACGCCGTTTTTTTCTTTGATTTCCCCGTCAAAGGCATTCTCTACGGTCAGCAGGATTACATTGCCGGAATGCAGATAGGCCTGTGCGTGGACGTTCCTTTTTGCGGGTGTTGTTTTCAGGCTTGCCTCCAGTGCGTTTTCCAGAAGGTTGGCAAGTACAAGGCAAAGGTCGATTTCCGGCACTGGCAGGTGGAGGGGCAGATCAAGTTCGCAGGCAAAGGGAACGCCTGCATTGCCAAAAAGCAGCGCATAATGCCCTGCCACGCTGTCTGCCGCCTGGTTATCGCACAGATACATCTCCGTATCGGAAATCCGTTCACGGACGCTTAACAGGTATTCTGTCAGGCTATCCCATTTTTCCTGTGAGGCGAGACGCAGCAGAGCATCGCAATGATGTCTCATGTCATGGCGGGCTTCCCTTGTTTCTTCAATGGCAGTTTTCAGGCTGTCATAGCGCGCCTGCTGCATGGAAAGAAATTCATTTTCTTGCCGGAGATGGCTGTTGCGGTTCAGGCTCGTTGCCATGAAGTAAAACAGAGCGTAAAAAAGCGAGAGCAGAGCCAGCAGCGACAGGCTGACCACAATATAGATCTGCAGCAGCCGTCCGTCAAAGAGCAGCTTTGGATGGACAGGGAGCATAAACAGGTTCAGCAAAATAAACAATATGGGCAGAATCCAGAACACATACCAGGTCTGTGCGAAAGCCTCATCCTCCAGCAGCGATCTTGCTGCGTGAGAAGCCGGATACCATGCGGCCAGGAGAAACGCTGTGCACATTCCAAGCCATGAAAGGGAACCGTAAGGGGTAAACCACAGAACGGATTCCCCATGCCGGAAAGCGATGTCGACTGCATTTGCAGCGCTGCCGAGACAGGAGAAAATCCCGCATACGCCAAGAAATACACAGACGGATTTCCAACGTGTGACATCCAGTGTAAAATGATAAAAGATCCCGGCGGCGGCTGCGACGGGAAACAGCATATACAGCGCCCGGACAGAACCGAAAAAGCACAGTGCGCCGCCAGAGAGACAAAGCAGGATCGCAAACGGGACGGCAATCGCTGCCAGCTTCCGGGGCGGCAGCTTCAGGTACTGTTTCATGGGAAGATATGCCAGCAGCAGGCCGGGAAGGATAACCGACAGCTCCAGCACAGGGGAAAGAAATTCTGTCATAGTCCCGGCCTCCTTTGAAACAGGTAATCGCCGAAGGCGAGCCGCGCGTCCTTTGCAAGGTCACGGCTGACAGGAAGCTTTTCCCCGTTTTTGAGGAGGAAAGCCGTGCCGTTAAAATCCTTTGCATATTCCAGATTGACAATGGTGCCCCTGCTGCACTGGAAGAAACGCTCCTTTGGGAGCTGCTGTGCAAATTCCCGGAAGGTCTGGCGGGTAACGGTGGTCTGTCCATCTGCCTGGTGGATATGGATCTGGTGCCGGAAGTGCTCGGCATACAGGATTTCCCCCAATTGCAGCCAGACAGTGTTACCTGCTACGGGCGTTACCTCTATATATTGGTCGGGCCTGGGGAGCCGCTCCAGTGCCTCGTCAAACAGTCCTGTCAGTTCCTCATCTGTATAGGGCTTTACGAGATAGTGCATTGCCCGGACCCGGAATCCGTCGAGTGCATGATCCCGGGAAGTGGTAGTAAACACCAGCAGACAGTCAGAGTCGAAAAGCCGCAGCTCCTTTGCCGTGTCCATCCCGTTTTCATTTTCCATATGAATGTCCAGAAAAGCCATTTCAAACCGCTCTTCCTCTGCGGCGGAAAGGAAATCATGACCACTCTTATATTCAAAAATATCCGCGCGCAGGGAGATACGGGCAAGCTGTACGTTCACCCGCTCGTGCAGGATTTCTCGTTCTGCAGCGATATCATCTATAATTGCAATCCGCATAAAAGCCTCCTTTACTCAAAATCAGTATACAGTATAGCACATGATGGCGGGCAGGTCATGACCAAATTACAATTCGTGCCGGATTTTTTACGATTCGTGCCGCCCCTATGGAAATAAAAACAAAAAAATATTATAATAGCGTCACATCAAAACTGCCGGGAGGCAGGAATTTTTTCAGGAAAGGGTTGCGTACGATGCTGCCAAATGAGATAATCTGTAGACAGACAGACAGACAGACAGACAGACAGACAGACAGACAGACAGGATAATTCTGTCCTTTTATGCTGCCTTTTCCCATATTGTAAAAGAAAGACCGTTGACTGCGGGCGTATTATGCCTGTGCAGCCAGCGGTCTTTTTTGGCTTTTATACAGGAAAGAGAAAGAAGGGAGGAGCGCACATATGCGGGCAGTGTTTTACACGGAATCCAGGGAAGAATACCAGATGCTGTCGGGGAAGCTGCTGGAGGAGATACAGGATGCACAGCTTCATTATATGGAACAGGATGGGTATTTCCATTTCTGGGACAGTGGTATGATCGTGGTTGCCCTGGACGGTGCGCGGGGTATGGAAACCGTACTGGAGTGCAGCAGCCGCTATCCGCAGGCAATGATCGTGTGGGTAACAGATGATGAGTATTTTGCGAGAATGGCGATCCGCCGTCACATCTTTGACTTTATTCCCCGACCGCTTTCGGAGGAACGGTTTTCAGAGACGGTGAGGAACGCGGCGGTGCAGTGGGGATGGAAAACGGGGCGCAGACCCCTTCTGGAACAGGAGTGATACAGGGATGAGAACGATAAAACAGAAATTACGGAAAATATCCGCATGGGCGCTTGCGGCGGCTCTGCTGGGGAGCAGCTTTGACGGCTTCCTGTCGGCGGAAGCGGCGGCAGCCGGTGAAAATAAAAATAGCGCGGTAATTCTTTCCTTTGCGGAAATTTCAGATAAGATAAAGAAGCAGACGCTGGAAGCCGGCGAGGAACAGTCCAAAATCAGTCTGCCGGAGGAGCTGACCGTTGCGCTTGCGCTGCAGGAGGGTGATTCCGGCGAGGATGCGACAGAAGCATCTGCGGAATCGGAAACGCAGGGGGCGGCTGCAGAGCCGGGTACAGAAGCAGGAGCGGAAACGGTAGTACAGGAAGAGGCCCCGACAGAGCCGGAGACAACTGCAACGGAGACCGCTGAATCACAGTCGGAGACCGCTGCAGCCAGCCAGCCGGATCCTGTGACGGAAGCCGCCGTGCAGCAGACAGAGGCTGCCGAAACACAGACGGAACCTGTGACGGAAACAGAAGCCGTCGTGCAGCAGACAGAAGCTGCCCAAACACAACCGGAAACCGTTGCAGCCAGCCAGCCGGATCCTGTGACGGAAGCCGCCGTGCAGCAGACAGAAGCTGCCCAGACACAGCCGGAAACCGCTGCAGTCCTGCAGGCGGCTCCGCCTGCAGAGACGGAAGCCCCGGCAGAGAAGCAGACGGAAGGCGGCGTTCTGACGTCTTTGCTTGATCGTATGTTCCCGGCGATGACCGTCCATGCGGCGGAGGAGCAGGGAACGGAGGGACAGACAGAGAATGTCACACTGACAGGGATTACATGGGAGATTGACGCGGAAAAGAGCAGCGCGGCGGAATTTTCTTCCGATGAGTCGGCAATCGGCAATAGGTATGTCTACACACCGGTACTGCCGGAAACAGTGACGCTGGAAACCAGCGGCGGGACAACGGAATATTATCTGGAACTGGGAGAGAGCGCAGAGCTGCCGGAGATTACCGTCACGATTGCGGAAAAGGCGATCAGCGACCCGGTTGCCAGGGTGGAGAAAAATGGAGAAGCAGAGGAATTTGATGATATTAAAAAGGCCTTTGAATCGGTTGGCAACGGGGAGACGGCAGTGATCACCCTGCTTGACGATGTGGAGCTGGGAGGTTCCGGGTATGATTCGGGGTATATCAAAGTTACCGGTACGGTGACGCTGGAGGGCGGGGCATACACGATTTCCGGTTCGCACATGTCTTATCCTGTGATGGGGATGATCGATGTCCGTCCGGAAGCGAAGCTGACCGTCAACGGCGGTAACTATAAGAATATTTCTTCACAAAAGCAGGGCACCGTTGTCATATATGTCGGCAGCGGCGGGACGCTTGTGTTCAACGGCGGGACAGCCACCGCAGAATCCAGTTATGTGGGCAATTCTGTAGGCGTTTATGGCATCTATGTGAACCAAAACGGCTCTGCTGAAATAAACGGGGGAACGATCAGCGGCCTTGCACCGGACGGAGAGGGAGCCGGCGTATGGACGGGCAATGGCAGCCTTACCGTTACCGGGGGCGTCATCAGCGGCAGTCTGAAGGGAGCGGAGATTGCCTATAACCTCACAGATACCAGTGCGAATATCAGCGGTGGAACCTTCAGCGGCCAGTACGGGCTGTACGTCAGACTTGGCGGAGGGACACTTACCGGCGGCACATTTACCGGCAGCGTAAGCGCGGTGTTCTGCGATTCGGAGAATACGGAGACAAACGCGGGCGACCTGCTGGGGGATGGCTTTGTCTATTATCCGGGAGGAACGGCTGAGGGGACGCCTGCCGTTGGCGTAGATTCCACGGACGACGCCCTTCCGGCGGGAACGTATACCGTGGGGAAGTGTAATAGCCACTCCTTTGGTGAATGGGCTTCCTGCGGCGACAGCGGGCACAGCCGGGTGTGCGCGTACTGCGGAACGGAAGTGACCGAGGAGCATGCGTATGCGGATGGTATCTGCACGGCCTGCGGCGCGTATGAACCGGCCGTGTGGAATGAGGAGGACGGCAGATATGAGATCGGGAACGCGGGGCAGCTCTTCTGGTTTGCAGAGCTTGTAAACGGAAGCGGCGACCAGGAAGCAGATCAGGGAGCCAGCGCGGTGCTGACGGCGGATATTGATCTTGGGGACCGCCCGTGGACGCCGATTGGAAATCTGAGCATGAAATTCATCGGTGTCTTTGACGGCGGCGGACATACCGTCAGCGGTCTGTCAGTCAGCTCAAAATCAAATTACCAGGGGCTGTTCGGGTATCTTAGCGGTACGGTCCGGAACCTCCATGTGACCGGTACAGTAGCAGGTTTCGAGTATGTGGGAGGCATTGTGGGATTCGCCTCCGACAGCACGATAGAAAACTGCAGCTTCAGCGGCACAGTGGTCGGGAGCAGCGATGTGGGAGGAATCCTGGGATATAACGCCGGGGGCACGGTTACGGGCTGCAGCTTCAGCGGTGAAGTAAGCGGAAGTGTTGATGTGGGCGGCATTGCCGGGAGAGCAGATGAAGGCACAGTGATTAGCGGCTGTGCTAACGGAGGTTATGTGAATGGCGGCGGTTATGGCTGCTATCATGCCGGCGGCGTTGTCGGGGTTCTTCAGAGTAGCACCGTTACAAACTGTTCCAATACCGGCAAGGTAAGGGGAGGAACCGATGTAGGCGGCATTGCGGGAATGAGTTCTGGCGGCAGCATCGAAGGCTGCTATAGCACCGGCGAGATAAGCGGTAATACTACTGCTGCGGGCATTGTAGGATACAACAGTGGTCCGGTCACGGGCTGCTATTATCTTGATACCTCGGCGGGAACCGGCATCGCGGATGACGTAAGTTCCGGCATCACCGTGAGTCTGACGGCGGAGGAATTTGCCTCCGGCATGGCGGCATGGCTGCTGAACGGCGGGCATTGCAGAGGACGGGACGGTGACGGAGCCGGAAGGAGACGTCTGGAAGCAGGAGATCGGGACGGACAGCCTGCCCGTTTTTTCCGGAGCGACAGTTTACTATTATGAACGCTGCAGCGGCGAAGCGGGCTGGACCAACAATCCCGGCCTGAAGAAAGAGGCACACCAGATCAGTGAAGAGAATTATTGCTGCACGGTCTGCGGCGCACAGATGGCCGCACGGGTGACGGCGAATGAGGAAACGGCTTATTATACGGATATCACGGATGCTTTCGGTTCCATCGGCGAAGGGGAATCGGCGACGGTCACGCTGCTTTGCGACGTGGAACTGGAAACGGAAAAGAATATTATCATTTCCGGCGATGTTACGCTGGAAGGTCAGTCATTTACCCTTTCCGGCTCGCATTCCACAGCGTCTTCCGGAATGATTATTGTGCCGGAGAATGCAAAGCTGACTGTCCGGAGCGGCAATATTACAAATACCACTGCCGGGGATGATGCGTATGCGTATGCTATCTGTGTAAAAAGGGAGGCGAACTGATTGTCGATGGCGGAATGCTTTCTGGAGTTACCGACAGCAATTTCGCTGCTGCCGGTGTTTATGCAATGAGCGGCGCTGTTGAAATTAAGTCTGGAACGATCAGCGGAACCAATGCAAGGACCGGTGAACCTGCTTATGGTATGTATGCCGCTTCCTTCGTTACGGTTACTGTTACCGGAGGAACAATAAAGAGCAGCTGCGATGGTCTTTCTATCGGCAGTGAAAACGCAGTACTTACCGGCGGCACATTTACCGGAGATTACCGTGCGATTTCCTGCGGCACTGATTCTGCCGGCGTTGGAAAACTGCTGCAGGAAGGCTATGCCTTCTATAGCGGAGAGAATGTGACGGGAACCCCGGCCTATGGTGTGAATACGACGAGTACGACGCTTCCGGACGGAACCTATACCGTGGGCAGATGCGGGAATCACAGCTATGGCGGCTGGTCTGACGCGGGCGCTGGAAACCACACCCATGTATGCGAATACTGCGGAACCGGAGAAACCGCAGCCCATAACTGGACAGCATGGACAGAGGATGAGGAAACCGGGAAACATATCCGGACATGCCCGGACTGCGGCGCAGAGGAGAGCGGAGAGCATAAATGGGGCGCATGGGGAGCAGACAGCCTGGGGAACTATATCCGCACCTGTGAAAACTGCGATGCGACAGAGACGGCAGCGGCAAGCGTGAGCAGGGACGGCGGCAGGACGGCAGAGTATTATATTTCCATAGAGGAAGCGTGGACAGCGGCAAAAGAGCTAAGCAACGGGGATACGCAGACAACACTGACGCTGCTTCAGGACATTACGGTCGGCACGACGCTGACCGTGGAAAGCGGTGACGATATCATCTTTGCCAGTGCGGCGGGGACGGATCATACCCTGCTCGGCGACGCAAACGAAACAGACGGCGGTCTGATCAATATCACTGGCGGAATCTTTACATTGGTGAGCGGAACCATCCAGAATGGCGAAAATGGAAGCAATGCCATTGCAGTAAGCGGCGGCGGTAAATTTATCATGAACGGCGGCTCGGCAGTCGCACAGGCGGACGGACATTCCGGCATCTGCGTATACAGCGGGGGAACTGCGACAATCAACGGAGGAAGCGCCAGCGGATACAACGGCCTGGCAATCGTAAACGGAGGCTCCGGCACTGTTTCCGGCGGAACCTTTAAAGGAATCTTTGAGGTCAGCAACGGCTCGGCTGCGATACTTCTGAGAAACGTGGGCAGTACGACGCTGAAAAGCATACTGGAACCGGGCATGGCATATTACATCGGAACGGATGCGATTGCAGAAAATCTGATTACAGATCTGACTGGAAGAAGTCTGAGCGGCACCGTAACCATAGGCGAGTGCAAACACAGCTATGGCGCATGGACAGATGACGGGGATGGAAAAACCCACAGCAGAGAATGCGTGGTCTGCAGCGCAAAGGTGTCAGAAAATCATACCTGGGATGAAAATGGAAGGTGTACGGTAGATGGCTGCGATGCACAGGGAACGATTGTAGCCAGCGTGACAGCGACAGCGGACGGAGAGGCGGCCTGGTATACGGATATTGATGAAGCATGGGCGGCGGCAAACGCCGCGGATTCCGCAGAGGTGATGCTGATGACGAATGTGACATGCCAGTCGGTTCTGCAGGTGGAGGCTGGTTCGAATATCACACTTGCTATGCAGGAGGGTGTTGTCCTGTCTGCAGAAAAAGCTAACTATGTAATCGATGTAAGTTTTTCTGGCAGCTTTACCATGAAGAGCGGCAGTATCGTTACGAGCGGTCTATATGGAATGTGGGTTGATGGAAGTGCCACGCTTGAAGGCGGAAGCATTGCGGCCAACGGCAACGACAGCTACTATGGAATATATGCGGATGGAAGCGTTACTTTGAAAGGGGGCAGCGTCAGCGGCACGAGAGATGGAGTATATATAAGAAATGACGGAAGTGTTATGATAGAGGACGCTGTGATTTCCGGCGGACGGTATGGTGTACAGGTGGTTTCCGGCAGCGTCAGTATAAATGGCGGAGAGATAAGCGGAGGGAGCGCCGGCGTATATGTCAAAGGAGTGTACCTGGATGAAGGAACGGCTTACCTGAATGGAGGAACCATCAACAGTCCGAATGACGGGGTAAATATCCATAGTTATGGAACGGCGGAAATTAATGGGAGTACCATTAACGGAAAAACAGGTGTGAATAACGAGGGCAGCTTGTCGGTTCTGTCCGGAACGATTACCGGCACGGAGATAGGGCTTTCTACCGAAGCTGATAATACACAGCTGTCCGGCGGAACCTTTACCGGCGGCACCTGCAGCATATCCTCTAAGGATAATGCCGCCCTGGCGGGGCTGCTGGCAGAGTATCATGACTGTTACGTTGGAAAAGATGACACAACGGTCAGAATTGAGGATACGGTTCTGAGCGGCACAGAGCTTTTGGCGGCGGACGGTTACGGTACGGTCACGGTGGCCCGCAATCTGGCTTATGTTGCGCTGGTGGAGATGGGCGGCAGTGAAACCTTGTATTCCACCGGAGAAGAATATGAAACTGTCCTGGCTGCTCTCAATGCGGCATGGAGTGCTGCGGCGGCAGCGGGAGAGAATGCAACAGTCACGCTTCTGCAGAACATAAATATCGGAACGGGTTCGCTGGAGGTTCCGTCGGGCAGCAGCATTACACTGAAAATGGCGGACAATATCGCTCTGTCAGGCAGCAATAACGAAAAAACGGGAGGCATTATCAAGATTACCGGAGGCAGTTTTGTGCTTGCCGGTGGAACCGTCAGAAATACCATTACCTATGGCTATGGCGGGCAGGGCTTCGGTATTTACGTGGAGTCTGGCAGTCTCAGCGTGGAAGGCGGAGAGGTGGTCGGCAATTATGCCATTTATCTGCCGGAGGGTGCCGGGGAGGATGCTTCGGTACAGATTAGCGGCGGACTGATTGCAGGATATGGTTGTGGAATAGGGATATATGGCGGGCAGGTTTCTGTCGAAGGAGACGCCAAGATCAAAGCGACAGGAAATAATTTGTCTTTTGGAACGTTTGTACAGGGCGGGAAGCTTGCAGTAAACGGCGGTCTGGTCAGCGGAATTGATATCGGTATCTGGAATGTAGGCGGAAACGTGACAGTTTCCGGAGGAACCATTACTGGCGCTTACGGGCTTTACATGGCCTATGGGGAGACGGAGATACTTGGCGGAACAATCCGCGGAACGGAATATCACGGAGTGTATGCCGAGCATGGTACGCAAGAGGCGGTGAAGCTGACGATCCGCGGAGGAGAATTCGACGGCGCAAGAAGCGGTATTTATCTGTACGAAAGAAGCACAGAAGCGGAAGTCCAGATCTGTATTTATGGCGGGACATTTTATGGAGAATACGGTATTTACGCGGGGGTTGAAAATAAGAGAGTTCCAGAGCTTTTTGGCGGAACCTTTACCGGAAGTGTATGCAGCGTATATCTGAAGGACGGAACAGTTGCCGGCGATCTGCCGGCAGAGGGATATTCCCTGTATGCTGTGGCGGAAGATGGTACGCAGACACTGATTCCGGAGGAGGCTGCGGTTGGCAGCAGTCTTTCTGCAGTGGACGGTTACGGTACCGTAACCGTAAAGAATTCCAATGAGGAGGTCATCTCCGTGGAGGTTTCCTGGGATGCGCTGGAATACACCTACACAGACGGCGCATGGAATCCGGACACCTACACCTATGAGGAAGGTGCGTGGACGGCGGACAATGGAGGAAAATCCATCACCGTCAAAAACACAGGCAGCGTGGATACCATGGTTTCTTATCTGTACAGCCCGTCTG
>OLRY01002751.1_pt1 | contig 11028 bp, 9 predicted proteins | sample 1672541 | NCBI WGS metagenome assembly OLRY01 (sample SAMEA3136697, study PRJEB25190) | human gut metagenome | biome: human gut; feature: human-associated habitat; material: faeces | place: Austria | collected 2013
GCCTGAATTGGTTTCAAGAGTAATTTCAGTTTTATCCGTCAGACCTTTATCATAAACATATTTTCCGATGCAGCGTGTAGCGTTTCCGCACATCATTGCCTCAGAACCGTCCGCATTGAAAATTCTCATTCTGAAATCAGCCTTATCGGAAGGCATAATCAGAACCAGTCCGTCAGAGCCTATGCCCTTACGGCGGTCGCTTACATATATGGAAACTTTTTCGGGGTTGTCAACTTTTTCTTCAAAGCAGTTTACATATATGTAATCGTTGCCGATACCGTGCATTTTTGTAAATTTCATTTTTATCGCCCCTTTGATTTAAATTAACAATATAAGTATATATTATTTTCTGTAAAAAATCAACAAGCTTTTAGAAAAAATGCAATATTATAGAAATAAAACGATATAAAATTATTAGTTTTGCAAGTAATAATAAAAAAAATCTTGCAATGATTGCTAAAATGTAGTATAATTTAATAAGTTTATTCTAATGAAATAATGCAGAAACGAGGGATTTGATTTGGATCTTGAAATGGTGTCGTATCTTTCCAAACTTGGAAAGCTTTCATTTACTGATGAAGAACTGAAAAAAACAGCTGAAGAAATGACCAGTATCATCGAAATTATGGATACAATCAAGGAAATTGACGTTGAATACAATGCGCTTGCAGATAATAAGAATGTATATCTGAACAATCTGCGTGAGGACGAATCGGAAGCCAGTATGCCTACGGAAAAAATACTCCAGAATGCAGTTAACAGTCAAAACTGCTTTGTTGTTCCTAAGGTTGTTGAATAATTCGGATAAGAGGTTAGGATATGGATATTACAAAACTTAAAATAAGAGACATGAGAAAGATGCTGGACAGCGGTGAAATTTCTGCTTCCGAGCTTACTCAGGGTTATATTGAGAGAATAAAAAAATATGACGGTAATGTAAAAAGCTATATTACTGTTACGGAAGAAAATGCACTTGAAAGCGCTAATGCGGCTCAGGAAAAAATCAAAGCCGGAAATGCTGCGCCTCTTTGCGGTATTCCTATGGCGATAAAGGACAATATCTGTACGGACGGTGTTAAAACGACCTGTGCTTCAAAAATGCTTGAAAATTTTATTCCGCCTTATAACGCTACAGTTATGGAAAAGCTTGATGCACAGAATATTGTTATGCTGGGAAAAGTTAGTATGGACGAATTTGCTATGGGCGGTTCAACTCAAACCTCCGCTTTTGCAAAGACAAAAAATCCTTATGATCTGAACAGAGTTCCCGGAGGTTCTTCGGGCGGTTCGGCGGCAAGTGTTTCCGCCTCCCTTTGTGCGGGAGCATTAGGCTCCGATACGGGCGGTTCGATCAGACAGCCTGCGGCATTCTGCGGTGTTACCGGTCTGAAACCGACTTACGGCAGAGTTTCACGTTACGGTCTTGTAGCTTTCGCTTCATCTCTTGACCAGATCGGCCCTCTTGCAAAAGACGCTCACGACTGTGCAGTGATTTTAAACGCTATTGCCGGTTATGACAGACATGACGGTACTTCTTCAAAAAATCCTACTGAGGATTTTACCGCTAAAATCGGAATGGATATGAAGGGCGTTAAAATTGCCATTCCAAAAGAATTTTACGGAGAAGGCATTGATAAAGAAGTTGCAGACGAAGTACTGAAAGCTGCTGAAACATATAAGCAAATGGGTGCGGAACTTATAGAATGCAGTATGCCGAGTCTTAAATATGCCGTTCCTGCATACTATCTGATTTCTTCTGCAGAGGCTTCCTCAAATCTCTCAAGATATGACGGTATCAAGTACGGTCACCGCAGTGAGATCGGTGAAAACTTTAACGAGCTTATCTGCAATTCAAGAGCGGAGGGATTTGGCAGTGAAGTTAAGAGAAGAATACTTCTCGGAAACTACGCTCTCTCCAGCGGCTACTATGACGCATACTACGGTAAGGCTCTTGCACTGAGACAGAAAATATCAGCGGAATATGACAGTATTTTTGAAAAGTGCGATATGATATTGACTCCTACTACGCCTTCCGTTGCTTATAATGCAGACGAAAATGTATCAGATCCTGTAAAAATGTACAAGGCTGATATCTGTACCGTAACAGTAAACATTGCCTCTCTTCCGGCTATATCTACAACATGCGGATATAACAAGGACGGTATGCCTGTTGGTATGTCAATTATCGGAAAGAAGTTTGACGAGGCTTCTATTATCGGCGCTGCGGACGCTTTTGAAAAGACTTTCGCTTATAAAGCGCCGGAATTGGTTTAAAGGAGGAGAAGAATAATGTCATCATATATTCCGGTTATCGGTCTTGAAGTTCATGCCGAGCTTTTAACTAAATCAAAGGTTTTCTGTACCTGTAATGCAGAATTCGGCGGAGACCCTAATTCACGCTGCTGCCCTGTCTGCACAGGTATGCCCGGAACTTTGCCGGTAATTAACCAGACTGCTGTTGAATATGCGGTAAAAGCAGGCTTTGCTCTTGGATGTGATATTAATAAATTTTCAGTATTTGACCGTAAAAACTATTTCTATCCCGATCTTCCGAAGGCTTATCAGATCTCGCAGCTGAATCTTCCGCTTTGTATAAACGGTGTTGTTACGATTGAAGTTGACGGAAAGAAAAAGGATATCCGTGTAAACCGTATCCATCTTGAAGAGGACGCAGGTAAGCTTGTTCATGACGACTTCAACGCTGTTTCTCTTGCCGACTACAACAGATGCGGCGTACCGCTTATAGAAATCGTTACCGAACCTGATATTTCTTCCGCAGAAGAAGCAAAGGCTTTTGTGGAAAAAGTAAGTCTGCTTTTGCAGTACGCAGGAGTTTGCGACTGTAAAATGGAACAGGGTTCTCTCAGAGCAGATGTAAACGTTTCCATTATGAGACCGGAGGACAAGGAATTCGGTACGAGAACAGAGTGTAAAAATTTAAACTCCTTGAAATCGATCGGACGTGCTATAGATTTTGAGATCAAGCGTCAGTCAAGACTTCTTGATATGGGCAAAAAGGTCATTCAGGAAACAAGACGTTTTAACGATAACAGAGGCGAAACCACTTCCATGAGAACCAAGGAAGACGCTCATGATTACCGTTACTTCCCTGAACCTGATATTTTACAGGTTAATTTTACTGATGAAATGCTTGATGAAATAAAAGCAAAGCTTCCGGAAATGCCTCATAAGCGTCTGGCAAGATATACGGGTGAGTATGGTCTTTCAGAGGTTGACGCTAAAATTCTTGTTAATCAGAAGCGTGTTTCAGACTTCTTTGACGAATCGCTTAAAGTATATAACAATCCTAAGAGCGTTGCTAACTTTATTATTGTAGAACTGCTCCGTCGTGTGAATTTAGGAGAGGTCTCAATGGATAGTCTGCCTTTTGAAGCAGACGCATTTGCAAAGCTGGTTGAAATGGCTGATACAGATAAGGTTTCTAAAAACGATGCTAAGAAAATCCTTCGTGAAATGATCTCAAGCGGCAAGTCTCCAGAGGAAATTGCCAAGGAAAAAGGAATGCTTATCGTTAATGATATGGCAAAGGTTGCAGAAGTAATTGATTCTATATTAAAGGCAAATGAGACAGCAGCTCAGCAGTACCGAAACGGCGAAACAAAGGTTTTCGGTTTCCTTATGGGACAGTGTTCAAAACAGCTTAAAGGCGCTTGTACTCCAAAGATAATTAAAGAAGAACTTGAAAAGAAGCTTTCAGAGAGTACCGCTGCGTCTGACATAAGCGAGGACAGTAAATCCGAAGAAATTGTTTCTGCTGAAACTCAGCTTAATATGACGGCTTATAACGATGTAAACAAATACAAGCCCGGTACTAAGAAAAATATAATGCAGATAGGTACTGATACACTTAAAAAAGAATTTGTATTGTCTGACGCTGTTGACAATATCGGCAAGGATATTACACTTAGCTGCTGTGTTTATAAAATCAGAAATATGAGTGAGTTCTCATTTATCGTTGTACGTACGGGAAGATATCTGATTCAGACCATTTATTCTCCGGAAAACTGCAAGGACAGTATTGATGGTCTTAAAGAGGGATATTTTGTTAATATTACAGGTACTGTAACAGAAAATGAAAAGGGTTACAACGGAATTGAGCTTATTCTGAAAAATATCAGTCTTATTTCAAGTCCGGCTGAGGAATATCCTCTGCATGTTCCTAACAAGCGTCTGGGCTGTACTCTTGACATTAATCTCAACAATCGTTCAGTAGCTTTGAGAAATGCTTATGAAAGAGCTATTTTTAAACTACAGGAGGGCGTATGCAACGGATTCAGAGAATTTATGCTGAAAGAAAACTTTACTGAAATCCATACTCCGAAAATTGTTGCACAGGGTGCTGAGGGCGGTTCAAATATTTTCCATTTGGAATACTTTGACAAACCGGCATTCTTGAATCAGTCGCCGCAGTTCTATAAACAAACTGCCGTTGCGTTCTTTGACAGAGTTTTTGAAATCGGACCTGTTTACCGTGCGGAAAAACATGCAACTTCAAGACACATTAACGAGTATATCGGTCTTGACTTTGAAATGGGTTATATTGACAGTATGTATGACGTTATGGCAATGGAAACTGCTATGCTGAAATACGTTATGGATTACATCAGGGAAAATTATGCAAATGAAATTGAAATTTTGGAAGCAGAAGTACCTGTGATCAATGAAATACCATGTGTTACACTACTTGAAGCTAAAGAAATTCTTGGCAATAAGGGCTCGGGAAATAAGCTTGATCTTGAACCTGAGGACGAAGTTTCAATTTGTGAGTATGCTAAGGAAGAATTTGACAGCGATTTTATTTTCGTAACTCATTTTCCATCATCTAAACCACCGTTTTATGCTATGGATTCTAAAGAAGACCCAAGACTTGCGTATAAGTTTGACCTTCTTTTCAGAGGTCTTGAAATAACAAGCGGCGGACAGAGAATTCATGATTATGACGAGCAGGTAGCTAAGATGAAAGCTCAGGGACTTAATCCTGACGATTTCAAATATTATCTTGAAGCCCATAAATACGGTCTGCCTCCTCACGGCGGTCTGGGTATCGGTCTTGAAAGACTGGTAATGAAAATTATTAATGCTCAGAATATCAGAACATGCAGTATGTTCCCGAGAGATATTAATAGACTTTTACCGTAAAATAAAAATCCCTGCTTCAGCAGGGATTTTTTTAATATTCATAATCAATGCATGCTCTGGATTCTCTGACTTGAGTTATGAACTTTCCGAACTTCAAATGCTCCGGATGGTTCTGATATGCATTTAAATCGTCAATACTTGCAAAATCACATATTAAAGCAAGGTCATAGTTGCTGTCGGGAGCGTCGGGTGAATTTGTAACAGCCTTGAAGTCCTTCATTACCGGAATCAACTCTTTGAAATTTTTAAGCATTTCCAGTGCGGTATCAAGATTTTCTTTTTTAGTCTTACCGTCTGCATTTTCTGACAGCTTGAACATTACGATATGTTTTATCATAATTTATTCTCCTTTGATTTTTATAACCTTATTATACCACTGACTTTATTATTTAACAAGTTTATTCGCTTTCTTTTGTGCGTTGTTTTAAATTTTCTTCTTTGAGGATACGACCGTCTTTAAGAAGCTGTTCAAGAGTATCGCTGTCATTATCGGCAATAGCGTCCCGATATTCTGTCAGATGCTTTATAAGCTCGTCAATTTCAAACACAAGGCAGTCACGGTTCGACATAAAAAGAGTTGTCCACATTGTTTCGTTCAGTGTTGCCACTCTTGTCATATCCTTAAAGCTTCCGGCACTGAAACCAAGTTCTTTCTGCATTGTGGGACTTTTAACGTATGCACTGGAAACTACATGGGCAAGCTGGGAAGTATAAGCGATTATGCTGTCGTGGTCAAACGGAGACGTCTCTACGATTTTACCGAATCCCATGTCTCTTGCCAGAGTTTCAACAGTCAGGACAGAGTTTTTGTCAGTTTCCGGCAGAGGCGTTACGATAAAATTAGCACCGATAAACAGTGAGCCGTCTGAAAAATCAAAACCGAAACGCTCTTTGCCTGCCATAGGGTGAGTGCCGACATAATTTACGCCGTGTTCAGCGGCAAGTTTTGTCATATTGATCGTCATCTGACCTTTTATTCCGCATACATCAGTAAGTATACAGCCCTTTTTGAACTTACTCATATTGTCTCTCATGAACTGTTCGGTAGGCTGCGGATGCAGGCATACTATTACCATATCGAATAAATCAAGCTCAGATGTATCCGCACCTCTTATAATACAGCCGCATTTTACCGCATCTTCTATTACTTTTTGGTTTCTGTTAAGACCATATACTTCATGATTTGTATAGCTGGTAATTGCTTTGCAGTAAGAACCTCCGATAAGACCCAGACCTACAATAAGTATTTTCATTTTTACCATTCCTTATAAAGTTTTATTTTCAAATTCACACAGTTTTTTTACATCTGTCATCACATCGTCAAATGCGTCAGGAGTGAGAGACTGTGCACCGTCGCACAATGCCTTTGACGGTTCCGGATGAACTTCGATCATAAGTCCGTCTGCACCGGCTGCAACTGCTGATTTTGCAAGTGGTTTTATAAGAGAAGATTTGCCTGAAGCATGACTTGGATCCGCAATAACAGGCAAATGAGTTAGATTATGAAGTACCGGAATTGCTGAAACATCAAAAGTATTTCTTGTAGCAGTTTCAAATGTACGGATTCCTCTTTCGCAGAGAATTACATTTTCATTTCCGCCTGACATAATGTATTCAGCACTCATCAGCCATTCTTCAATAGTATTTGCAAGACCTCTTTTTAAAAGAATAGGTTTGCGGCATTTTCCGATTTCTGCAAGCATTTCAAAATTCTGCATGTTTCTTGCGCCGATTTGAATAATATCAACATCGTTGAACAGATCCAGATGTTCAAGGCTCATTAGTTCTGTTACAATAGGAAGTCCGGTTTCTTTTTTTGCAGTCAGAAGAAGCTCCAGTCCTTTTGCTTTAAGACCTCTGAATGCGTAAGGTGAAGTACGGGGTTTAAAAGCTCCGCCTCTTAAAAAGTTTGCGCCGGAAGCTTTTACTGCTTTTGCACAGTTTACGATTTGTTCTTCGCTTTCAATGGAGCAAGGTCCTGCCATTACTGCAAAATGTCCTCCGCCGATTTTAACTCCGTTTACGTCTATCACAGTATCTTCATTGTGAAATTTTCTGTTGACCAGTTTGTATGGCTCTGATACTCTCTGAACTTTTTCAACAATGTCAAGTGCGGCAACGTCTTCAACATCAATCTTTGAGGTGTCGCCAATGAGTCCGATAATAGTTGTTTCAGTACCTGTGCTGAGATGTGTTCTGAATCCTAAATCTTCAAATTTATCTGTCAAATTTTTTATTTCTGTTTCCGTTGAATTTTTGCATACTATAATCATTTGAATTTCTCCTTTAATATTTTGTATTTAATAGTATACCACTTTAAAGTCCAAAAGTCAATAGCAAAAAAAAATAATATAATAAAAATTATGAAAAAATAACTTGTTTTGCCGTTATACAGTGCCGAAGCTTCGGTTTGTTTGCGGAATCGTTTTTAATAAATCTGCAAATCGCCCCTGCATAAATATTATATTCACTTTTGGGGAAGGTGAGATGTATATTATTAAACTGCTAGGGACGATTTGCAGATTTACTGATTGTATGATTATAAAAAAGGAGAAAGATGTTCGGATAAATTATATTCATTCGGACATCATATTACATATTATACCTCCATTGAGTCTATTTTGTCAATATATTCAAACGGATATATTATAATATCTCTATTAGGCACAAAACAGAAGAGGAATTTTTATGTATTATTATCAAAGATTACGTGATTTACGTGAAGATGCGGATAAAACACAAAAGGAAATTGCAGAATTATTAAATACCAATCAGTCACAATATCAGAAATATGAAAGCGGAAAAAGAGAATTACCGCTTCATCATGCTATAACGCTTTCAAATTTTTATAATGTTTCCATAGACTATATAACAGGCATAACGAATATAAAATACGGTAAAAACAATATGAACACTGAAGAAAAGAACTTGCTTGAACGCTGGAATTGTCTTACTGAAAAGAATAAAGGGAAAGCTGAATACTTTTTTGAACAGCTGCTTAAAAAGCAGCTGCGCAGTGAAAAGGAACAGAAAAAATCCATGTAATTAAAATTTTTATGTCCATGCCTGTTCAAGGCACTTTATACCTTGGGTGATTTCTTTTTCGTCAAGTCCCGAATAACCTGCAACAATACAGCTTTTCGGTACTTTTTCTTTTCCGAAGGAATAATATTCCGATAGTCCGTAGACCTTTACATTTTCCTTAGCAGCTGATTCTACCAGTTGTTTTTCATTCATGCCATTGTTGAGCTTCATAAGTACGTGAAGCCCGGAATCAAGCCCTTTAAGACTAACATAATTTTTCAGTTTGCATGATTCTATAGATTCTGTCAGTGTATCCCGTCTCTGACGGTAAAGCTTTTTCATACGGCGTATATGCCTTTCAAAGTGTCCTCTTCCCATAAACTTAGAAAGGGTCAGCTGTTCGAATACGGGGACTGTACACGCATAAAATCCAAGTTCTTTCATAAATTTTTCAAGAAGCTTTGGAGGAAGTATCATGTAACTGATTCTCATCGAGGGAGCAAGACTTTTGGTAAAAGTATTAATATATATAACTCTGTCTCTGCTGTCAAGACTTTTCATTGCAGGTACCGGTTTTCCGGAGAATCTGAATTCACTGTCATAATCATCTTCTATAATATATCTGTTTGGAGAAGAATATGCCCAGTTTAAAATTTCCGTTCTTCTGCTGACGGGCATAGCGGTTCCCAAAGGAAAATGATGAGAGGGCGTAATGTGTACGGCGTCTGCTTGGGAATTTTTTATGAATCCACATTCCGCACCCAATTCGTCCATAGGTATAGGCAGAATTTTTAAACAATGTGAATTAAAAATTTTAAAAATTTTGGTATATCCCGGGTTTTCAATTCCGTAAACCAGATTTCTTCCCAGAAGCTGTATTATCAGTCCTGTCAAATATTCCGAACCTGCGCCGATTATAACCTGATCCGGATGCACCTCAATGCCTCTGAAGCTTTTGAGATAATCTGAAATTTCAAGACGCAGCTCATAAATACCTCTGGAATCGCATGCGCTTAATAGTTCCGGACTTTGCTCACTTAAAGTTTCTCTTGAAAGCTTTGCCCATGTGGAAAATGGAAACAAACCGGTATCAACCATATTTGTTTTAAAATTATATTTATAATTTCTGCAGCAGGACTTTTCCGGAATATATATGCTGCTGTTTTCCGGCTGCGTACGGTATTGAACCGCTTCTGCGTAGAAGCCGCTTCCGGGTCTCGAAGTTATGTATCCCTCTGCCGCAAGCTGTGAATAGGCTGTTTCTACAGTTACCACACTTACTTTCAGGTGTGACGCCAGTTCACGTTTTGAGGGCAGTTTTTCTCCGGATTTTATGCCGCCTGTTTCAAGTTCGTTTCTTATGCGGTAATAAAGCTGTTCGTAAAGAGGGGTTTTACTATTTGAATCAAGATTAAATGTTAACATTCCAACCGACCTTATTAAATATTCTAAAACCGACTATTGAAGCAATGTCAATTTAGTAGTATTATTATATCGTATTATAAAAAAACAGTCAAGATGTTTAATTTTAAAATTGGCTGACAGAAAGGTATGAAATTTATGGCAAACGAACGTTATAAACTTAATAAAGAATTGGCTCAGATGCTCAAAGGCGGAGTTATTATGGACGTTACGACTCCGGAACAGGCAAAAATCGCTGAAGCAGCAGGAGCATGCGCAGTAATGGCGCTTGAAAGAATACCGGCTGATATCCGTGCGGCAGGCGGCGTTTCAAGAATGAGCGATCCTAAAATGATCAAGGGTATTCAGGAGGCTGTATCAATTCCCGTTATGGCAAAATGCAGGATAGGTCACTTTGCAGAAGCGCAGATTCTTCAGGCTATTGAAATTGATTATATTGATGAGAGCGAAGTATTGTCTCCGGCTGATGACAAGTATCATATTGATAAAACAAAATTTGACGTACCGTTTGTATGCGGCGCTAAGGATTTAGGAGAAGCTCTAAGAAGAATCAGCGAAGGTGCATCAATGATAAGAACTAAGGGCGAGCCGGGGACGGGTGATGTCGTACAGGCCGTGCGTCATATGCGCGCTATGAATGCGGAAATTCGCAGAGTACAAAATTTACGCAATGACGAGCTTTTCGAAGCGTCCAAGCAGCTTCAGGTGCCATATGATTTATTGAAATATGTTCATGATAATGGCAGGCTCCCGGTGGTGAACTTCGCAGCAGGCGGCGTCGCAACTCCTGCGGATGCTGCATTGATGATGCAGTTGGGAGCGGAAGGCGTGTTTGTAGGCTCGGGAATTTTTAAATCGGGGAATCCTGCTAAGCGCGCTTCTGCCATAGTAAAAGCTGTGGCAAACTATAATGATGCAAAGCTTATTGCAGAGCTTTCTACAGATTTAGGAGAAGCCATGGTGGGGATTAATGAAAGTGAAATCGAGCTCCTTATGGCAGAACGGGGAAAGTAGAATGGCTATAGGAATTTTGTCTGTTCAAGGGGCGTTTCTCGAACACGCATCTATGCTGGATGAGCTTGGCGTTGAGCATTTTGAAATACGTCAGCTAAAAGATATTGATAAAAATATGGATGGCTTAATTCTCCCGGGCGGAGAAAGCACTGTCATGAGGAAACTCATTAGAGAGTCGGAACTTTTTAAACCGTTGTATGATATGATTTCCTCGGGTATGCCTGTATTTGGCACCTGTGCTGGGTTATTACTCCTTGCAAAAGATGTAGAAGGAGGCAAACCGTGCTTCGGCACTATGGAGATTAGCGCAAAGCGCAATGCGTATGGACGACAGCTCGGAAGCTTTTTCTCTGAAGCCAATATGAACGACATTGGAAAGGTGCCTATGACCTTTATACGGGCGCCATA
>OLRY01002755.1_pt1 | contig 11017 bp, 5 predicted proteins | sample 1672541 | NCBI WGS metagenome assembly OLRY01 (sample SAMEA3136697, study PRJEB25190) | human gut metagenome | biome: human gut; feature: human-associated habitat; material: faeces | place: Austria | collected 2013
CAAAATTCTTGTTTCGGATGGTCTTTTCAAAGATTGCCATAATGGTTCCTCCGTTCTGACAATTAAAAATCGGTCCCTTATTTTTGATACGAGCAGAGCCACAGGAAAATTGCGGAGAAATCGCTTGAAGAGAGGAATTTTGTCTAATTTGATTATAGCATATCTTTTGGAAGAACAAAATACTTTATGTACGCCGCCCGTAGGCGGCAAAAATCAGTCCGGGGGAAATTCCAGTTCGACAAACTCTGCATCGGTCAGCAGTTTCAGTTTTTCGATGACCTGTTTCGTGGATAAGCCCCAGCCGGGTGCCGGTGTTGTAGAACATGGAGATAATGCTCAGTCATCTCGGTGTCGGCATGGCCTACATTGCCTCCATGGGCTGGATCTTGTTTATGCAGAAAAAGGGCCTTTGGCAGCAGCTGATCCACGCAGCCGCCGGATGTGAAAAGCTCTTCTTCACACTGGGTGGTTTAGTGTTGATGATGAGCCTGCACATTTTTTCCATTCATGCTAACCATCTACGATTATTTCCTCAATGGGTCGTTTTGCATTTTATGCCATGCAAAAGGCAGAATCAGATATAAAAAGTTCTTTCGTATGTAAAAGCCTTCAAAAACAACTTGAAACACTTTTGTTGCAATGGTACAATAATAATGTTATTTTATGGAAGCTCGGCGCAAAGCCCATGCGGACAGGCCGCGTGTGTGTGGATTCCTATGGGATGTGTAAGAATAGCTAGGGCAGCACTGCGCTACTGCACTTTCCGATAATGTGAGGGAGGTATATTTATATGATGAAAAAGATCTCCCGCCGCTCTTTTTTGCAGGTCTGCGGCATTACGGCAGCCACGGCGGCGTTGACTGCCTGCGGCGGCGGTAAGACCGAAACGGCTAAAAAAGACGATGTGCACGAAGCCATCACCTTTATGGCACCTTATAAGGAGATAGAAGCCTTTATTGAGCAGGTACACAGCGTTTACCCGGAAGTGAACATCGAGGTCGTGCCCTACAGCGGCGATAACACCACCACCTGTTTGCAGAATATGTTTGCGGCGGGCGACCTGCCGGACGTCTGCACCTTGACCTACTACGACCCCCGGATCGATCTGGTCTCCGACAAACTGCTGGACCTTTCCGGCTACGATTTTACGGATAACTATGTGGAGTCCCGTCTGCAGGACGTGTTCGACAACGGTGCCATCTACCTGCTGCCCTCGACCTACAACTGCTACGGCATCACCTACAACAAGACCCTGCTGAAAAAATACGGCTGGGAGCTGCCCAATTCTTTCGCTGAGCTGGAAGAACTGGCTGCAAAGGCAAAGGAAGCCGGGGTCGATCTCTGTCTGCCGCAGATCCAGTATCCGGGCTATGGTTTCCAGTATCTGTGCAACATTGCGGACGCCGATTTCCTCGGCACACTGGACGGCAGGCTGTGGCAGCGGGATTATCTGTCCGGTAAGGCGAATGTCAGCAATACCCCCGGCATGATGCAGGCGATGGCCTATGTCCAGAAGTGGAAGGACATCGGGATGCTGAACGACACCGGCGACGCTCTTGACGACAATGTGACCCGGCAGAGGATGACCGAGGGCAACACCCTGTTTCTGATGGGCGGCACCAACGGCATCGTGGAGGCAGACGGCAACGCCGATAAATACGGGCTGATGCCGTTTCTCTCGGAGGACGGCACCCAGAACGTTTTTGTGCTGAATGTGAACCGCTTCTACGGTCTGAATAAAAAGCTGGAGCAGGACCCCCAGAAGCTGGAAGATGCGCTCAAGGTGATGCGTGTACTTTCCACCGTTGCAGGCACCAGCGCTCTGCAGCCCGCAACGGCGCTGAAAAGCAGCCTGCTGCCCTTCAAGGACGCAAAAGCGGACGGCACCTACTATGCCGACATCGCCGATGCCCTGAATGCAGGCAACACCGCGCCCTTTATCTATTCCGGCTGGGAAAACACCATCGTGACCACTGGCCTTAAAATGCTGGACTTCATGAAGGGCAATGCCACCATGGAGGATGTGATCCGTCAGCTGGACGAGGATCAGGATAGTGTGGTGAACAACACCCCGGATATCATCACTACCGTTACGGAGGAGCTTTCGCAGGAGGACTGCGCCATGCTGGTGGGCCGCTGCTTTGCACAGGCTACCGGCAGCGACCTTGCGCTGGTGTCGCTGAGCACATGGATCCCCGGCAACCCCACCGATCAGAACCATCACGGCGTAGCTGCCAAGCTGTACGCCAAGGGCATTACGGATTACGACCTTTCGGTGATCCTGCCCACCGGCTGGAACCGCACCATCCAGACCGTTACCCTGACCGGGCAGCAGATCAGCGATCTGCTGGCCACGGGCTACGATGCCTACGGCAACGGCAAGGGCTACCCCTATGTGCTGGTAAGCCCGGTGCAGCCGGATGCGGGCAAGACCTATCAGGTTGCCATCTGCGGTGTGAGCGACCAGTTGGCTGCGGAGACCACGGTCACAGACAGCGGCGTGGTGGGCATGGATGCTGCAAAAGCCTTCTTTGGTGCATACACCACCATCAGCCGGGCAGATACCGCATGGAGCTAGGGTGCGTCTGAAACAGAACGGACAGGAGATACCAGATGTGAACAACAACCTATATAAAAAGCTGCTTTGGGGCACCGGCTTTGTCATTGTTGCGGTCATCCTGACCCTTTTTATCATGAGCCAGACCTACATCCAGAACCTTGTCTACCATGAGCGGCTGAACCAGATGGAAGAGGTCACCCACCAGATGTTCCGCAGTCTGGAGGATGTGATCGACACTCACTGGGACGAGGTGAATGTACAATGCAATTATTTGTACTACACCCCGCTAAAGACCGATACCGAGTTCTATCGCTATCTGAAAAAGCTGTCGGAGCTTTCCAATTACCATGAAAGACAGATCGAACTGATTGCCGTGGACTCTGCCGGACATTACTATACTGAGAATGGCCGCATGGGGCTGCTGCGAGGAATGAAGTATTTGGAAAGCGCACCGCAGCGGGTCAGCTACGTTTCTAACTCGCTGACCGTGGACGACTCCCGGATGGTGTTTCTGGAAAAGCTCTCCACCCCCATCACACTGCAAAGCGGAGAAAAAGAGATCACCCTGTGCTACTTTGGTATTTCGCAGAGCATGACCCAACTGAACGATTATTTCCGCTGTGATGCCTACGAAAATAACAACAGCGTCTATGTGCTGGATGACGATGGTTTCAAGCTGTTCAACGCCAACGATACCGAACTGCTGAAGGGACACAATGTATACACCGTGCTCTCCTGGATGTCCTATCTGCACGGTTCTTCCTTTGCGGAGGCAAAGGAGCGGCTTGACCGCACAGGCTCTTGTTATTCCAACGCCGTGCTGGACGGGACCGAGTATTTCTACGCCCTGAAGCAGATGGAAAACGCTCAGTGGACACTGGCATTCCTTGTTCCGGCAAAATATGTGGCCGTGAATACGCAGAAGCTGGTCACCATCGTCATGGTCATCATCATCGTCATTGCAATGGTGTTCTCGGTCATAACAGTTTTCGTCGGCTGGTTTCTCCTGCGGCAAAAGCAGCAGCAGGAGCTGCAGGCAGAAAAAGAAGCGAACCTCCGTCTGGAGCAATACAACATCCATCTGACGCAGGTAAACGATGAGCTGCGGCAGGCACAGGACATTGCCGCAGAGGCGTTACAGTCCGCCGAGCGCGCCAGCAAGGCTAAGACGGACTTCCTTGCCAACATGAGCCACGATATCCGCACCCCCATGAACGCCATCATCGGCATTACCACTCTGATGAAAAACGAGCTGCACCAGCCGGAAAAGCTGGCCGAACATCTGGACAAGCTGGAAAATTCCGGCCAGTTGCTTCTGGGCATCATAAACGATATTCTGGACATGAGCCGCATCGAGAGCGGCAAGACCACCCTGAATGTGGAAAAAATGAATCTGCCCCAGCAGATCAGCCAGCTGGACAGCATCATCCGCCAGCAGGCAGGCCAGCGCCGCCAGACCTTTACGGTAAACACCCATCTGCAGCACGAAAACGTGCTGGCAGACCCCAACCGTCTGAATCGGGTGCTGATGAATATTCTCTCCAACGCAGTCAAGTATACGCCCACCGGCGGGCATATCCGGTTTGAGGTGGACGAGCTGCCCCGAAACGAGCACTACGCCCGATACCGCTTTGTGGTGCAGGATGACGGCATTGGCATGAGCGAGGCCTACCAGAAGACCCTTTTTGACCCCTTTACCCGCGAGGAGCGCTCCGGCACCAACAAGGTGCAGGGCACCGGCCTTGGTATGGCCATCACCAAGAACATTGTTGACCTGATGGGCGGCTCTATCAATGTGGAGAGTACCACCGGCAAGGGCACTCGCTTTGAGGTGGTGCTGGAATTTCCCGTTGATGCTGAAGCAGATACGGTGCCAGAGGCACAGGTGCTCCCGGAGGAAGAGGAAGAAACTTCTCCTCTGTCCGGCATGAAGTTCCTCTGCGCCGAGGATAACGCCATCAACGCCGAAATTCTGGAAATGCTGCTGGAAGCCAATGGTGCAAGCTGCACCATCTGCTCCAACGGTCAGGAAATCGTGGATGCCTTTGCCAGCGTAAAGCCCGGCGAGTACGACATGATCCTGATGGATGTGCAGATGCCGGTGATGGACGGCTTGGAAGCCACCCGCCGCATCCGCAGCGGCGAAAACCCGCTGGGCAGGATCATTCCCATCCTTGCCATGACCGCCAATGCCTTCCTTGAGGATATGCAGAAGAGCAGGGAAGCCGGCATGGACGAGCACCTGTCCAAACCTGTGGATATTGCTGCGCTGGAGCAGACGGTAAAACGCTTCCGTGTTATTCCCCCGAAAATAAATAGCGGACAAGCGCGTTTCCGCAGAGGAAGCACACAAACGATGTGAATGATGCAGGAGAAGATTAGAACGTGAATACACTTTCCGAGATCGAGGAGTATTACAAAGCGCGTGAGCAGCAGCTGTTGGAAAAACTTCATCAACAGGAAGCCGCTTCTGCTGCAATGCCTGACGGATATCCAAGCTGCCCTGAAAGAAGAATTACAGCAGCACAACTGAGCTGCGGATGCAATCAAAACAGGAGTATAAAAAGCCCGAATGAAACACAGAATCTCACGCCGTGCATTCCTGAACGGATGCACGCTGCTGGCGGCAGCTGCTGCCGTAAGCAGTCTGACTTCCTGCGGAGAAAAGGAAGCGAAAGACAGCGGTCTTGCACAAATCGTTGTGGGAAGCGACAGCTATCCACCTTATATCTATCTGAACAATGACGGTGTTCCCACCGGGATCGATGTGGAGATCGCCACCGAGGCGTTCCGCCGCATGGGGTATGCTGCCCGGTTTGAAACGATCAACTGGGAGCAGAAAACAAATCTTGTGGAAAGCGGCGCCATCGACTGCATCTGGGGCTGCTTTTCCATGGATGGACGCGAAGAGGTATACCGCTGGGCGGGGCCTTACATGGTGAGCCGTCAGGTGGTTGCGGTGGATGCCCACAGCAGCATCCGATCCCTCAGCGACCTTTCCGGCAAGACCGTCGCTGTGCAGAGCACCGGCAAGCCGGAGGAGATCTTTCTCAGCGGCTCCGACCCGCGCATCCCGCAGACGGTGGAGGTGCTCAGCATCGAAAACCGCAGTGTGCAGTACGCAATGCTGGCCTGCGGCTATGTGGACGGCATCGCCGCCCACGAGACAGGCATCCTGCAATATATGAAGGACAATGCCGTAGACTTCCGCATTTTGGAGGAACCGCTGCTGGTCACCGGGCTGGGCATCGCCTTTGCCAAGAACGACACCCGCGGGCTGGACAGCCAGCTGACCGATACCCTTGCGCAGATGCGCGCGGATGGCACGCTGGAGCGAATCGTTGGCCGATACCTTGAAAATGCTTCGCAGTATCTGGAGGTGGACACAATTGGCGCGTAAAAACAGAACCACCCCGGATAAAAGGATATGGACAGCCTATCTGATCATCGGCGTGCTCTTGATGGCCGGTGTTGCTTTTTTCTCCAGCTGGCGGGCAATGCGCACAGCAGAGGAACGCTTTTGCCAGACCCTTGAGTTTGTCAAATCCCAGTCCACCAGCTTTGAAAAGCACAACGATACCATCACGGCAAAGGCACTCCGCCGCACGGCGGTCGCAGTCCATCAGCTGGCAGAGAATCCTGCGCTTGACCTCTCCGACCCGCAGTGCCTGAACAGGCAGACAGAAAAGCTCTGGCTCACCGGCATTTCGGTTCTGGGACCGGATGGCACGCTCCGGTGCGAGTCCACGACCAACGGCATCGGCTATGACCGGTTTGGCGACCAGCTGAAAAATGACGCTGTTCTGGACGTTTTATCTTACCCGCGAAAGACCTATGTGAAGCGCGTCCTGCTGGAAGATGGCTCTGCTGTGGATGTTGCGGCGCACCGGGCAGAAAGCACAGAGCTGCTCCTGCTTGCCTACCGGTACACCCCGGCGGAATTTGTGGAGGAAACGGCGCTGTCCATCCAGAGCATACTGGATGGCTACCCGGCAGAAACCAGCGGCACGCTGTTCATCGTGCAGAACAATCAGGTCGTTGCCGCAAACCGCCCGGAGCTGATTGGGCAGGATGTTGCAGGCAGTCCGCTGGCGCAGGGGATCCGCAAAGCCGGGGCCGCAGAGAAGCTGACCCATACCCGGGACTGGAACGGCTCCGGCTGCTATTTCGGGATGTTCTGCCATGGCAGATCCTTCGATCTCTATGCGTACACGGATGAAAAAATAATCTTCCGGGAGGCGCTTTTGCTGATCCTGACGGTTCTGGTCGGCTACATCCTGCTTGTAATGATCCTTCAGCTGCTGCGCCGCCGCTCCGTGCAGGAGATGGAGCTGCAGAAAAAAGAGCAGGAGAGGAAGTACCAGACCCAGCTGGAGGAACAGAACCGCAAGCTGGAGATCGCGCTTCAGCACGAGGGGGCGGCAAACCGCGCCAAGCGGGAGTTCCTGTTCAATATGAGCCACGATATCCGCACCCCCATGAACGCCATCATCGGCTTCACTTCGCTGGCTGCGACCCATATCGACAATAGGGAACAGGTGCTGGACTACCTCAAAAAGATCTCCACCTCCAGCCAGCATCTGCTTTCCCTCATCAATGATGTGCTGGATATGAGCCGCATCGAGAGCGGAAAGGTAAAGATCGAGGAAAAAGCGGTGCATCTGCCGGACCTCGTCCACGATGTGCGCTCCATCATTCAGCCCAATGTTTCGGCAAAGCGGCTGTCGCTTTTTATTGATACCATAGATGTGGAGAACGAGGATATCATCACCGACCCGCTGCGGCTGAACCAGATCCTGCTGAACATTTTGTCCAATGCCATCAAGTTCACTCCCACAGGTGGCATGATCAGCATTCGCATTGCTGAGAAAAACGGTGCGCCTGCGGGCCTGGCCTGCTATGAGTTCCGCATCAAGGACAACGGCATCGGCATGAGCGAGGAATTCCAGAAGCACATCTTTGAGGAGTTCGCCCGTGAGGAAAACTCCACCGTCAGCGGCATTCAGGGTACCGGCCTCGGCATGTCCATCACCAAGAACATTGTGGACCTGATGGGCGGCACCATCGCCATTGAGAGCGAGCCGGGCAAGGGCAGCGAGTTCATCGTGAATCTCTGCTTTGCGCTCAGCGGACAAAAGGTGGAGCTCAGGCAGCTCCCGCAGCTGGAAGGGCTGCGGGCACTGGTGGCGGACGACGATACCGACACCTGCCTGAGCGTCAGCACCATGCTGTCCAAGATCGGGATGCGGCCGGAGTGGACGATCTCCGGCAGGGAAGCGGTGATCCGCACCCGGTATGCCATGGAGCAGGGGGATGAATTCAGTGTTTACATCATCGACTGGCTGATCCCCGATATGAACGGCATCGAGATCGTGCGGCAGATCCGCAAGGTGATCGGAAAAAGCTGCCCCATCATCATCCTGACCGCCTACGACTGGGCCGATATTGAAGAGGAAGCCCGCGCTGCCGGTGTTACCGCCTTCTGCGAAAAGCCGCTGTTCCTCTCGGAGCTGCGCAGAGTGCTGGCAGAGCCGTTCGGTGCAGAGCCTGCCTGCAGGCCGGTGCAGCTGAACGCGGAGGCCTTCAAAGGGAAAAAGATCCTGCTGGTGGAGGACAACGAGCTGAACCGTGAGATCGCAGTGGAGATCCTGAAGGAAGCGGGCTTTGAGGTGGAATCTGCCGAGGATGGCGAGATCGCCGTCCGGAAGATGAAGCAGGCGGCAGACGGACAGTATGACCTGATCCTCATGGACATCCAGATGCCCAACATGGACGGCTACGAGGCAACGCGGCAGATTCGTGCGCTGCCGGATGCCGCAAAGGCTGGCATCCCCATCTTTGCAATGACGGCAAATGCCTTTGAGGAAGACCGTCAGAATGCACTGAAGGCCGGTATGAACGGCCATATTGCAAAGCCGCTGGATATTCCGCACCTGCTGCAGGTCCTTGCAGATGTACTGAAATAAACAGCGCCCAAAAGCAAAAGCACCCACAGCAAGCGCCACAGAGGTTTTGAATCTCCGGTGAGCAAATTGCTGCGGGTGCTTTATTTCTTATGCCTGAACGGCAGTTTCTGTGATGTTTGGTGTAGCAATTTAACTGTACCACAGAACGGCTCATTCGTCTTTTTTCACTTTGTGACACATCTATTGTAATCCTACACAGCTTTTATGGTTCAATATATGAAATTTTATTGAAAATTTTTCATGGTAGTGGTAAAATATTTTTATGTCTCTGTCATTCTGTGCCCCTTCGCGGTAGAGGGAGAGCGCAAAACAGAAAAGACGCAAAAATTGCGGCATCCTTTCCGTGGGTGGGTTTTACAGCGCACACTCTTGCGGACGGTGATGTATGATCAGTAAGCCAAAGCAGCCAACCGCAAAACGATGGCTGCCCAAGAAGTGTGAGGAGGAGGATCGGATGAAAACAAAAACATTGCGCCGCCTTTTTTCCATGCTTGCGGCACTGGTGATGGGGCTATCCCTGCTCACCGGATGCAGCGAAAAAAATGCGGAACGAACACAGGAGCAGGAAGACGCTCAGACTATTCAGGTGTATCTGTGGAGCACCAGCCTGTACGAAAACTATGCGCCCTATGTTCAGGCGCAGCTGCCGGACGTGAACATTGAGTTCATCGTCGGCAACAACGATCTGGATTTTTACAAGTTTTTGCAGCAAAACGGCGGTCTGCCGGATATCATCACCTGCTGCCGGTTCTCGCTGCACGATGCGGCACCGTTGAAGGACAGCCTGATGAACCTTGCCATGACCAATGAGGCGGGCGCTGTGTACAACACCTACCTCAACAGCTTCAAAAACGAGGATGGCAGCGTGAACTGGCTGCCGGTCTGCGCGGATGCTCACGGCTTTGTGGTCAACCGCAGCCTTTTTGAGCAGTACGATATTCCCCTGCCCACCGATTACGCAAGCTTTGTAGCGGCCTGTCAGGCTTTTGAAAAGGTAGGCATCCGCGGCTTTACCTCCGATTATACCTACGACTACACCTGCATGGAAACCCTGCAGGGGCTTTCTGCTGCCGAGCTTACCACCACCGCGGGGCGCAAGTGGCGCACTACCTACAGCGACCCCGCCAGCACCGCGCGGGTGGGTCTGGACGACACCGTATGGCCGGGGGCGTTTGAGCGGATGGAGCAGTTCATTCAGGATACCCACCTTACAGCAGATGATCTTGCATTGAATTACGACGATGTGACCGGAATGTTCCGGAACGGAGAAGTTGCCATGTACTTTGGCAGCTCTGCCGGCGTGAAGATGTTTCAGGATGAGGGCATCGACACGATCTTTCTGCCCTTCTTCAGCCAGAACGGCGAACCGTGGATCATGACCACCCCCTATTTCCAAGTTGCCCTGAACCGGGATCTGGAGCAGGACACCGCGCGCCGCGAAAAAGCCATGAAGGTGCTGAACGTCATGCTCTCCGAACAGGCGCAGAACCGCATCGTCTCGGAGGGGCAGGACGTACTGAGCTACAGCCAGAACGTTCCCCTGCGCCTGACCGAGTATCTGAAGGACGTCCGCAGCGTGGTGGAAGAAAACCACATGTATATCCGCATCGCCTCCAACGATTTCTTTGCCGTTTCCAAGGATGTGGTCTCCAAAATGATCGCAGGCGAGCTTACCGCTGAGCAGGCGTATCAGGCCTTCAATGCCCAGCTCCTTGCCGATGAGGAGCCTGCCGATAACGAGACCGTGCTGACCTCCGGGAAGGCCTATTCCAACGTATTCCACGCAAACGGCGGCAGCGCTGCCTTCTCCGTGATGGCAAACACGCTGCGCGGCGTGTATGGCACTGATGTGCTGCTTGCCACCGCAAACAGCTTTACCGGCAGTGTGCTGCAGGCGGATTATAACCAGAAAATGGCAGCTTCCATGATCATGCCGAACGGTCTGATGTCCCGCCAGCGCACCATGACCGGTGCGGAGCTGAAAGAGACCGTCCACGCCTTTGTGGAAGGCTGCGAGGGCGGGTTTGTGCCCTTCAACCGTGGTTCTCTGCCAGTGGTCAGCGGCATTGCTGTGGAGGTAAAAGAGAATAACGGCAGCTATACCCTGACCGGTATCACCCGGAACGGGCAGCCGCTGGGAGATAACGACACCGTTACCGTGACCTGCCTTGCAACGGAAAAGCAGATGGAAGCGCTGCTTGCGAGCGACAGCGGCACGTCTGCGGGCGAAGATACGTGGGTAAGAAACACATGGCGCGATTATATCTCCGGCGGCGCAGCGCTTGCAGAGCCGGAAAACTACATGACACTGAGGTGAGCGGAATGGCAGACGAAAAGCACGAATCCAAACGCAGCTGCTATTTCCGGCACAAGTGGCTGCCTGCCGCCGCTGCCATCCTTCTTTTGGTCTTTCTGGCAGCCGGTTTCAGCTTCCGGTACATCTCGTTTATGTCGCAGACCATCTATCAGGAAAGCACCTCGCATCTGGAAG
>OLRY01002763.1_pt1 | contig 10980 bp, 8 predicted proteins | sample 1672541 | NCBI WGS metagenome assembly OLRY01 (sample SAMEA3136697, study PRJEB25190) | human gut metagenome | biome: human gut; feature: human-associated habitat; material: faeces | place: Austria | collected 2013
ATTCAGAGACTCGAAAGCCTTACTGCGCGGCCCCGCTAGTGTTACCGGTGAGCATGTCGATGCCCTGGGCGATCACCGAGGCGTCCAGGGCACCCATGTAGGCGCCGATGATGTTGCCCTCGGCGTTGATCAAGTAGGTCTGCGGAATGGAGCTCACGCCGAAGGCGGTGGCTGCCGAGTTGTTGGCATCGAAATAGCACGGGAAGGTGTAGCCGGCGTCGGCGAGGAAGGCCTTGGCGCTCTGCTCGGTCTCGCCGTTCATGCCGGTCATGTTCACGATGACGAATTCCACATCAGTGCCGTGCTCTTTCCACGCGGTCTGGATGTCGGGCATCTCACTTTGGCAAGGGCCGCACCAGCTGGCCCAGAAGTTCAGCAGCACCGGCTTGCCCTTGAAGTCGGCCAGGGTGAGGGTCGCTCCGTCCGCGTCGGTCATGGTGAAGTCCGGCGCCGGGGTGGTGGCTGCGTTGGCGCCGTTGCCGTCGCCGGTGTCGTCGGCGGCATCTACCTCGGTTTCTTGGACAGCATCGGTACCGGTCACCTCTATCTGCTTGTTGTCGGCCGCTGGCGCGAGAACGCTGTAGGCCACGCCCGCGCCGATGAGCAGCACAGCGAAGACGACGGCGGCCACGATGACGCCCACGTGCTTCTTGCGGTCGGCCTTCTCGCCCTCCGGCGTGGCAGCTGCGGCTTTCTCTTCGGCTTCCAGGGACGCCAAGCGCTCGCCGATGGCCTCGCCCCGCTGCTCGGCCGCTGAGGGCTCAGCTGCTGCGGGGGTCGCACTTGCCGCCGTCTCGGCTGGGGTGCTGCTATCGGTCGGGGCCGCTGTCGTCTCGGCTGGGGCGCCGGCATCGGTCGGCATCTTCTCGTTCTCGCTCATGTTCGAACCTTTCTCCTTCGGGCTGGATTCCGCGGGTTAGCTCAGCAGGCGCAAAAAGCCGCCGAGCAGTCCCGTCGCCATGAGCACGCCCACGGCGACCAGAAACCAGCCGCATACCTTATTAATGATATCGTAATGCTGCTTGATGACGGTGAAAGCGCCCTTCAGCTTGTCGATGAGCACGGCGGCCGCCACAAACGGAATGCCGAGGCCGGCCGAGTAGCACAGAAGCAGAATGACGCCCTGTGCCACCGACGCCTGCTGCGAGGCCAGCATGAGCGCCGAGCCGAGGAACGCCCCCACGCACGGCGTCCATCCGACAGAGAAGATGACGCCGAACAGCACCGAGGAGAAAAATCCCAGCTGGCGCCCTGCCAACGGGTTCTTCGCACCGTGGAAGAGGTTGATCTTGATGATGCCGAGGAAGTACAGACCGAATGCGATGACCACCAGACCGCACACCACGTTGACGGCGCTCTGGTACTCGATGAAGAACGCACCTACCGATGAGGCCAAAGCGCCCATGGCGATGAACACGCAGGTGAACCCCAGCACGAACCCAAGGGCATTACGCAGCACGATGGGCGTGCGCACTTCCTCGCCGGCGGCAAAGTAGGTGACATAGATGGGGATCATGGGAAGCAGGCACGGCGACACGAAGGTGATGATGCCTTCCAGAAAGGTGATGAGATAGGTCACAAATCCTCCTCCTGCTTCGCTCGCCGTTTTTGCGATGTCTCGCATTATTCCCTATTTGCGAGCGACGTGCCTCCGTCTTCACAGAAAGTGAAGTGACCGTTACGTGCTTCGGCATCGTGCGGCGGCCCGTTGCCGCAAGGCGTTTCTGGCGCTATGCTGGTGGGCGTAAGTGAAATTGCGAGTGCGTGCGCGATTGGCTCGAAGGGATTGAGTTGTTCGGAGGGGAGTAGTGTGACTGTTTTGGCTGATTCCATCACGCGCCGTCGTTTTGTGTGGTTGGCGGCTTTGGCCGGCGGAAGCCTGGCGTTGGGCGGCTGCGCGGGCGACGGGTCGAACGGGGCGGACGATTCAGCTGGCGAAGGCGCGGGCGAGAGCCAAGGCCCCGAAGATGCTGCGGCCGCCGCGCGTGCTGCTGCGGACGAGCGCATCGGCGCCATGACGCTCGAGCAGAAGGTGGCCCAGCTGTTTATCGTGACCCCCGAAGCGCTGGTGGAAGGTGTGTCCCAGGTTACCCAGGCGGGGGATATGACCCGCGAGGGTGTTGCGGCCCATCCCGTGGGCGGCATCGTTTACTTCGCCCAGAACCTGCTCGATCCCGAGCAGACGACGACCATGCTCGCGAACGTGAAGCAGTTCTACGCTGACAGCGGCAATGTAGCGCCTTTTGTCGCGGTCGATGAAGAGGGAGGCACGGTGGTGCGCGTCGCCGGCAACGAGGCCTTCGGTGTCCAGGACGTGGGCGACGCTTCTGCTCTCGGCAGCGCTGGCGATACCGAGGCGGCCAAGCGCGCCGCCGAGCAGATCGCCGACTACCTGGCGCCGCTCGGGTTCAACCTTGATTTCGCCCCCGTGGCCGACGTGGTGAACCCGTTGCGCAGCGACACCATGGGTCTGCGTTCGTTCTCGAGTGATGCCGCCGTGGCGGCCGATATGGTGCGGGCCGAGGTGGAAGGCTTCCGCGACAAGAAGATGCTCTGCTGCGCGAAGCACTTCCCGGGTATTGGCGCGGCGGCCGGCGATTCCCACGAGGGGGCCATCACCATCGAAGCGACGAGCGAGGAGTTGGAAACGGTGGATCTCGTGCCCTTCCGCGCGGCCATCGAAGCAGGGGTGCCCATGATCATGGTGGGGCATGTGAGCCTGCCGAACATCATCGGCGACAGTACGCCGGCCCCGCTCAGTTCGGCCGTTGTCCAGGGCATGCTGCGCGATTCTCTGGGTTACACGGGTATCGTCGTCACCGACTCACTTTCCATGGGCGCCATCACCAGCTACTACACCCCGGCGGAAGCGGCGGTCGCGGCGCTCAAGGCGGGTTGCGACATTCCGCTCATGCCCGAGCGTTTCGACGAGGCCTACCAGGGGGTGTTGGACGCCGTGCAGGCAGGCGAGCTGACTGAAGAGCGCCTCGACGAGTCCCTCATCCGCATACTTTCCGCCAAACAAGAGTACTTCGGGCTGTAAGCTTAACGGCCGCGTTCGCAGGGGGATAAAGCGCGCAGCGGGCTTCGCGGCGCCCTCCCGTCCCGATCGCGGACAAGCTAGAGCGCCCTTACGCCGCTGGTTCCCAGATGCGGACGAGGCAGTGCTTCTGCTGCTCGCCGCCGATGGGGGTGTAGTCCACGTTGCAGTAGGTGACGGCGCGCGTGCCCATATGCGTGGAAGCGAGGAAATCGTTGTAGTCGCCCGATCCCTCCTCAAGGGGCAGCTTCACATAGCGTCGTCCTGCAAGATCGATGGCCACCACGAAGCTACCGCCGCGCACCATGAGCCAGTTGCCGCACCAGCAGGGCGGGGAAAGCGGGTTCGCTGCGAAATGGAACCAGGGCACGGCGCTGTAGGCCTCGGTGCCGGGGTTGGCGCAGGCGATGGGCAGGTACGGCGCGGCGGCGTCTGCCTCACCCGTCTCGGCAGCGGCTTCCTCCGTGTTGGCTGCCACGAGCGAGACGGCCCCGGGGGATTCCATGGGCAAGTAGGTGCCCAAATTCGCGATACCCTCGCCGTAGTTGTAAATGCCGTCGAAAGCGAAGCTGAAGCCGGTTTTGCCCCAGCCGCATTCCATCGGCTTCATGGACGAGGGCAGAACGCAGGCGTCGGTAACCTCGCCGGTGGCGGCGTCCAGGTGGGTGAGCTGGTAGTAGGTGCCGCTTGTGCGGGCGCGGGGCGCCAGCGCGAGACTGTCTCCGCAGGAGGTGGGCGCGCAGGCCATGCGTCCCTGAGAGGCATACACTACCTGGGAATCGGTCGTGCCGAAGGCGGCGCGCAAAAGCCGAGAATCTTCCACGCGGGCGTTGCCGTCGAGCTGCGGAAGGCGCTGCCAGAAAGCGTAGCCGCCGGCGACGGCCAGGGTGGGCATCTCCCAGTTCACGTCGCCCTCGTCGAGCAGCTGCGGCTCGCCCAGCGTTGTGCCGGAAAGCGATGCCGCGTACACGCGCCAGACATTGTCCAGGATGTCGGCCTCGGTCCAGACGACGCCGGCGCTGTTCGCGCGCACATCGTAAATCTCGAAACCCTCGGCCTCGCCCACGGCGTGCTCGATGATGGTGGTGCACTCGGCTGAGGACAGGTCGAGGAGCCCCACCTCGGCCAGGGGCTTGGCGGTTTCCGTGGGAAGCAGGCAGGCGGCAACGGCGTCGTCGCTGCACCAGACGAGCGTGCCGAAGGGCAGCTTCGCCGAGCCGGCCAGCGTGACGGCGTCCTCGTAGTTTTCCATCTCTTCCAAGTCGGTCTGCGCGGTGACGGCGCTTTCGGGCACCTTAAGGGTTTTCAGGGCGTCGTCGTCGCCGGAGCGCCCGGCTGCCCAAGCGGCCCCGCCGCCCACGGCGGCCAGCGCGGCCACGCCCGCCACGCCGTAGAGGAAATGACGGCGCGTCAGCAAGACCTCGTGGCCTCCGGGCAAGGAGAGGGATGTGGGTTGTTTTGTCGCAACGCGCCGCGTGGGCGCGGATCTTCTCTGTGGCATGGGGCTATTGTGTCATTTCGCATACGCCTCGGCGACCATACGAAGGCAAACGCTACAATAAACGCAAACACGACTGCCGGGCTGATATATGCGCTGTCAACTGATGAAATCGCAGGTCAACGCAATGAAGCTTTGGCATCCTGGGAACTGCAAGCGAACATGCAAGGAGAGTATCCCCATGAGCAACGAGACGCGACGCATTCTTCTGGTTGAAGACGAGAAGGCCATCCGCGATGCGGTGACGGCCTATTTGGAGCGCGAGAACTACTGGGTGACCGCCGTCGGCGACGGCCAGGACGCCCTGGAAGAGTTCCAGAAGCATCACTTCGATCTGGTCATTCTGGATCTCATGCTTCCTCGCGTGCCGGGCGAGCGCGTTTGCCGCGTGATCCGCGACACCTCCGATGTGCCGATCATCATGCTGACGGCCAAGGGCGAGGTGGAAGACCGCATCATCGGTCTGGAGCTGGGCGCCGACGACTACCTGGTGAAGCCCTTCAGCCCCCGCGAGCTGGTGGCCCGTTCCCGCGCGCTGCTGCGCCGCGTGCACGCCGATTCCGAGCCCCAGCGCGAGGTGCTCGAGTTCGGCGAGCTGACCATCGATGTGTCCGGCCACAAGGTGCTCGTCTCCGGCGAGGAGATCGATCTCACTGCCAGCGAGTTCAAGCTGCTCACCACGCTGTCCCGCTACCCCGGTCGCGTGTACAGCCGCATGGAGCTGGTGGAAAAGGTGCTCGGCTACGACTTCGAGGGCTACGAGCGCACCATCGACTCCCACGTGAAGAACCTGCGCGCCAAGATCGGCGACAACCCCCGCAACCCGAAGTGGCTCCACACCGTGCATGGCGTGGGCTACCGCTTCGAGGATCCCACCAAGAACGGCCAGTAGCCGCCCCTTTCGCGTCGTTGCCGTCGGGCCCGTTCGGCTCTGGCGTCCCCCGTCCGCTTCGAAGGAGTTCCATGACCGAGACGGAAGCAAAACCGCGCATTCTGGAAACCGCTGAAGAGGTCGCCCCGCCGGCGGCCTCTTCTCCTTCTCCGGAGCGCAAGAAGGAAAAAAAGCACCTGCGCTGGTCGAACCTCTCCTATACGACCCGTGTGACCTTGGCCTTTGCCCTTATTGCCGCCATGACTGCCCTTGTGGCCATCGGCGTGGTTTCCTTCGTGTGGGAGCAGCATTTTCGCACCTACACGGCCGACAACATGCAGACGCTCTGCGAAACCACGGCGAACCGCATCGCGGCCATCTACGAGGAGACCGGCGATTTGTGGAACCCCGAGACCACGCGCCCGGCCGCCCAGGCCACCGAGCTCACGAGCGGTGTGGGCGTGCGCGTGATTGACTTGAAGGGGAGCACCGTTTTCGACTCATCCGTCATCATCGACGAGCAGCAGGGCGATGTGTTCAAGTCCTTCGCGCCGCAGGACACCTCGCAGGTGGCCACGGCCTATATTAAGGTTGATGGTGAGAAGGTGGGCACTGTGCGCCTGTGGGTCTACGGCTCCGAGGCCCTTATGCGCCAGCCCGATCAGGAGTTCCGCGACAATTCATACCAGGCCATGTTCATCGCCGGTGGCGTGGCCATCGTGCTCGCGTCCTGCATCGGCTTTCTCTTCGCGCGCAACTTGGTGTCGCCGATCAACCGCATCATGAAGACGGCCCGGGCCATCGGCGACGGCGACTTGTCGGCTCGCACGCATTTGACCGGCGAGGACGAGGTAGCCCGGCTCGGCGAGACCTTCGACGTCATGGCCGAGTCGGTCGAGAAAGATCGCGACCTGGAGCGGCGCCTGACGACCGACGTCGCCCACGAGTTGCGCACCCCGCTCATGGCCATTCAGGCCACGGTTGAGGCCATGATCGATGGCGTCTACGAGGCCGACGAGGAGCGCCTAGTCACCGTGAATTCCGAGATCCAGCGCCTGTCGCGGCTGGTGAACGCCCTTCTGAAGCTGTCCCGTTTGGAAAACCGCGCCGAGCCCATGAAGGAGGAGGTCGTCAACGTCGGCGAGCTAATCTCCGGCATCGTCGCCACCCACGAGATGTTCGTGTCCGATTCCGGCCTCACCTTGGAATACGACGCCCAGCCCGACGTCATGGTAGTGGGCGACGCCGATATGATCCGCCAGGCCACGGCGAACCTGATTTCCAACGCCGTGCGTTACACGCCGGAGGGCGGCCACATCACGGTGTCGGTGAAGAAGGGCGACATCATGGCCTCCATTGCCGTGCGCGACACCGGCATCGGCCTTTCCAAAGAGGAGGCTCGCATGGTGTTCTCGCGCTTCTGGCGCGCCGACGCCGGCCGCAACCGCGAGAGCGGCGGCCTTGGTGTGGGCCTGGCCGTGGTGAAGGAGATCGTCGACCGCCACGGCGGCTGGGTGCAGGTGGAAGGCGAGAAGGGCAAGGGCGCCTGCTTCACCATCCACATCCCGCTGTTTGATGAAGACGCCTCCAAGCACCGCCGCAACTCCAAGAAGCGCACCGGCCACAAAAAGCCCGCGAAAGCGAGCCGATAAAACTCGCTGCTGGCCATTTCTATCCCCGAATCGACGAAGTTTACGTAACAACCGTTCATTCGTGGCTGCTTTTCGCCGAGATGGCCTCTTTGGAAGCCATCTCTAGCCGCAAATCGCCGAAATTTACGTAACAATCGTCGATTTGCGGCTACTTTTTCTGGGGAGGGCGCCGATCAGCACTCTTTAGGGGTACTTTACTGGACGGGGATCCTGCGAGGGTAGGGCCAATAGGGGCGCTTTATCGGACGGGAGTCCTGAGAAGGGATCAACTGCCGTTTTCTGCAGAACTCCGCCTCCGAAGAGCCATAAGGTTTGTCCCGTCGGTTCCGTCCTTTAGGGATGCTGTGCCGTGTGGGGGACGGCGCGGCGCGGGTGTTCTCATTTGTGCCATAATGTCCGGTATGCGAAAAATGCTCGGGCATTTGCGTTCGAACGGCGTCCGCTGGGCGACGATCGAGAGGGGCGGCGCTCGGGCTCATCAAGGAGAAAGGGCGTTCCATGGCGGGAATCGACATCACCCCCGACGCGCAGGGCAAGGTGCGCGATCTGTACGATTTGGGCGACAAGCTGCTGCTTGTGGCCACCGACCGCATTTCGGCCTTCGACTACATTCTGGAGGACGAGATTCCTTACAAGGGCCAGGTGCTCACCCAGCTCTCCAAATTCTGGTTCGAGCTGCTCGACGGCGTCGTGGAAAATCACCTCATCTCCACCGATGTGGCCGACCTGCCCGACGAGTTTCAGCCCTATGCCGACTATCTACGCGGCCGCTTCATGCTGGTGAAGAAAGCCGACATGTTCCCCGCCGAGTGCATCGTGCGCGGCTATTTGGCTGGCAGCGGCCTGAAGGAGTACAACCGCGAGGGCACCGTCTGCGGCATCGAACTGCCTGAGGGCCTCGTGAACTCCTCGAAGCTGCCCGAGCCCATCTTCACTCCGTCCACCAAAGCCGAAATCGGCGACCACGACGAGAACATCTCGTTCGACCGTCTCGTGGAAATCCTCGGCGAAGAGGATGCTACCGCCCTGCGCAATCTGGCGCTCAAGGTGTACACCACCGCCGCCGATCACGCGGCCGAGCGCGGTGTCATCATCGCCGACACGAAGTTCGAGTTCGGCCGCCTCGGCGACACCATCATTTTGGCTGACGAGGTGCTCACGCCCGACTCCTCGCGCTTCTGGCCCGGCGACACCTACGAGGAGGGCAGCGACCAGCCCAGCTTCGATAAGCAGTTCGTCCGCGACTGGCTCACCGCCCATTGGGACAAGACTGGCAACCCGCCGCGTTTGCCCCAGGACGTCATCGACGCCACCTCGGCCAAGTACATCCAGGCTTACGAGACCATCACGGGAAAGACGTTTGACCCGGCGACGTTCTAGCACGCAAGAAAAGGTCACGGCAACTGCCGGCGATCTCGCCGCGAAGGAAGGATCGACCAGGGCATTTTTCCTGAAGCGACCTGGAGGAGCCGGGTAAGTTTCGGGCCCGTGACCGCCACCACCCGAATGACCACTTGAAGGAGAACCACAGCAACATGTCCCAGCGCAACCCCATGAACGAGCGGTACACCTCCGAAGACCGCACCGGCGTGACCCGCAAGTCGGCCGCCTCGGCCAAGCCGAAGGCCAAGGCCGCCGCCTCGGTCACCGTGAAGTCGGCGAAGAAGACGCCCGAGCAGCGCAAGGCCGAGGAGAAGGCCGCCCGCAAGGCCGCTGCCGCCAAGCAGCGCGAGGTGGAGCGCAAGTATTACAAGCCCGACACGCCGCGCTACAAGCGTCTGCGCGCCATCTGGTGGGTGCTGCTCATTGCGGCTATCGGCTGCACCACGCTGAGCTTCGTCGGCCAACAGTCGCTGCCGCCGGCGGTGGGCGTGGTCACGCTCATCTTGGCCTACGTGTTCATCATCGCCGCTTTCGTGCTCGATTTTTGGAAGATCAAGAAAGAGCGCGTGGCCTATCAGGAGCGCATGCTGGCGCTTGAGGAGAAGAACGCCAAGGCCGAGAAGCAGGCGCGCCGTGTGCAGCAGGCCAAGCAGGTGAAGGCGAAGGGCTCGGGGAAGAACCAGAACCGCCATGCGGCTCAGAAGAAGGGCGGCGAGGTCGAGGAAGACGCCGACGCCGGTGCCGGAGAGTCCGATGAGGCTCCGGTGAAGCCGGCCCGTCGCGGCCTGTTCGGCAGCGGTTTCCGTCTTTCCAACCGTGAGAAGATGCAAGCCGAGAAGAAGGCTGCGAAGGAAGCTGAAAAAGCCGAGTAGCACCCCCACCGTAGGGAGCGACCTCGGCCGCCCCTCCTCAAGTGGGATGATCCCGCTTGGGAGGGTAGATCAAGGTCTGTCCCTACGGAAAAGTTCGAGCGCTCATTCCCTTGAAGAGAGAGGCACATCCATGGTATCTCGCGTCTATGTTGAGAAGAAGCCCGGGTTTGATGGCGAGGCCCGCGCCCTGGCAGCCGAGCTGCGCGACATCGTCGGCATTTCGGGGCTGACTGGCGTGCGCCTGGTGAACCGCTACGACGTGGAAGGCGCGACGGACGAGTTATTCGCCGCCTGCGTGCCCACGGTGTTCTCCGAGCCGCAATCCGACACCGCCACCTTCGAGCTGCCCGAGGCCAACGGCGCGGCGGTGTTCGCCGTGGAGTTTCTGCCCGGCCAGTTCGACCAGCGCGCCGATTCGGCGAGCGAGTGCATCCAGCTCATCAGCCAGGGCGAGCGCCCCGCTGTGCGCTCGGCGGTGGTGTACTACCTGGAAGGCGATCTGACTGAAGACGACGTGGAGGCCGTGAAGCGCTACGTCATCAACCCGGTGGAGGCCCGCGAGGCCTCGCTGGATACGCGCGACACTCTGGCCATGGCCTTCGAGCGCCCGGCCGACGTGGAGGTCATCGAGGGCTTCACTACCTTTGCCGATGACGAGCTGGCCCGTTTCATCGACGAGCGCGGCCTGGCCATGGATCTGGCCGACATCCAGTTCTGCCGCGCGTACTTCGCCGAGGAGGGTCGCGACCCCTCCATCACCGAGATCAAGATGATCGACACCTACTGGTCCGATCACTGCCGCCACACCACCTTCGGCACCGTGCTGAATGAGGTGGAAATCGCCGACGCCAACGTGCAGGCCGCCTTCGACCGCTACTTGGAGCTGCGTCGCGAGCTTGGGCGCGACGAAAAGCCGGTGTGCCTCATGGATATGGGCACCATCGGCGCGAAGTGGCTGAAGAAAGAGGGCATTCTCACCGGGCTCGACGAGTCCGAGGAGATCAACGCCTGCACCATCAAGTGCAAGGTGGATGTCGATGGCGAGGAGCAGGACTGGCTGTACCTGTTCAAGAACGAGACCCACAACCATCCCACTGAGATCGAGCCCTTCGGCGGCGCGGCCACCTGCGTGGGCGGCGCCATCCGCGACCCCCTCTCGGGCCGCTCCTACGTGTACCAGGCCATGCGCGTCACGGGCGCGGCCGATCCCACGGTGCCCGTGGCCGACACCATTCCCGGCAAACTGCCCCAGCGTAAGCTGGTCACTACGGCGGCAGCCGGCTATTCCTCCTACGGCAACCAGATCGGCCTGGCCACGGGCCAGGTGCACGAGTTGTACCACCCCGGTTACGCCGCCAAGCGCATGGAAATCGGCGCGGTGGTGGGTGCCACGCCGGCCGACCACGTGCGTCGCGAGACCCCGGCGCCGGGCGATGTGGTGGTGCTTCTCGGCGGCCGCACGGGCCGCGACGGCATCGGCGGCGCCACGGGCTCTTCCAAGGCCCATTCTGTGGAATCCCTGGAAAGTTGCGGGGCCGAGGTGCAGAAGGGTAACGCGCCCGTGGAGCGCAAGATCCAGCGCCTGTTCCGCCGCGGGGACGCCTGCCGCATGATCAAGCGCTGCAACGACTTCGGTGCCGGCGGCGTCTCTGTCGCCATCGGCG
>OLRY01002765.1_pt1 | contig 10977 bp, 10 predicted proteins | sample 1672541 | NCBI WGS metagenome assembly OLRY01 (sample SAMEA3136697, study PRJEB25190) | human gut metagenome | biome: human gut; feature: human-associated habitat; material: faeces | place: Austria | collected 2013
CATGAAATTTTCCAAACCCACTGATATAAAGATCAAGAAAACGCATGGAAGCTAACTCCTTTCATCGGTGGTGAGAAGCAGGGCGTGGATGCCGTAAAACAGCGCCTTTTTCTCCACCGGACTCATGTCCGGTTTTTTCAGTGCCTGGATGTAAAAGCCGATCATATCGCTTGGATGCTCGGCAAACAGGGCGGAAAAATCGTATTGCGGTTCCGTCTCATCGATGATATCCGCGATGCGGAAACGCAGCTTTAAGGCGTCCAGATCGAAGGAAATATCGGGATCGCGCATGCCCTGCACCTTGAAGCGGAAAATATTGTCATTGCCGCGCTGTTCGATCTCATGGGCGATTTTTAAGTACAGCTCCGTGTTGGTCGTATCCGGCGTGACGCGGACGATGAGCGGGATGTAGCGGAGCTTCGCCATCGGAATAAAGTCCAGTGTCGTTACCTGACCGCTTTCCGGGTCGATCTCGCCGTAAAGGATGCCATGCCTGCCGGTCTCGGTCTTATCAAGCGGCTCCGGGGAACCGCAGTATGCCATCTTTTTGTCCAGTAGGATCTCTGGCCTGTGGATGTGCCCCAGTGCGATATACGAAAATCCGGAGGAAGCCAGCGCCGCCCGGTCGATCGGGACGTGGTTCGCGTCGCCGCCGTGCCCCAGCAGAATGTGGATTTTTCCATCCTCCGGCGCTTCAAGAGCATCGAGGCGCGGCTCCGGGATCTCCGCAGTATAGTAAGAAAAGCCAGTCACCTCGGTGTTGATATCCTCAAAATAGACGGATGAGACATCCTCACTTTCCAGAAACGTCACGTTGGAAGCCCAGGAAAAGCTTAAAACAGCAGAATTTTTGCGGATCCGGTCGTGATTGCCCGCGATGATGATAACCTGTGTCTGCGGGATCGTGGAAAACAGGTAATTGACCTCTTTCAGGTCGCGCAGCAGCGGCTGGCGGTGGAACAGATCCCCCGCGATGAACAGGCAGTCCACGCGCAGCTCCTTTGCCTTGGCGATGATGGCGGTAAACGTATCGCGGATATCGCGGCTGCGCTCCCGGCTCCAAGGCTTGTCGCTGTCCGGGGACATGCCCCAGTGGATATCGCCGGTATGGATAAATTTCACATTCTCTCCCCCTTTCAGGAGTCTGTCACTCCGTATGTACATATTATAATATATAGAAAAGGGACTGCTGCAAATAGCAGAAAGCAGATTCCAGTATTTGCGACAGCCCCATAGTTGCTTATTGTTTACAGTTCACAGTTGTTTACGGTTCTCGGGAACGGGATGACATCACGGATGTTGGAAACGCCGGTTAAGTACATCACGCAGCGCTCGAATCCAAGACCAAATCCGGAGTGTCTTGCGGAACCGTATTTACGCAGATCCAGATAGAAACCGTAGTCCTCCTTTTTGAGTCCAAGCTCGTCCATACGCGCCTCTAACTTCTCTAAGTTGTCCTCTCTCTGGCTGCCGCCGATGATCTCGCCGATGCCCGGTACGAGACAGTCCATCGCTGCAACGGTCTTGCCGTCCTCGTTCATTTTCATGTAGAATGCCTTGATCTCCTTCGGATAATCGGTAACGAAGACCGGTTTCTGGAAGATCTTCTCGGTTAAGTAGCGCTCATGCTCGGTCTGTAAGTCACAGCCCCAGAATACCTTGTAGTCGAATTCGTCGTTGTGCTCTTCGAGGATGCGGACAGCCTCGGTGTAGGTTACATGACCGAACTCGGAATTTAATACGTGGTTTAAGCGGTCAAGGAGTCCCTTGTCGATGAACTGGTTGAAGAAATTCATCTCTTCCGGTGCGTGCTCTAAGACGTAGCGGATGACATATTTTAACATATCCTCGGCAACTTCCATGTTGTCGTTCAGATCCGCAAATGCCATCTCCGGCTCGATCATCCAGAACTCAGCTGCATGACGGGTCGTGTTGGAGTTCTCTGCGCGGAAGGTCGGTCCGAAGGTGTAGATATTGCGGAATGCCATCGCGTAGGTCTCGCCGTTTAACTGACCGCTGACAGTTAAGTTAGTTGGTTTTCCGAAGAAATCCTGAGAGTAGTCAACCGTGCCGTCGTCCTTTTTCGGAACATTGTTCAGATCCATCGTGGTAACCTGGAACATCTCACCGGCGCCCTCGCAGTCACTTGCGGTAATCAGTGGAGTGTGGACATACACGAAATCGCGCTCCTGGAAATACTGATGGATCGCGTAAGCTGCCAGGGAACGTACACGGAACACAGCCTGGAAGGTGTTAGTTCTCGGACGCAGGTGGGAGATGGTACGCAGATACTCAAGGCTGTGGCGTTTCTTCTGAAGCGGATAATCCGAAGCGGACGGTCCCTCAACGGCTACCTCGGTCGCCTGAATCTCGAACGGCTGCTTTGCCTCCGGGGTTGCAACCAGGGTACCTTTTACGATAATGGATGCGCCTACGTTTAACTTGGAGATCTCCGCAAAGTTCGGCATTGTATCATGGTAAACAACCTGAAGCGTCTCAAAGTAGCTGCCATCGCTCACAACGATGAAGCCAAAGTTCTTGGAACCGCGCACGCTTCGTACCCAGCCGCCGATCTGAACTTCTTTGTCCAGATACGTCTCTCTGGAACGGTAAATTTCTCTTACAGTGGTTAAATTCATCTCAGTAAACTCCTTATTTTGCAAAATAAACTTTCTCATGCGGACTGCCCTGCAGTGTGCAGACCGTGTTTAACTTTCATTATACTGTATTTTTCTTGTAGATTCAAGGGACGGAGGGAAATTTGCGAGGGGAAGAAACCTGCCCGTATAAAAAGTGACAGCTTTAAAAATTAACAGAAACAAATGCAAAAACAGAAGGAAAGGGCAGAAAACAAGCTGGGTATTGTGACAACTCTGTGAATACTTGTTTTACAGAGACAAATGCCCGGTGTTAGAATGGGGATAAAGAAAGAAAACCGCGGAATACTTTCAAAGAGTCTATCAAACGGAAAGGGTGTAGACAGAAGAATTATGACTGAACTTGACGCAAATAAAAAAGCGGAAGAGCTTCTGAAAGGTGCGTACGATTTACATGTACATTCATCGCCCTCTGTTTTTCCGAGAGAATTGGATGGATTCCAGTTGATCCGGGAGGCAGACGCGGCAGGAATGGCGGGAGTGATGCTGAAAAGTCATTATGAATCAACGGCTTTGCGGGCAGAACTGATCAACCGTTACAGCGGCTGTAAGGCGAAAGCGTATGGCGGGCTCTGCCTCAACTGCCCGGCGGGCGGCTTGAATGTATACGCGGTGAAAAATGCATTGCGGGCGGGGGCGAAAATTGTATGGATGCCGACCCGGGATGCGAAAAACAGCCTAGTATTCGGAAACATGGAGGGAGATTTCTTCGACCGCAGGGGTATTACCATTCTGGAACAGGATGGAACATTAAAAGAATGCGTCTACGACATCATGGATGCTATCAAGGAAAAAGACGCATTTCTGGCAACAGGACATATCAGCCCGGAGGAATCCCTGATTTTATGCAGGGAAGGACGGAAACGGGGGGTCAATATGATTTTGACACATCCAGAGTTTCCAAGGACGAGGATAGGAAGAGACGATCAGGCGGAACTGGCGAAGCTGGGGGTTGTGATTGAGAAGAACTGGTTCAATCTGGCACAGAAAAGTGTGATGCCGGAAGAGATGGCAGAGACGATTCGGACCGTCGGAAGCGGACACGTATATCTGGCAACAGACCGCGGGCAGAAAGGGGCACCGACACCCGTTTCGGAATTGAAACGGTTTATCGCCGTGATGCTGACCTGTGGGATTGCGGAAGCACAGATACGGGACATGGTTCAGAAGGTACCGGAAGAAATTGTATGCAGATAAATTTATATAAATGCACATTTTTTAGAAGGAGGATTTTACATTATGAGGAAAGACAGAGTATTGGCAGGGGCATTAGCAGCAGTGACAGCGTTCAGCATGACAGCGTGCGGCGGCGGACAGGCAGGTGGCACCACACAGGCAGCGGCGGCAGGAACACAGGCGGCAGTCGAGAACACCGCTAACCCGAATGCCGAGACAACACTCAGCATCGGTTATACGACCGCAGCAAACGCGGATGATCCGTATCACTTTACTGCAACCAAGTTCAAAGAGATCGTGGAAGAGAAATCCGAGGGTAGAATTGCAGTCAACCTGTATGCGAGCAGTCAGCTTGGTTCCGAGCCGGAGATGTGGGAAGGCATGCAGACCGGAACATGCGACATGGCAGTCATGACAAATGCATATGTTTCTTCTTATGTACCGGCAAACGGCGCACTGGATCTTCCGTTCATTTTTAGCGATCTGGCACAGGCACGTGAGATCGTAGACGGCGATTTCGGTCAGTCCCTGATCGACAATATGGACGGAACAGGCGTTACATGCCTTGCATTTTCTGAGGGCGGATTCCGTCAGTTGTGTACAAAGGACAAAGAAATCAAAGCACCGTCCGATTTGAATGGACTGAAGATCCGCTGCATGGAGACAAAGATCTACCTGTCTGCTTATAAGGCGCTGGGTGTAAATGCAACCCCGATGGCATGGGGCGAGCTTTTAACCGCTCTGCAGCAGGGTACCGTAGATGGCTGTGACGCACCGTTAAGTGTATTATATACCAACGGTTTCCCGGATATCTGCAAATACATTGATAATGTAAACCTGTTCTATTCTCCACTTCCGGTATGTATTTCTACCAGTGTATATGAGTCCTTATCTGAGGAAGATCAGGCGATCTTAAAAGAAGCAGCACAGGAAGCAGCCAAAGAAACACGTGAAAACAATGATGCAACCGCTGAAAAGATGGAGTCGGATCTGACGTCTCAGGGCATGACGATTGTATCCTCTGAGGATGTAGATACAGAGGCATTCCAGAGTGCCGTACAGCCGTGCTATGACGAGATGGAATCCTACATCGGTTCTGAGTGGGTGGATCAGATTAAATCCCTGACCGGCACGGAGGGTTGATTGCAGAAAGAGGGTTTGACAGCATGAAAAAATTACAGCAGGTTTCAGACATAATTAATAAGTGCGTCAGTTACATAGGAATGGTGATTTTTATTATCCTGATTGTTGCCTGTGTGGCACAGGTGTTTTTCCGCTTCATTCTGAATAATTCACTGTCCTGGAGCGAAGAACTTGCCCGGTACTGCTTTATCTGGATGCATATGCTGGGTGCTTCCTTGTTGATTGAGGGAAGCGGACATGCTACAGTAACAGCAATCCTGGATCTGATGCATGGAACACTTCGAAAAATTGTCGATATTATCATTGAATTAGTTATCTTTTTTGATGGAACCGTAATGCTGTATGCAGGCTTAAAGCTTGCGTACAGCTCCAGAACCAACTTGAGTACCGCGCTTTCTGTCCCGATGTGGTGTATCAATTCCTCCGTGGCAGTCGGCGGAATCCTTCTGATGTTCCAGGCATTTGTAGCGATTGCGATGATCGTATCAGCGACAGAGAGAAAGGAGGATAAACCGGTATTATGACACTTGTATTAGTAGTATTATTTGGTCTGATGCTTTTAGGCATTCCGGTTGCATTTGCAATCCTTTCTGCCGGAATGGCATATCTGGCGACAACGGGAGGAAGTATGCTGGTAGTCGCACAGCGGCTGATTTACGGGCTTAACTCCTTCACACTGCTTGCAGTCCCACTGTTTATCTTGGTAGGAAACCTGATGGATTTCGGTGGTATTTCCAAACGTCTGACCGATTGGGCGAAGAGTATTTTAGGCTGGCTTCCGGGCGGACTTGGAATTGTAACCGTATTCAGTTGTGCGATCTTTGCAGCGCTGACGGGCTCCGGTCCGGCGACGGTAGCAGCGATTGGTTCAATTATGCTTCCTTCCATGCTGAAGGCAGGTTATTCCAGAGAAACGAGCGCGGGGTTAGTTGCATCGGCAGGTGCATTGGGACCAATCATTCCTCCGAGTATTCCCATGATTATTTATGGAGTTACAATGAATCTTTCAATTCCGGCAATGTTTATGGCAGGGGTTGTCCCAGGACTTGTTATCGCACTGGCGTTATCGTTAGTCAATGTCGTATTCGCATACAGGAATCCGGAGGTTCTGAAACATGCGAAGACGATGAAGTTTGATTTTAAAGAATCCATGAAATTGTTCTGGAAAGCGCTGGGCGCTCTGGGACTTCCGGTTCTGATTCTGGGCGGTATTTATGGCGGTATCTTTACACCAACCGAATCCGCAGCGGTCGGCATTGTTTATGCGCTGATTCTGGGTTTTGCATTGAAAGAACTGAAAGTAAAAGATTTACCGAAGATCCTGATCAATTCCCTGAAAACATCGACAATGGTCAATTTCATCATCGCGGCGGCGTCCCTGTTCTCCTGGGTTGTATCGAAATCCCAGATCGGAACTGCGATCTCCAATGCATTTATCAGCTTCGTAGGCGGCAGCCAGGCACTTTATCTCTTCGTGCTAGTTGTAGTGCTCTTAATTGTAGGCTGTCTGATGGATAACGTAGCGGCAACTCTGATTCTGGCACCAATTTTAATTCCGGTTGGAATTGCACTTGGATGTAATGAACTCCACATCGGTATGCTGTTCTGTATTTGCCTGGTAGTTGGATTTGTAACACCTCCGTTTGGATATAATCTGTTTACGGCGGTTTCGATTTCAGGCTTGAATTTCAAACAGATTGTAAAGGGAGCGCTTCCGTTCCTTTTGACGGAAATATTGCTTCTGTTTGTATTTGCATATGTACCGGGAATCATCACATGGCTTCCGAGACTAATGGGGTACGGATACTAAGTATTAGAAAAATACGTAAGAAAAAGGGGCTGTGAAAAGACAGCAGAAGAGACTTGAAAGGTCAATGCGCTGTTTTTTTACGGCTCCTTTTGGTTAGAATAAGAAAATAGATAGAACTGAGAACTGGCGGAGGAAACAATGAAAATAGGATTCGAAGTTTTTTTGGTGGTAGCCAGAGAAATGAGTATTACAAAAGCTGCAAATGAGCTTCATATTACACAGCAGTGCGCCAGCGATCATATAAAGAGGCTGGAAAAAGAGTATAATGTCGTGTTGTTTGAGCGGCGTCCCAAATTCCGTCTGACGCAGGCTGGCGAGATCATGCTTCATAACCTGTTAAATATCCAGATTATGGAGACGAGTATGAGCAGGAGCCTGGCGGGGATAGCGGAGGGGACGGTGGGCGGTTTTACCTTGGGAATCAGTACATCCCGCGCGCCGATCATACTGCCCCGTGTGCTGCCGCGATATTACCAGTGTTACCCGAAGGTAAATATATCCTTTACGGAGGAGGACACACAGATTCTGGAGGAACGCCTGCTGAACGGACAGGTGGATTTATTTATCGGGGTCAATACGTCGCCGCATCCAGATTATAAGATCCAGACTCTGACGACGGACGAGATCATCCTGGTTATCTCCGCCAAGCTTTTGAGGCGGGAATTTACCGAGCAGGAGATCCGGCAGATGGAGGATGGGATTGATTTGAAACGATTTTCAAATATTCCGTTTACGCAGAGTTTCAAGACTGGAAAAGTCAACCATGCGATCCAGGAATATCTGGACAGTTATAATGTAAAGCTCAATGTCATCTATAACATCAGTGACAGTGAGACGCAGATTCTGCTCTGCGCGTCCGGCATCTGTGCGGCGCTGTGTCCGAAAATGCTGCTGGCAGCCGCGTACCGTCACAATCAGACCTGTAAACCGGAGGATGAACTCTATATGTTCCCGATCCGGAACCTGGGACGGGAGTTGAAGATCGAGCTGGTCAGCCATCGGAATGCGATGCATCCGATGTATATACAGGACTTTGTCCATATCTTACAGGAGGAGTTGCCGCGGATTGCAGATTCGATGAGTCTGGAAGAATTGAGAAAGAGTATACAGTAAAAAAGCCTTGAATCGGAAATGCTTTTGAGTCAAAAGTGTCTCTGATTCAGGGCTTTTTTCAGTTCACGGGAGGTTCACTCTCAGATTCCACATCCCGGAATTACGAAAATATTATGTAAAAGGAACGAAAAATGTCGGAAAATGTACAAAATTGGGACAAATTCTATTAAAAATTTGTTCACTATTTTCGTGAAGTATGTTATAATAAAAACAGGTTTAAAATACACATTATATGTGAGCATCGAGGGGTGATATCGTGATTAAAAAGGAAATGATAGCTATGCTGTTGGCAGGCGGACAGGGCAGTCGTCTGGGTGTCTTAACTCAAAAAGTAGCAAAACCTGCGGTTTCTTTCGGAGGAAAGTATCGAATCATCGATTTTCCGTTAAGTAACTGTATCAATTCGGGAGTGGACACGGTAGGCGTTCTGACCCAGTATCAGCCGCTGCGGCTGAATGCACATATTGGAATCGGTATTCCGTGGGATCTGGACCGCAACGTAGGTGGTGTGACGGTACTTCCGCCGTATGAGCGGAGCAAAGGAAGCGATTGGTACACCGGTACGGCGAACGCGATCTACCAGAACCTGGAATACATGGAAACGTACAATCCAGAGTATGTGCTGATTTTGTCCGGCGACCACATCTACAAGATGGACTACGAGGTAATGCTGGAATACCACAAAGCAAACAATGCGGATGTGACGATCGCGGCGATGCAGGTTCCGATGGAGGAGGCAAGCCGTTTCGGTATCGTTATAACCGATGACAACAACCGCATTACGGAGTTTGAGGAGAAACCGGCGAATCCGCGCAGCAATTTAGCTTCCATGGGTATTTACATATTCAGCTGGAAGGTGCTCAAGGAAGCGCTCATCAAGCTCTCGGACGAGCCTGGATGTGACTTTGGAAAGCACATTATCCCGTATTGCCATGCAGCTGGAAAACGTATCTTCGCATACGAGTACAACGGCTACTGGAAAGATGTCGGAACTCTTGGCTCCTACTGGGAAGCAAACATGGAACTGATCGACATCATTCCAGAGTTCAACCTGTATGAAGAATACTGGAAGATTTACACGAAGAGCGATATTATTCCCCCACAATTTATATCGGAGCAGTCCAAGATAGAGCGCAGTATCATCGGCGAGGGCACCGAGGTATACGGCGAAGTCATTAACTCGGTCATCGGAGCAGGCGTTACGATCGGAAAGGGCGCCGTGGTCCGGGATTCCATTATTATGAAAGGAACGGTGATCGGGGAAAACGCGGTGGTGGATCGCGCGATCATTGCGGAAAATGTAAATGTCGGTTCCGGTGTCGTGATGGGCATCGGAGAGGAAGCGCCCAATAAGTACAAACCGGCAGTGTATGCCGGCGGTCTTGTCACCATCGGCGAAAACAGTACCATTCCTGCTGATGTAAAGATTGGCAAAAACACCGCGATTTCCGGAAACACCGCGCCGGAGGACTACCCGGACGGCGTGCTGGAGAGCGGCGGATCAATTATTAAGGATGGTGATGTGGCATGAGAGCAGTAGGAATCATTTTAGCAGGCGGCAACAACCAGAAAATGCGGGAGCTGTCCAACAAAAGAGCGATTGCGGCCATGCCGGTGGCGGGAAGCTTTCGGAGTATCGATTTTGCTCTGAGCAGCATGACTAATTCGGGGATCCAGAAGGTAGCTGTTTTAACGCAGTACAATTCCCGCTCCTTAAACGAACATCTCAGCTCTTCAAAGTGGTGGGATTTCGGAAGAAAACAGGGAGGTCTGTTTGTATTTACGCCGACCATCACGGCAGGAAACAATTTCTGGTTCCGCGGAACCGCAGACGCACTTGCGCAGAATCTGGATTTTCTGAAAAGGTGCCATGAGCCGTATGTGGTGATCGCATCCGGCGACGGCGTCTACAAGCTGGATTACAGCAAGGTGCTGGAGTATCATATTGACAAGAAAGCAGACATTACCGTGGTCTGCACGGATGTACCTGAGGGAGACGACGTCAGCCGTTTTGGCGTCGTGAAGATGGACGACGACGGCAGGATCGAGAGCTTTGAGGAAAAGCCTATCGATGCAGTCGGGAATCTCATTTCTGCAGGTATTTACGTCATCCGAAGACGTCAGCTCATCGAATTGATCGAGAAGGCGGCGTCGGAGGACAGATTTGATTTCGTAAAGGATATTTTAGTCCGCTATAAAAATATGAAACGGATCTATGCATACAAGATGGATTCGTACTGGGCAAATATCTCTACGGTAGACGCTTATTACAAGACAAACATGGACTTCCTGAAACCCGAGGTACGGGACTATTTCTTCCGGCAGTATCCGGACGTGTACTCCAGGATCGAGGACATGCCGCCGGCAAAATACAATCCGGGCGCTGATGTGAGAAACAGCCTGGTATCCGCAGGGTGTATCGTAAACGGTAAGGTGGAAAATTCCATATTATTTAAGAAAGTATTTGTCGGAGAAAATTGTGTGATCAAAAATTCCATTATTCTCAACGATGTTTATATTGGCGACAATACGTATATTGAAAACTGCATCGTGGAAAGCCATGATACGATCCGCGCAAATTCCCGCCATGTCGGCGAGGGCGAAGTGAAGATCGTGGTGGAAACGAACGAAAGGTATGTCATGTGATGTCCGTAGAGGGCAGAGCCCGACCGATAAAAACAGACTGAAATGCTAACCTCTGCCCATAAAATACAATTTATGAGGAAGGAGGACCGGCTATGAATATCACAGACGTTAGAGTCCGCAAGGTAACAAAGGATGGAAAAATGAAGGCCGTTGTGTCCATTACAATTGATGATGAATTTGTTGTTCATGACATCAAAGTGATCGAGGGCGAGAAAGGCCTGTTTATTGCAATGCCCAGCAGGAAAGCTACGGATGGGGAATATCGCGATATCGCACATCCGATCAACTCCGGAACCAGAGAAAAAATTCAGACCATTATCCTGAAACAGTACGAACAGGCGATGGCAGAAGCGGAAGCAGAGGAAGCTGCTGCAGAGGCCTGAGCAAAAAGGAAGAAAGAATGCCCCCGGGCGGAAAACGGAAGTGGTTACG
>OLRY01002768.1_pt1 | contig 10972 bp, 8 predicted proteins | sample 1672541 | NCBI WGS metagenome assembly OLRY01 (sample SAMEA3136697, study PRJEB25190) | human gut metagenome | biome: human gut; feature: human-associated habitat; material: faeces | place: Austria | collected 2013
GCGCCCATGCCCTGGCCGCCGCCCGCGAGCACGGCCTCGCCGTCTTCCACGTGCGCCGCGCCTACGCTGCCGACGGCAGCGATGTGGAGGCCGTGCGCTGGAAAGCGTGGGCGGAAGGGGGCCGGCCGCTTTCCAGCGCCGATCCGATGAGCCTTGCGTGCCCGTCTGAGCTGGCGCCGGCCCCTGGCGAGCCCGTCGTCGTGAAGCCGAGCTGGTCGGCCTTCTTCGGCACCGATCTGGACTTCCTGCTGCGCGCACGGGGCATCGGCACCCTCGTGCTCGCGGGCACCACCACCCCCAACTGCGTGCGCTCGACGGCCTACGACGGGCTGGCGCGCGGCTTCAACGTCGCCGTCCTGCGGGACGCCACCTCCTCGCGCAGCCCCGAAGCGCAGGAGGCGAATCTGGCGGACATGGAGGCCGCGGGCATCCAGCTTATCCACACCGACGACTTCGCGGCCAACGGGCTTCTGCACGTCCGCGACACCGAGGCCGAGGTGGCCCGGGCCTTGGCCCTGGAGCTGGAGGCGAAGGCGCGGAACACGGAAACGGACGCGGCAGCGGATACGGCGGCCGCAAATGGCTCGGGGGCTCCCTTGCCCCCTACCCCGACGCTCGAGTCCATCGAGACCGTCTCTACCGGCTGGATCAACAAGTACCACCTGCACTACACGCTGCCCGACGGGCGCCCCTACACCTACGAGGGCGTCTCCCGCAAGGGGCCCGAGCGCTACGAGGCCGCTTTGGAGGCCTTAGGGAGCACCGGTGCGCCCGACCCCGACGCCGTCTGCATCGTGCCCCTTCTGCCCGACGGCTCGGTGCTGCTGGAGCGCGAGTTCCGCTATCCGCTGAACAGCTGGTGCGTATCGCTGCCCGCCGGCCTCATCGACGCCGGCGAGTCTTTGGAAGAGGCCGTCGCTCGCGAGCTTTCCGAGGAGACCGGCTACCGGCTGCGCGACGACATCGCCCCGGCGGTGCGTCCGCTGCCCCAGCCCGGCTTCTCGTCCACGGGCCTTACCGAGGAGAACGTCCAGGTGGTCTTCGCCCAGGTGGAGCCCGCCGGCCAGGCGCGCCCCGACAGCGCCGAGCTCATCGAGCCCTTCACCGTGGCCCGCGCCGACCTGCGCACCTTCCTGGACGCCAACCAGCTCCCCATCGGCACCCGCTGCCAGCTCATCCTGGAGTTGCTCGCGATCTAGCATCGCCGGAACCCCACATCCTCCTCTCTCGGTAAGTACCGAGCGGCGCCACAAAATGGCGGCCGACTCTTCGTGAACCATGGAAGGCAACGAAAAAGGCGACGACCTCCGTCGGTCGCCGCCTTCCGTTTGCCTCGCATCGCATCGCGCTCGCGCGATCTCTCGGGGCTCCTCGTTCTGTGCTCGGCGCTACTCGCCCAGAAGCTCCGCGAGGTCGGCCTCCGGGGTGGTGATGGGGCCGATGCCGTAGTTCTCGACGAGGACGTCGAGAACGCCCGGGCTCACGAAGGCCGGCAGCGTGGGGCCGAGCTTGATGTTCTGGATGCCCAGGTACAGCAGCGTGAGCAGGATGCAGACGGCCTTCTGCTCGTACCAGGACAGCACCATGGACAGCGGCAGGTCGTTCACGCTGCAGTCGAAGGCACGGGCCAGGGCTACGGCCACCTGGATGGCGCTGTAGGCATCGTTGCACTGGCCCATGTCCATGAGGCGCGGCAGGCCGCCGATCTCGCCCAGATCGAGGTCGTTGAAGCGGTACTTGCCGCAGGCCAGGGTGAGCACCACCGTGTCGTCGGGGGTGGCCTTCACGAAGTCGGTGTAGTAGTTGCGGCCCGGACGCGCGCCGTCGCAGCCGGCGACGAGGAAGAAGTGCTTGATGGCGCCGCTCTTCACCGCGTCCACCACCGTGTCGGCCACGGAGAGCACCGTGCCCTGGGCGAAGCCCGTGGTCATCGTCGTGCCGCCGTTGATGCCGGGAATCGTGTGGGGCTCGTCGTAGCCGCCCAGCTCCAGCGCCTTCTGGATAACCGGGCCGAAGTCCTTGTCGGGGCCGATATGCGTGCAGCCGGGGAAGGCGACGACTTCCGTGGTGAACACGTTGTCGGCGTAGCTCTCCTTGGGAGGCATGAGGCAGTTGGTAGTGAACAGGAAGGCCGCGGGCACGCCGTCGAACTCCTTCTTCTGGTTCTGCCATGCGGTGCCGAAGTTGCCCTTGAGCTGCGGGTACTTCTTCAGCTCCGGATAGGCGTGGGCCGGCAGCATCTCGCCGTGGGTGTAGACGCTCACGCCTGTGCCCTCGGTCTGCTCCAGCAGAAGCTTCAGGTCGTGCAAGTCGTGGCCGGAGATGACGATGAACGGGCCCGGCTGCACCTCCATGGCGACGGTGGTGGGCTCCGGCGTGCCGTAAGTGCCCGTGTTGGCCTCATCGAGCAGCCTCATGCAGCCGAGGTTCACCTCGCCCACCTTCAGCGCCAGGGGCAGAAGCGCGTCCACCGAGCCCGGCTCGGCCAGCTGCGCCAGGGCGTCGGCGAAGAACTCGTCGACAGTCGCGTCGCGGTAGCCCAGCACCCGGGCGTGGTAGGCGTAGGCCGCCGTACCGCGCAGGCCGAACAGCACGAGGGACTTGAGTGAGCGGATGTCCTCGTCGTCGCCCCAGATCTGGTCGACGTCGTAGTCGGAGACCGGCTCGTTGCCGGCCGCGGCGGCCACGGCGCCCGTCTCGGCGCGCACCGCGTCCTTAAGCGCGGTCACGGCCTGCCCGTCGAAGTTCACGTTGGTCATGCAGGTGAACAGGCCGTCCACGATGAGATCGCAGATACGGTCGTTCTTGACGCCGGCCTCCCGGGCCGTGCGGGCCAAAGCGATCATCGCCCCGGTCAGCGCGTCCTGGGCATCGGCCACATCGGCCGGCTTGCCGCACACGCCGGCGCTGCCGGTGCAGGCCTCGCACTTTGCCACCTGCTCGCATTGGAAGCAAAACATTTGCTCTGTCGCCATAGACACTCCCTTTCGGGTCGCGGCCCTTGCGGCCGTGTTCCAGTAGATAGACGGCACCGTTGCGCCGCTGTTGTGAAGGTACTGGCACGGCAGGGCATTGTATGTTGTAATCACAACAAACGAAGCTTCCTTCAATGAAAAGGTTGACCCATGGAACGAAACGCCTTCCTGGCTGGAACGCCGCTGTTTTCAGGCGTGGCATCGCAGGAGGTCGGCGCGATGCTCGATTGCCTCGATGCCCATGAGCGCCGCTATGCCCAGGGCGAGCGCATCCATCATATGGGGGATTCGGTGTCCACTGCCGGCATCGTACTCACGGGGCGCGTCCGCATCGAGCACGTCGACCCCTGGGGCAACGTGAGCGTCGTGGGCATGCGCGGGCCCGGTGCCATGTTCGGAGAGGCCTACGCCGCCGCCGGCGAGCCGCTGCTCGTGGACGTCGTCGCCGACCAGGACTGCACCGTCCTCTTCCTGAATCTCGCGAAGGTGGTCGGCCCCTGCTCGTGCCGCTGCGACCACCACGCCCTCGTGGCCCGCAACATGATCGCCGCCATCGCTCGGCAGAGCCTCGCCCTCTCGCGCCGCATCTTTCACGTAGCGCCCAAGTCCATCCGCGGCAAGGTGCTCGCCTACCTCTCCAATGAGGCCGAGCGCACCGGCACCCGCGAGTTCGACATCCCCTTCAACCGCCAGCAGCTCGCCGACTACCTGGGGGTGGATCGCAGCGCGCTATCGGCGGAGCTGTCCCGCATGCAGAAGGCGGGGCTCATCCGATGCCGCCGCAACCACTTCGCGCTGCCTCACTCCCCCTCGAACAGCACCGTGGAGAAGTAGCGCTCGCCGGTGTCGGGGGCCAGCGTTACCACGGTCTTGTCCGGGCCGAGCTTGCGGGCCAACCGCAGAGCTGCCGCCACGTTGGTGCCCGAGGAGATGCCGCAGAACAGCCCCTCTTCCCGGGCGAGGCGCCGCGCGCATGCCAGAGCTTCCTCATCGGTCACCACGACGATCTCGTCGATGAGTGAGGTATCCATGATGGCGGGCAGGATGCCATCGCCGATGCCCATCTGCACATGGGTGCCGATGGCGCCGCCCGAGAGCAGCGCTGCGTGCTCGGGCTCGGCCGCCCAGATCTGCATGGCGGGGAAGACCGCGCGCAGCTCAGCGCCGACGCCGGTGATGGTGCCACCCGTGCCAAACCCGGAGCAGAAGCCGTCGATGGCGATACCGGCCGCGCGCACATCGGCGAGGATCTCCGCGGCCGTGCCGTCCACGTGGGCCGCCAGGTTGTCGCGGTTCACGAACTGCTGGGGCACGAACACGCGCGGATCTTCCGCGGCCATCTTCTGGGCAAGCGCGATGCACTCCTCAATGCACGCGCCGATGTCGCCCTCGTCGTGGACGCAGATCACCTCGGCCCCGTAATGCTCCATGATGCGCCGGCGTTCTACCGAGCAGGAGTCCGGCATGATGATGCGGGCCGCGTAGCCCTTCACGGCCGCCACAAGGGCGAGCCCCACGCCCTGGTTGCCGCTCGTGGGCTCCACAATAACGGAATCAGGCGTCAGCTCGCCCCGCTCCTCGGCGCGCTCGACCATCTTCAGCGCCGTGCGCGTCTTCACCGAGCCGCCCACGTTCACCGCCTCGAACTTCACGAGCACCTGGGCATTGTCGGGTCCGGTCATGCGTCGCAGGCGCACGAGCGGCGTGCCTCCCACAGCTTCCAGAACGTTATCGCAGATCATAGATTCCCCTTACTTTCGGGGTCATCGTTTTCCACGGCAAATTCTAACATCGCCCCGCACCCTCTTCGAGCGCTCCTCCCCGAAACGCCGAAACCCCGCCCCGAGGGGCGCAGCGCGTCTCCGCACGCACTGCCGAAGCCGTCAAAAAACAAGTAACTGTGCTGCCATGCGTCTTGTCAAAGCGTCCGAGCGGTGAGCATCTCACTCAAGTCGGGCGCTTTCCTTGTTTGATGCCAAGGCACGACAACGATTAAGCTCATTTACCTTTGCTCTTTAATATGCCTCCCAGTTGTTCTCATGATTCCGTTAACAATTAATGTTATAACTTGCATAGGCCGAAGCTTCCTGATATACTCATTATATTGTTAGCAGCTAATGGCTTTTTGGAGGAGACATGAAGCTCGAAGATGTAACTATGCAAGACCTAATCAGCAAACCACTCTTCTGGGAGGACTTCGAAGAAGATCGCGCAGATTCCAATACCATGAAAGCAGCTATTGAAGCGGATCCAAAGTCCATAGAAAAGATCCGTTTTCTCGACCAAGTGGAAGAAGGAACGCTTCTCGATCGTCGCACCTTCCATAAGCTCGATTTCTACGAAGTGGAATTCACCGAGTACGCTCGCCTCTACCTTGCAGAAGGCGAGTACATGGAGGATGGCATTCACAGGGGCAACGAGGTCGACTATCTCAAAGACTATAGCGGTCTTCGACTTCTGATCCAGGATGTCTCGGATCCTCTGGGCGAGTGCGGATTGTTCGCGCTGTACCTCAAAGATTACGAGTTCGGGCTCATCAACCCGCTCGGACTTTGCGTTTATCCTTTTGACTTCGATGATGATTCATGGTCGCTATATAAAGAAGATCCCGAGAAATTCATCCTCGAACACGTCCTATTGCATTTCGAAACTGAGTTCTGGGATAACGATTTCGATCTCAAGCAAGAACTCTTTGACTATTATCACAACATGCCTGACGTACACAGCCCTCTTTTAAAGAACAAGACTGACCTCGATGGGCTCATTACAGCCAAAGAGGCCGCGAAGCTCCTCGGGGTCAGCATTCCCCGTATCATCAAGATGATCGAGGAAAGGTCAATCGACGGATACAAGTTCGCCGGAAAACTGCTGATAACGCGATCTTCCGTGGACAATCGGCTTGATTACATCAAAGAGCACGGAAAGCCTACGCGCGGCAAAGCGCCTGAAGGCAAGCGCAAGAAGAAGAAATAAGGGTCAGTCTAGGCCGCAAGTCTACGATAGAAAGGTTGATCATGTCAGTATTCAAAATGCCAGTTCCTGTAACGATAATGGGGCGCAGTTCGAGCATTACCAATTCTTTCGTGAACGGAATCATTCCATGCATAGAACCAAGCGATCGAGAGTTAGATGAGGCGCTATCAGTCCTCAATATGAACAGAGAGAACGTCTGCTGCGCGTATTGCGGCGACGGCCATACTGAATGGGATCATCTAAATCCGTTGATAATTAACAAAGAGCCAACAGGCTACATTAGCGAAATACACAATCTAGTACCAGCCTGTAGCAAGTGCAATCAGTCCAAAGGCAACCGCAACTGGAAGGAATGGATGCTTAGTGATTCCAAGCTCTCGCCAAAATCAAGGGGAATCACCGATCTCGATCGCAGAATCTCGCTATTAGAGACCTACGAAAAAGTTTTTCCTCCAGCCAAGATCGACTTTATTGAACTGGTTGGAGATAAAGCCTGGGAAGAATACTGGTTCAACTACGACCGCGTCATTGACGCAATGCGACAGGCGCAGACTTCAGCAAACGAGATTAGGAGCAAACTCCGTCGCGAGCTTGGAATGAAAGCTCAAGCTAAATCACAAACCAGAAGAACAGCCCGCATGTCCGACGGAAGAGAGAATAATCCACTGCCCATTACGCTCGTCCCCGCCGAACAATACGAGTTTGAGAAGTTGCTACTGAGACACAGAAAAGCGACCATCGAAATCCACTACTCCGATGGTCGCATCACAAGAAAACCCTGGAATGCTTATAAATTCTCGGAATCATCAGATGTTTACAACAATCTCAGATCACGCAGCGAATTCAGATCAGGGGTTTGGCAAGCAAGCGGCATAGACCACATAATCGTCCGAGTAGAAACAAAGGTCTAAAGTGAGTTTAGCAAGAATCCAAGCGGACACACTTTTTGAAACATAGCCCCCGAAATTGAACCCAAAGCGTGATTCGAGAGCCTGAAAAAAGTATGAGGTCGGGAGCGAAAGCTCCCGACCTCATACTTCGAATGGCAGGATGTACGAGACTCGAACTCGAGACCTCCGACGTGACAGGCCGGCGCTCTAGCCAACTGAGCTAACACCCCGAATGGTGTTGCGCTGAAATGGCGGGATGTACGAGACTTTCAAATAACGCAAAATCTAACACGGAAGTCCGCAGCAAACGCGCGCTGCGCGCGTATAATATCCGTCATGTCGAAAAACCAAGGGAACATAACAGCACCATCACATCTCAACATCCAGCCACATGAGATGGCCACCGCGCGCGCCATTGCTGATTTCGGCATGAATGTGGAGTTCAGGGCGCGCATCAAAGGCAACGGAGTTAAGACGCCAGACTTCTTGGCTGGAGGCGTCTTTTGGGAAGTCAAGTCTCCAACATCTGACAAGTTGAAAGTCATAGAGAAGCGCCTGCGAGAAGCCGTTCATCAATCCCGTGATATCATTTTCGATTCCAGGCGCATGAGAAAACTATCCGACAAGCAAATTCATGACGAAGTCGTGAAATGGGCTCACAACCTCCATCACGTTAGAAGACTGTTATATATAAATCGGTTCGGAGAGGTTATCAAAATCAAGTAGCCGTGCTACAATATATTTTGATAAAGCGTCCGAGCGGTGAGCATTTCACTCAAGTCGGGCGCTTTCGTATTTCCGGATCCCCAGTACGGCATCAAAAAAAGGAGCCCGTAGGCTCCTGAACTAGCTAAATGGCGGGATGTACGAGACTCGAACTCGCGACCTCCGACGTGACAGGCCGGCGCTCTAACCAACTGAGCTAACACCCCGTGTTTCAGCAGCCCGTATAGTTTAACAGAATCGCTCTTCCACACAAGCCCCTTTTTCGAGATTTTTTCCTACTGTGCCTCGCGATAGGAGCCCTCGAAGGTGAAGCGGCCCATCTTGGTGCCGCCGAGCACGTGAATGTGCAGGTGATTCACCGTGGCCGCCGAGTCGGGGCCCGTGTTCACCACAGTGCGATAGCCGGACTCGCCGACACCCTTCAAACGCGCCACCTCGGGCACGACGCTCATCATATGCCCGATGACCTCGGCCGGCACGCCGGCGGCCAAGTTGTCGTAGTGGGTCTTCGGCACGATGAGGGTGTGCACCGGCGCCTCGGGCTCGATGTCATCGAAGGCGTAGCACACATCGTCCTCGTACACCTTGGCCGACGGGATCTCGCCGGACACGATCTTGCAGAACAGGCAATCGTCCATGGGTCTTCCTTTCATCTCCTGACTTCTACATCATACCCGAAATCGGCCGCTACTGCCCGTCGGCTGCGCGCTGGTCGACGCGCAGGAAGGTGATCGGCCGCAGATCCTCCGAAGCGTGGCCTGCGGCGACGGTCTCGCGGACGAGCTCGCGGGCGAAGGCGTCGGCGCGCAAGGATCCCGTGGGCTTGGCCTCCAGAGAAAAGCGCACCGTGGCTCCGTCCAGAGACACCGGCCCTACAAGAAAGTCGGACGGCACGAGCGTCTTCTCCTTCTTCTTGCGCACGACGATGATTGCCTCGGGAACCACGACGGCACGCGGGGCCTCGGAGAGCACGACTTCGTAGGTGCTCACCGGCAGCGCCACACTGGCGGCGGCATCCCGCGCCTCGATGTAGCGTGCCTCCGTGGGGTACAAATCGGCGGGGCTCGCCTCCTGCAACGCCGTAAGGGCACGGGGCGCCGGCACGTAGTCGGTGAGGAACAGATCGAATATCTCGGCGGTGCCTCCCACCCCCACGGGCAGAGCCGCCCCGAAGGCGATGCGCATGTGCGGCGAAAAGCCCTGGCTCACCGCGAAGGGCAGCTGCGCCCGGCGCACGGCGCGCTCGAGGGCGCGGGCCAGCTCCAGATGCGACAGCATGGCCAAACGTCCAGTCTCATGGAAGGTGACGCGCAGGCGGAACAAACGGGGATCGGCCATTATCGGATCGCCTCCTCTTCGGTAGATCCTTCAGCTTGCCGCGCTTGATCGGGATGGCATGGGGGCTCGGCCTCTCTGGGATGCACGACCTTGCGGTACGGATTGGCCGCCGGGGCCGCTTCCTTGCCTTCGCGCTCCTGCTGCAGCTCGATGTCGACGCCTAGCGTGGGGCAGGCGCCGCAGGCGGAGCAGTTCTCGAAGGTGCAGTCCGGCGTCGTGATGCCGGCAGCGGCGCGCTCCCTCTCCCGCGCGAGGAACTTCGGCGAGACCGCGGCGGTGATGTGCGCCCAGGGCAGCACGTAGTCGGTCGGGAACTCGGCCTGGGCGATCGCGGCGGGATCAAGCCCCAGCTCCTCGGCGGCGCCCGTCCACGCCTCTTCGTTGAAGAGCTCCGTCCAAGCGTCGAAGCGGGCGCCGCGGCGCCACGCCGCTTCAACCCAATCGGCCACCTCGCGGCCGCCTCGGCTCATGACCGCCTCGACGAACGACGTCGCGGGGTCGTGGTAGTGCACGTCCACCGCCTTGTACTTCACCGAGCGCTTGAGCAGGCCCACACGCCGCAGCGTCTCCTCCGGGGAGATCTGGCCGTCCCACTGGAAGGGAGTCTGGGCCTTGGGCACGAACACCGCGCAGGACACGCTCATGCGCACGCTGCCGCGCTGGTCGGCCGGCACGGCGGCCTTGGCGCGGTCGTAGGCGCGCTGGGCCAGACTCGCGATGCCCTTGATGTCGTCATCGGTCTCGGTGGGCAGTCCCACCATGAAGTACAGCTTGCAGCGGCGCCAGCCGGCGGCGAAGGCGGCGTCGATGGCCGAGAACAAGTCGTCCTCGGTGACGTTCTTGTTGATGACATCGCGCAGCCGCTGGGTGCCCGCCTCGGGCGCGAAGGTGAGGCCGCCTTTCTTCTGGCCGGCCACGAGCTCGGCCATCTCCACCCCGAAGGCGTCCAGGCGCTGGGAGGGCACGCTCACGCGCACGCCGGCCCCGGCGCAGTCGGCGTTCACCCGCGTTAATATCTCGGCGATCTGGGAGTGATCCGTTGAAGAGAGCGAGGTCAGGCTCACCTCGTCGTAGCCGGTTTCGGCGAGGCCCCGCGCCACGGCGTCCACGATGTTGTCGGCCGAGCGCTCGCGCACCGGACGGTACATCATGCCCGCTTGGCAAAAGCGGCAGCCGCGAGCACAGCCGCGCAGAATCTCGACGTTCAGCCGGTCGTGCACCACTTCCGTATAGGGCACAATCATAGGCTCGAGCGCCGGGCTGTCGGCGAAACCCTCGAAAACGCGCTTGTGCACCACACGCGGCACGTCGTCGAACAGGGGCTCCGCCCAGCTGCCGGCAGCCTGGGCCTCGTCCTCGCTGCGCCAGCGGTACAGGCTCGGCACGTAGGCGCCCCCCACGCGCCGCGCCACCTCGCGCAGGATTTCGGCCCGGGGCGTGCCGGACGCGCGCAGCTCGCGGATGAGCTCCAGCGTCTCGGGCAGCTGCTCCTCGCCCTCGCCCACCAAGATGACGTCGAAGAACGGTGCGTAGGGCTCCGGGTTGTAGGCACACGGGCCGCCGGCCAGCACGATGGGATCGCCCTCGGCGCGGTCAGCGGTGCGCAGCGGGATGCCGGCGAGATCGAGCGTCTCCAGCACGTTGGTGGCAGCCAGCTCGTGGGGCAGCGTGATGCCCACCACGTCGAAGTCGACCACAGGGCGGCAGCTCTCCAGGGAGAACAGCGGCACTCCCTTCTCGCGCATGAGGTCGGCCATATCCACTGCGGGCAAAAAGGCCCGCTCGGCCCCCATGCCGTCCACGGCATTCACAGCGTTCACGAGGATGCGCACGGCCTGGTTGGCCTGGCCCAGCTCGTAGGTATCAGGGTAAATCATGCAGAAGGCGAAGTCGTCCTCAGCCACAGGCGCGGCGCAGCCCCACTCGTGGTTCAGGTAGCGGGCCGGTCGCTCCACGCGCGAGAGCAGCGGCTCGACCTCGGGCCACAGATCGCGCCTAGCCACGGGCACCTCCCTTGCCAGCGCCCTTCCCCTTGCCGCGCAGAGCGCGGAAGGCCGAGGCCCCGGCCCC
>OLRY01002775.1_pt1 | contig 10940 bp, 8 predicted proteins | sample 1672541 | NCBI WGS metagenome assembly OLRY01 (sample SAMEA3136697, study PRJEB25190) | human gut metagenome | biome: human gut; feature: human-associated habitat; material: faeces | place: Austria | collected 2013
TATCGATGAGGCAAAAGGCATCCAGGAAGAGATAGATTCCACATTTACCCAGGCATATGCGTGCCTGCAGCGCGCTAATATTGAGATGGGAATCAGCAGGGTACAGGAATTCGCATTCACTGTACCAATTGAAGATTCCATTCGTATACAGACCAGAAGTATTATGGGAACAGAGATTCCACATATCAAATATGATGAAAAGCAGAATGACCTGACCTACTCACTCGGAGATACAGGAGAATCGCTGGATATCGCCAGGGAGGCATTCCGAAAGGTAAAGAATCTGACCATCAAGTTGGCTGAAGTCGAGAACTCAGCATATCGTCTGGCAACGAACATCAAAAAGACACAGAAACGTGCCAATGCTCTGAAGAACATCACCATACCGATGTACACGAATCTGGTCTACAACATCAACAACGCGCTGGAAGAAAAAGAAAGAGAAGAATTCACAAGGTTAAAAGTAATAAAACGAAGACAATAATTTAATTGGGGACGTAGTAACATGCCAAAATACTACGTCCCAATCAGCGATTAAGGGTGTCCCTAACTGTAATCAGGGGTGCCCTTTTCTTAAGGAATTCTTAGAATTTTTTAACAAAGAATTCATAGTCTGGGAAAGGGTTTCGATGTATAATAAATACCATAAAGAAAAAATTTTCATATTGTATGATAGATTCTAAGATTTGCCAGAAAATGACGGGCAGATATCTTGAAGCTTCAGATACACAGGAGGAATATTTATGGCATTGCGTAAAAAGCATGAGGTTCTGGAAGAACCGCAGGATTATGAGATAGAGCGCCGGGAGACACCGAGATATAATCCGGATCCCGAAGCGGGACTTTCGGCGGCCCAGGTGGAGCAGCACCGTGAGGATGGTTGGCGCAATGTGTCAGTCGCACCACCGGCACAGACCACGAAAGAAATTATCCGGGAAAATGTCTGTACTTACTTTAACTTAATTTTTCTTGTATTGGCAATTTTGTTATGTCTTGTCGGTTCATTTCGTGATCTGACATTTCTTCCAGTCATTATTTTTAATACATTAATTGGATTAATTAATACAGGTTTAAGCAATATGCTTACCGGAATTGCAAATGCAGGCTTTATCACCGTACTTGGTTTAATTCTTGGTGCAATGATGGCAATTGATATGGGAGGTCCAATCAATAAGGCTGCATATGTATTTGGTAATGGAATGCTTATAACAGCAGCAAAGTTAATGGAAAATGGTGCGCAGATATCTGACCCGGCAGTACAGGCTTGTTATATTGCGATGGCATGCATCATGGTCGGAGGTATGGTTCCGCCAATAGGTATTGCACTTGCATGCTGGTTCTTCCCGAAGAAATTTACAGTAGCTGAACGTAATTCAAAAGTTTCGAACCTTGTTATGGGAGCTTCCTTTATTACAGAAGGAGCAATTCCATTTGCAGCATCTGATCCGTTACATGTCATTCCTTGTACACTGGTTGGTGCCGGAGTTGCCGGATTCTTATCCGCATTGTTTGGATGTACATTGATGGCTCCACATGGTGGAATTTTCGTATTTGCAACGGTTGGAAATCCTCTGATGTATATTGTTTCCTGGGCAGTTGGCTCTGTAATCACAGCATTGTTGCTTGGCGTAATTAAAAAAGATGTGCAGCAATAGAAGTAAAAATAATTAATCATAAAAAGGAGAAATTAAAATGAAAGAATTCAAGTATACAATCAAAGATGAGTTAGGAATCCACGCACGTCCGGCAGGACTTCTGGTAAAGGAAGCAGCAGCTTTTCCTTGCAAGGTTGCCATTGAAAAAGGCGGTAAAGAAGTAGATGCAAAGAGAATCTTAGGTGTGATGGGACTTGGCGTAAAATGCGGAGAAGAAATCACATTAAGAACAGATGGAGATCAGGAAGACACAGCAATGGAGACATTAAGCAAATTCTTAGAGACAAATCTCTAAAATTTGAATGAGGTGAGGGATATGATGATTGAGGGTAAAAGCGTATACAGCGGGGTGGCAATTGGCCGCCTCGCAATATACCACAAGGCAGATAATCAGGTAAAAAGAGAAAAAATCAGTGATGTTGAGGCAGAACTTGCCCGCTTTGAAGAGGCAAGAAATACTGCAAAAGAACAGCTCGCCGGTTTATATGAGAAAGCTTTAAAGGAAGTTGGAGAAGTCAATGCAGCCATCTTTGAAGTTCACCAGATGATGCTGGATGACCTTGATTATGTGGAGTCTGTTATCAATATGATTCAGAGTCAGGAAGTCAATGCAGAGTATGCAGTTGCAACAACCGGAGATACACTTTCGGAAGTGTTCGCTTCTATGGATGATGATTATATGCGTGAGCGTGCAGCGGATGTGAAAGATATTTCCAACCGTGTGATTGCTGTATTGCAGGGAAAGGGTGCAGGTGGCCTGAATGCAGATGAGCCTGTGATTCTTCTGGCCGATGATCTTGCACCAAGCGAGACGGTCCAGCTCGATAAATCCAAGGTCCTTTCTTTTGTAACCAGACATGGTTCCACAAATTCTCATACGGCAATTCTTGCCCGCACCATGAACATTCCTGCATTGATCGGTATTGATTATCCGGAAGATGCAGAAGGTAAGATGGGAATTGTTGACGGATATGAAGGCAAGCTTATTATCGATCCACCTGTTTCCGTTCTGGAGACTTACCAGAAAAGAAAAGAGGCAGATGAGGAGAAAAAGCGCCTGCTCCTTGAATTAAAGGGAAAAGAAAACGTCACCATTGATGGTACGAAAATTAATCTTTATGCAAACATTGGAAGTGTTGCAGATGTTGCTTCTGTACTTGCAAATGATGCTGGTGGAATCGGTCTTTTCCGAAGCGAATTTCTGTATCTGGAGAGTTCAGATTATCCGACAGAGGAAGAGCAGTTTGCAGCATACCGTAAGGTTGCAGAATCTATGGCAGGAAAGAAAGTAATTATCCGTACACTCGATATTGGTGCAGATAAGCAGGTGGATTATTTCCATCTGGATAAAGAGGACAATCCGGCCATGGGTTACCGCGCAATCCGTATCTGCTTAGACCGCAGAGATGTATTCAAGACACAGCTTCGTGCATTGTATCGTGCAAGTTACTATGGAACAATTTCCATCATGTTCCCAATGATTATTTCTGTAAATGAAGTAAAAGAAATTAAGAAAGTCATTGCAGAAGTAAAAGCAGAACTGGATGAGGAAAAGATTCCATATAAGGATGTAGAAATCGGAATCATGATTGAGACACCAGCAGCAGTTATGATGAGTGAAGAACTCGCACAGGAAGTTGATTTCTTCTCCGTTGGTACAAACGATCTGACACAGTATACGCTGGCAATTGACCGTCAGAATCCAAAGCTTGACAATATTTATGATTCTCATCATCCGGCAATCCTTAAGATGCTCAAGATGATTGTAGATAATGGACATAAGGGTGGATGCTGGGTTGGTATCTGTGGAGAACTTGGAGCAGATACAACACTGACAGAGACCTTCCTGAAGATGGGATTTGATGAATTATCCGTAAGCCCATCCATGATACTTAAAGTACGTCAGGAAATTCGTTCCATTGAATTAAAATAAAAATGCATAGTTATAAATATGCAGAATAAGAGCCGGGGAGCTACAACTCTCCGGCTCTTATTTTGCTTGCCTGCATTTATAAATCATAGTATGATTAAAGGGTCAAAAGGTATCATCGATGCATGCTTGCATGCAATTCGATGGATACCTTAGTGACCCGTATTACACCAAAAAAGTAGCAATTAGCAGGAAGTAATAAAGAAAATGGAAGAAAAAAGAACCGGTACATTATATTTATGCGCAACACCAATTGGAAATCTGGAAGACATTACATTCCGTGTACTGCGCACATTAAAAGAAGTTGATCTGATTGCAGCGGAGGATACACGTAATTCGATTAAGCTGCTGAATCATTTTGAGATAAAGACTCCTATGACAAGTTATCATGAGTATAACAAAATTGACAAAGCCTATCAGCTTGTGGATCGTCTGCGGGAAGGAAAAAATATTGCATTGATCACAGATGCAGGTACTCCGGGAATTTCTGATCCGGGAGAAGATATTGTGCGTATTTGTTATGAGGAAGGCATTGAGGTAACATCGCTGCCGGGTGCAGCAGCCTGTGTGACAGCGCTTACGATGTCCGGACTTCCGACAAGAAGATTTGCGTTTGAGGCTTTTTTGCCAAAGGATAAAAAGGAACATCAGGCAGTACTTGAGGAACTTGCAGGAGAAACCCGCACCATGATTGTTTATGAGGCGCCGCATCATCTTGTAAAGACACTGAAAGAACTCGAACAGACACTTGGAAGCGACCGCAGACTTACCATCTGCAGAGAGCTGACCAAGCGCCATGAAGAAAAAATGCAGACAACGTTCGGGGAAAGTCTGCAGTACTATGAGACACATGAACCTCGTGGAGAGTATGTGTTGGTCATTGAAGGCAAATCCCGTGCGCAGATTCAGAAGGAGCAGCAGCAGAGCTGGGAATCCATGAGCATTGAGGAACATATGCAGTATTATGAATCGCAGGGAATTGCCCGCAAAGAAGCGATGAAATTGGTAGCAAAAGATCGCGGTGTAAGCAAACGCGATATTTACCAGAGTCTTCTTTAAAATGAAATAATGTATCAAGTGGAAGAAAGGTCAACGCAATGCGCGTTTTACCTGTTCTTCTACGATGGAAAACGGCGCAGGTCCGGTGCGGAGTATTGCTTCATGGAAAGCAGACGCATCGAATTTGTCGCCGTATTTTTTTTCACATGTTTCGCGAAGCTGCCGAAACTGCAGATAGCCTACATAGTATTTTAAATAGTTACCGGGATCTTCAAGAACAAGATCTGTGATAGAGTCGATGGCCGTTTCATCATCAATTCCGAAGTTTTTCCAGAATTTCTGCATATCCGCCTTTTTCCATCCATAGTAGTGAATACCGATATCCGAACTGGCATAAAGGCTGAGCATGGCAGCCTGATTGTGCTGCAGCAGGCTGGCCTGATCTTTGGGCAGTCCGGCATAATAGTAGGCTAACATTTCCACATAAGTTGCCCAGCCTTCCGTGTATGCCGGATAGTTGAAAAGCGAGCGGAACGGTGGAAGTCCATAATCGTAGGATTGTATGGTCTGATAGAGATGACCGGGGTAGCCTTCGTGAGCCAAAGTCGTAAAATAATACAGATCCGTGTAATTGTTCGCATTATTGATATAAATACGATTAGTAGAATAGTCATCGATTGGTGCAGTGATGTAGAAAGCGGGCGCAAGGTATTCGGACAGAGATTCGTCCACATGGGTAATCTCACAGGTCGTATCACAGGCTTTTGGAAAGTCTTTGGTGATGGACTTTTTTAAATGATCGATCATGGCGTTCTCATCTGTGAGCTGACTGTCCAGTTTGATATCCATGGAAGCAAGTTTTGGATTGGAAGCCAGTATCGTTGTACAGATATTCACATCTTCCTGCCGGGCATCGGCAATCTGTTGAAAGAGTTCATCTACCGTGAAATCGGTTCCGGTATTGTAGGCAACCAGGGCTTCATAGTAGGATTTTCCATCTTCATAATTGCACAGACCCCAATCATTCCGGCCACAGCCGAGCAGTTTTGTAAGGCCGGAAATCATTTCAGAATAGGCGGGAATGACATGCTCCGCAATTACCTGCTTATTTTTTGCAATATACTCTTCCTTTTCACTGTCGCTCAGATTTAATGTGTCCAAGCGGTTGGAAAATGTGGATAACAGGAAGTTATCTTCCGGATGTTGTGTAAAAATCTCACATCCCTCAATGACTTTCATACATTTTTTGTCCGACATAAAAAACCCGGCTTTTGCTTTGTCCTCCTCGTAGGAAAGAATGTTGGAAAAATAAGTATCCATCTGGGCAAGAAGAGTCAGGTAATCATCCACATCCTGTTTGCGGTAAAAAGGATATTCCGCCAGCAAAATTGGAAGCTGTGAGGTCACACCGTTTGACGGAGTGACAACTTCTTCATACATCGGATACTCTGCAAGTGCCCGCTGACGTCTGAGTGTATCCTCAAGAATTTTATATGTAAGTTTGTTTTGTGCATCCAAAGCACGATAGGAATAATGGGACAGTTCTTTTTGCAGATGCTCCAGATTTTTTGCACTGCTTTTTTGTGATTTGGTGGAAAAATCTCCGAATGTCACTTCGTAAGAATCAATACCCATTGAGGAAGGATCCTTGAGTGTAAAATGCAGATTCATCGTGTTCGAAGTAAGTTCATCTGCAAATAACCGGGAAATAAAATTGTTGAAGCTTTCACTTCCCTTATGCTGCAGTTGGAACGCCGGAAAAAGAGTACGGCAGCAGAAAAACAGAGCCAGAAGAAAAGCGGCAGCAAAGAAAATCCGGTATTTTTTAAAAATCGATTTCATGTGCATGCTCCAAGAAGAAAATTTATATATTCTATGCGGATTTTAAAAGAAACATAACCGCTGTAAGGTATATTGCTATGCTTTCCAGAATAGGATGAAAGCAAGAAAAAAGTACGGGATAAAAAGCATGAATTATCTATGGGGTGGTATGATCCTTGTAGGAGTCATCTACGCGGCTTTTACAGGAAATATGAATGCGGTGACCAATCAGGCGTTAGCATCTGCAAAAGAAGCCATCAGCCTTTGCATTACCATGGCGGGAGCAATGGCATTCTGGGTAGGAATCATGCGCATTGCAGAACATCAGGGAATATTGGAAAAAACAGCACAGAAAATGAATCCAATTCTGAATTTTCTGTTTCCTTCTGTTCCAAAATCTTCGCCGGCAAGAAGTGATATTGCCAGTAATATAGTGGCAAATGTACTGGGGCTTGGCTGGGCGGCCACACCGGCAGGCCTTTCGGCCATGAAACAGTTAAAAAAACTGGATGCAAGGACGGGTTACGCGACGGATGCCATGTGTGATTTTTTAATATTGAATATTTCTTCTTTACAGTTAATTCCTGTAAATATTATTGCATACCGTACAGAATATGGTGCAGTCAATCCCGTAGTGGTCGTAGGTCCGGCAATTCTTGCTACCTGTGTGTCCACAGGAGCTGCCATATTGTTTATTAAACTGCGGCATTTACTGTCATCGAGCCGGTAGCATTTATGGAGGAAAAGATGCATGCAATTTGTTGTTTTTCTATCAGAAGCGATAATTCCTTTGCTGTTATTTTTGATCGTAGGAAGCGGTTTACTGCGTCATCAGAAAGTATATGAAGATTTCCTTGATGGGGCAAAAAGCGGTATTCGTACTGTTGTCGAAATTATGCCGACACTGATTGGACTGATGGTTGCGGTCGGGGTTTTGCGTGCGTCCGGATTCCTGGATTTTGTATCCGTATGTCTGAAAAAATTGCTGGCTTTTATCAATCTACCGGCGGACTTATTTCCGATTGCAATTGTAAAAATGTTTTCATCCTCGGCAGCAACGGGGCTTTTGCTGGATCTGTACAAAGAGCATGGATGTGATTCCTTCGCTGGAATGGCAGCATCGATCATGCTCAGCAGTACAGAAACGATTTTTTATACAATGTCGATCTATTTTATGTCCGTGAAGGTGAAGAAAACGAGATATACTTTGGCGGGTGCACTGATTGCAACAATCGCAGGCATAATAGCGAGTGTGATATTGGCAACTTATATGTGAAATATTATGCAATAATATGATTTGAGGGTCAAAAGGTATTCCAGCAAGGATACCTTATAACCATAAATTTGTACCTTGAAAACTTCACATAAATGAGGATTTTGTCAGCCATAAGTGGTATTATATAAGCAGAAGAAAGCGAGGAAACCACTTATGTCTTTTAAATCAAATGACAGTCAGCAGATTACATTAAATGATGCTTTATTCGGCCTTACAGACCGTGAAAAACGCATGCTTGAAAAATCATGGGCTAAACCATTCGCAGAGAAAATATTTCCTAAGATTGATGAAAGTCTTTTTGCCTGTCTGTACAGTGATAAAGCATCACGTCCAAACACACCTGTTAATGTATGTGCTGGAGCTCTTATTATCAAGGAACTTTTAAATCTGACTGATGACGAAATGGTCGAGTCGCTTGCTTTTGATGTCCGGTTTCAGTATGCACTCCATACAACAAGTTTTGAAGAACAGCCTCTTTCCGATAAAACGCTGAGCCGCTTTCGTAAACGCTGTTATACTTACGAACTTGCCACAGGTATTGATCTTATCTATGAAACCATTACCGGGCTTTCAGGTGAAATGGCAAAAATCATGAAAATAAATGGACAGATCCAGCGTATGGATTCCCTCATGGTCGCTTCCAATATCAAGCGTTTGAGCCGGATGGAACTGTTATATACCTGTGTCTCAGATCTTGTTGTATATCTTCACAAAAATAATGAAGATGACAAGCTGGAAGGACTGGAACATTACTATAATCCGGACGATTATAATAAAGTCATTTACCGGCAGCGTAAGGAGGACTATGACCAGAGACTCCAGACCATTCTGTCAGATGCTGACAGTCTTATCAAGAAATGTAACGGCGGCTATGACGATGTGCCGGAATACCAGCTTCTTGTCCGTGCATTTTCAGAACAGGTGGTCAGAGAAGATGATGCCCTGCGCCTGAAAACAAAAGAAGATGGCAGCATGAATTCTTCCATGCTGCAAAACCCTTCTGATCCGGAAGCCACTTACCGTGAAAAAGCGGGAAAACAGCATCGAGGCTATGTTGCAAACGTAACAGAGTCTGTAGGTGAAGGCAAGTCCATAATAACTGATTATCAGTTTGATGCAAATACACACAGTGACAGTGATTTTCTCAAGGAACACCTGGAATCTGTTGAACGTATACCCGGGCGTAATACCCTGGTTACAGATGGTGCTTACAGCAGTGAAGCCAACCGTCAGCTTGCTGATGATAAGAACATTGATCTTGTTACAACAGATCTTCTTGGAAGAGATGCCAGAGATATCTGTGCAGAGTTTCAGTTTTCAGAAGACGGAACCCGGATTCTGCTGTGTCCTGCCGGGAATCAGCCTAAGAGTTCTTCCATTGTAAAAAGTACCGGAAAAGTAAGGGCTTCTTTTCCTAAAAATAAATGCGAAAACTGTCCATACAAGGACCAGTGCAGACCAAAGACTTCTAATAAAACAAGTGCCGTTTATATTTCAAAGGGATCGCACGAAAGGGCAAAGGCTCAGCGCTTTACCGGGACATGGCAGTTTAAATTTCTGTCAAAGGTAAGGAATGGTGTTGAAACAATACCATCCACACTTCGTCGGAAATATAATATCGACACTATGCCGGTCAGAGGCAGGATCCGAATGAAACACCTCTTTGGATTTAAAATCGGGGCATTAAATTTCCGTAAGCTACTCAAATATTTAGGCAGCCTGGAAAAGTGCGCCTTAAATCCGGAAATTGCCTAGAGTATTGGCTGGAAACAGGCACTTGATACACGGAATAGCACGTATAAAATCCCATTTTTTAATTTAAAATCGTTTATGTGAAATTTTCAAGGTACAAACCGTTTTTTACGAGGTGGTTTTGACCCTCAAATCATAATATTTAAATTATGGTAAAAATGCTATACAAATACATATAAAAAGAAAAATTATTAGAGAAAAAGCACAAAAATAGTTGACTTTATTGAAAGAAGTGGTCAAAATAGAAAGTAAGGATATATTACGAAAGATCAAGGATGATGGGAGAGGATTACGATGGCATTTGGAAAAAGCAAAATAGATAAAATCTGCCTGGAGGCAGTAGCTCAATTAAAGGAGACAGATTACACCAAGGCAGATCCACAGATTGGACAAATGTATCAGAGATTGGTAGGTGGACGTAGTCAGCTGGAGACAGCAATGGAAAGAGATTTGTCTGCAGTCACGCAGATCAGTTCTCTGGAGAAGACATTGACTTACTATACAGATCGCCTGGGCGGCATTTCAAATGATCTGGCAGATTCTACGGATACGATTCTTCAGGCATCCACGGAGACTTCCCGCGTAGCTGGTGAAGTGTCTAATCAGCATGAAGATCTGACGAAGACCATTCTGTCAGCATCTGAGGAGTGTGCTACCATTTATAAAAATATTGAAGATGGACAGCAGCAGCTCACAGAAATCAAGGATTTGTCGCAGACAACCATTACAGAGTCCGGTGAAATGAAAGATAACATGGAGAATCTGTTTGATGTCATCAATCATATGAATGAGGTGATTGATGGAATCAACAGTATTTCCGGACAGACCAATCTGCTTGCATTGAATGCGTCTATTGAGGCTGCCAGAGCCGGCGAAGCAGGAAAAGGATTTGCAGTCGTTGCCGAAGAAATACGAAAGCTTGCAGAAGAGACACAGAAGATGACGGCAAACATGGGAGAATTCGTTGAGCGTATCAAAGAAGCTTCCGGAAAGAGCGCAGACAGTGCAAATGCAGCTGTTACCGCGATGAACAATATGAATGAGAAGATTAACTCTGTATGGAAAATCAACGATGAAAACCAGAAGAGTGTAGGACGTATTACCGATTCTGTAAGTTCACTTGCAGCAGTGAGCCAGGAAATTTCAAGTTCTATGGATGAGATGGCAACACAGGCAAGTAATATTCAGAAACAGTGTGAGGAACAGCAGAATGAGACACAAAAGCTACTGACAATTGGTATTAATTTAAAAGATGCTGCAGCACCTGTAAATCAGGTAGAAAAAGACATCAATGCAGCAATTACAACTATCGGTGAGATGGGAAAAGACCCATTCTATGTAATGGATAACAGTTTCTTTTTAAAGAATATGGAAAAAGCAGAGACGACTTATAATGAATGGGTGGCATCCATTAAAGACGCCGTGGACAGCAAGATTGTAACACATATTCAGACAAGTGAGAGAAAGAGTGCATTCAGTTATCTCATCAATGCAATGCAACCACAGA
>OLRY01002779.1_pt1 | contig 10926 bp, 10 predicted proteins | sample 1672541 | NCBI WGS metagenome assembly OLRY01 (sample SAMEA3136697, study PRJEB25190) | human gut metagenome | biome: human gut; feature: human-associated habitat; material: faeces | place: Austria | collected 2013
TCACCTGACCCTCCTTGCGGTAGGTCAGGTGTTGCAACGATCACTAGAACCCGCCGAGTGTGCCGGCATGCCGTGTTTGATATGTGCCCCGTTCGTGCCCGTGCTCTGGCTGCTTTCGACCATCATATTTCCTTCTCTCGGTCCGTCTCTCTCCCGAAAATTCTACGGGGATGGGATGACTGCGTGAGGGGAGTGCTCCCGTTCCCAAGATTAAGAGTATTCATTTCTCGTAAGTTGTTTTAGTGGTTGGCTTGCATTGTGCAAGGTTGTAGCTCGTTAATTTAAATGCACGTCGATATGGGATTGCCTTTTCATTGTGGTAAGAAGCACTATCGTCTCAAAATGCACGAGTGATTTATTTGAGTATGACTTATGTTGATTAGTATTAGGTGGTGAGTGAAAGGTGAGATCTGATGGCTAAGAAGAAGCGTGTTCTTTTCTTTTCTGGCGGTGAAATCGATAAGGATGGTCAGATGCATCAGTGGACGGTGGCCAAGTGGAGTCAGCTGTTTACTGCTATTCAAAGAAATGCTCCAGAAGATAACAACGTGACTCACCGGGGTAGGAAGTATATTGCTACTCCACATACTTCTAAAAGCGGCGAACCCTATTTTAGGGTTACGGTTGCACGTTACAAAGCGGACTGGCCTGATGTGGAGACAAAAGACCATGCTGCTCCTCTTAGTGTTAAAGAGTATGCTTGTGTTTTTCCTGTTCCAGGTTATCCGTATATTGCGGTATTCAAATCTTCTGCTGGTCCGGCTGTGGGGGCTTTGGAAGCTCTTATCAATAGTATCTTGGAAACAGCTCTTACAGAAGGCGAGTTCGAGTTGCAGCCTGTTCTGCGAAGGAACGCAAAAGAACGCCTTGAGGAGTCTGTAGGCGTCAGCAGGATTACTGTGAGATACCTGGGTTCAGGGCTATCTGGCGGATTTGATGAATATGAATCTGGTTCCAAGATAGATCGAGCCGTTAAAGGCACTCTTGGCATAGAAGGTTTGAGTGATGCGGATTACTCCGTCTCGTTGGGCATATCTTTGAAAAGACCTAAGGCAGTAGGCCCTGCACAGGATGCTTTGGGAAAAGAGCTCCGCAAGCTTCTTAAGGATGTCGATCCACAGAATAATGGAGTAATCGATAAACTTCAGGCCAGCGTATTGCATGAGAAAGATGACAGCAAGCTACAATCCGAGCCTATTGACTTCATCAGAGATCGCATCACTGAGACTGTCGAATTTGGAGAAGATGATGATTCTCTTCTTGCGGATAGTGATATTGAGGCTGGTGTTGCCAAGGCGATAAAAGCTTTTAAAGAGACGATAAGAAACTCCTAAGATGAAAAAAGCTGTCTCTGCCCTGTTGGGGGTGCTGAAAGATAAGCCGATCGTAGCAAATCTGCTATTGCTGGTAATCATGATGATTCAATATTACGTGGCTCCACGTAGTTGGGATTTGCTTTTGGGGGATATCGACGAAAATACTTTGTCTGATTTGACAACCATTTATTCAACTGTCTTATCTGTCGCGGCCATTCAATCAGCTTTTGCTGGTGTCGTTGTTGTGTTTGGTCTTTCGACACAGCCCTCTGCCTTTGTTGTTCTTCGTCGAGAAGCAGGTAAGGCCCTTGTGGATAATTGGCTCTCAATCAGTTATTCAGGGTTCCTTAGTGCTGGATTTTCTCTTATTGCTCTTTTGATGCTGCATATGGGTGTTCCCAAGCTGTCACCTTGGTTTTTTGAATATGCAGTTCTTATTTGTGTGCATGGGATCATACGTCTTCTTTGGTTGCTTAAGAAGCTTATTCAAGTAATCGCCAAGGTTGATATTGCAGAGCAGAAAAGGCAAATGAGTGTTTGATGAGATGCTGTTTTACTTGGGTTTTGATGACGGGCAGCTTCCAGTCGCCGGCGATAAATATGCCCATATTGTGACCGAGCAGCGATAGCACTATGGACGTGCATGTGTAGAGCTGGAAGAAGCCGAGTCTGATGCCGATCATCAGCCAGATCTGTTTGGCGGGAAATGGATGCATATACCATTTGTAGGCGGAAATCAGAATGAACAGGTAAACGAAGCCGAAAACACCCGTGAGCGAAGAACCTATGCAGGGGGCGGTTCTTAGGATCTTGGGAATGAAGCTGGTCAGTCCCCAGATGACCAGTACGGTCGCGGCCAGCGCCAGGTGGTATTCGCGGCCGAGCGCCTTCAATCCCTTGGCCAGGAAGGGGAGCAGCGCCAGGAAAATGGCGTAGGCGGTGGCGTACCACCACAGACCCATGCTCAACGGCATGACGCTTTTCACCATGAGTTTCGCGCCGAGGTTCGCCCGGTCGAACACGAGATAGAACGCCACGAGTGCGAGGCTCCAGAACAGCAGCTCGCGTTCCATGATCCACACGCGTTTGAGGTTGGATTTGATGGTCTGTTCCTTGTCGAGGAAGAACCATGCGGAGATGGAGAAGAAGATGACCACGCCGACCTTGCCGCCGCCCTGCATCACGAGCTGGAGGAAGATCCGCTCCGGCCCCAGGGGGAGTTTCAGCACGTCGTAGCCGTTATGGACGATGAAGTGATGGGCGAGGATCATGAACATCGCGATGATGCGCAACAGCTCGATGCTGGAGTTCCGCCCCTTGCTTTTCGTGTTTCCGGAATGCGCCGGTCGCTGTGTTTGGCGCTCATACCGCCGTTGTTCTCCGCGTCCTGGTTCTTCTCGCTCACAATTCTCCTCTAGTCTGCGGTCTCTCTTTTCCTTCCAAATCCTACGCACCCAGACCGACTGGGATATTTTACGAAAAGATAAAATCGAACAAATGTTTGAGTGTGTGGTATGCTGTCGTTGAGGATTAGATAGGTGTGAGTCGGAGAATGGGGATATTGTCTCGGCGGGGAAGAGATTAATGCATGAACTATTTTTGGCAAAAAGTTGGTGGAATGATTAAAGCCATTGGAACTTTTTTGAATACCGAACATCCGGGGCTTACCAATGTTTCAGACATATTCACGGTTGTTATTTCCGTGATTTCCATCGTTATTGCTTTTATGTCATATCACTATGTGAAGAATCATGACCGGCAGATTGCCAAATTTAAACAAGCAAATGAGATATCGTCTTGGGTGGTACATGATTCGAAAGGCGGCGTTCAGATGGTGGAGAATTCTCCATTAATGAAGGTTTCCGTCAATAATGGTTCGGATCAGCCAATCTATGATGTCGTTTTAACTTCTGGAACATATCAAGGGGCTGGTGCCGATTATTTGAGCGGGACAAATAATACTGTTTGTGTAGGTACCGTTCCTCCTGGGAGATTTACGACTTATGTTCCTTATCCGGGCGAAGGAATGCATGTTCGTGTTGAATCGGTTATTGCCTTTCGAGACAATAAGGGTAAGAACTGGATTCGCAACGCCAAAGGCGTTCTTTCTGAAATCAAAACGAATTCGTATGAATATCTCAAACTAGATCTTCCTCCAGATAATTGGCAATCCCTCGAGTCGGAATGACGAGACAAAATATTGTTGGTGTGCTGTTGGCGTCATCGGCAGTGGGGATTGACGTCTGGGTGGAAATAAAATTGGACGACGGGGGTGCTGGTGGCGCTGGTTTCAGCGAGAGGATGGAAGCGTATATGGGTAGTTCAACTGAACTGAAGCGGATTATGCGTTCTTCCCGTTGTCAGTGTTCGTGACTCGGCTGGTAACGGGGAATGACGCAGCCGTCTCGGTGGATTCATTGCAACTATCGTTCTCGTCTGCATCGTGCACGGCTTGATATGGTGTACGTGATCGAATAAAGGTGTTCGGCGTCGGCACTTGTTTCTGTACACCGTGAGCGTTCAATCTGGACATTGCCGGCGGTGACGGTGCCGGTGGAATAAGAACACCGGCATCGTCTGGTTCCTTGATGGATTCCCGAGTGCCTGTCAACCAAACTGATGGTTCTCGGGAGGAAAGGGAATGACGACACCGGTGTGTGTCCGACAGCGTATCAGGCAGCTTGACCGCCAGGGCCTGAGCCACAAGGAGATATCACGAAGGCTTGGTGTATCGCGCACGACCGTGGTCAGGTACGCCAACCATGGGGATTGTTCACCCAGGCCATCGAATGATGCGCGACCGGGCAGGTCGCTGGTCGACGACGGGTACGCGGCCATCGTGGACGGCTGGCCGGCCGACGATCTGCGCATGCCGGTCAAGCAGCGCCACACCGCGACCCGCGTGTACGAGCGGCTCGTGGCCGAGTGCGGGTTCACGGGCTCGTACTCGTTGGTGCAGCGTTGGATCAAGCGTTGGAGGCAGGAGCATCGAGCGCAGTCGGACGGCTTCGCCGAACTGGAGTGGGCGCCGGGAAGCGCGCAGGTCGATTTCGGCCAGGCACGGGCCGTGGTCGCTGGCGTGGAACGGGTCGTGCATTTCCTGGCGGTGTCGTTCCCGTACTCGAACAGGCGCTGGGTGGCGGCTTTGCCGGGCGGGACCGCGGAATGCGTGTGCCAGGGACTGCCGGAGGTGTTCGAGAGGACGGGCATGACGCCCAAGGTGGTGGTGTTCGACAACGCCACCGGCGTGGGCCACCGCAACTCCGACGGCACGGTCACCCAGACTCGTCTGTTCTCCCTGTTCTGCGCGCATTACGGGTTCGAGCCCCGGTTCTGCAACCCCGTATGTGTTTGTCAAATTGAAGCAGTCCAGAATGGCGTGTCGATTCACCCCGAACCCGCAACAACTAATTGAACACAAACACCTGGGCACGACCTTGCGCAAGGCCGTGGCGAAAGCCGAGTCTGGCGAAGGCGCGAGCGTGTTCGGCTACTACGTTGACGATCCGGAACGGTACGGCGTGGTCGAGTTCGACGAGCATAGGAAGGCCGTGTCCATCGAGGAGAAGCCCTCGCATCCGAAGTCGCATTACGCGGTGACCGGCCTGTATTTCTACGATGAGCACGTGGTCGAGTACGCGAAGCGGGTGAAGCCGAGTGCGCGTGGCGAGTTGGAGATCACGGATCTGAACCGCATGTATTTGGATGCGGGCATGTTGAACGTGCGCACGCTGGGGCGTGGCTATGCGTGGCTGGACACTGGTACGATGGACAGCCTGTTCGAGGCTGGCGAATTCGTGCGTACAGTCCAGCGCGCGCAGGGCCTTCCGATCGCGATCGTGGAAGAGATCGCCTACGAGAACGGCTGGATCACTCGCGACCAGCTTATGGAGTCCGCGGAGCGCTATGGCAAGAGTCCGTACGGGCGGCATCTCAAGGGCATCGCCGACGGCGAAATCATGCTCGTACCGAATCAGAAGAGCTGACAAAGGCTTGTCTCCGGAGCTTATTCTTGCAACGGATGTTCCTGCCATCCGTCCTTCAGAGGTCCGGTGGTAGTCTGTATGCCAGAAGTCCGTGCGACCAACTCAAACGTTGTCCGCACGGACTTTTCTTGGCGGAATCATAATCGTCAGTATTACTGGTGTCCTTCATGGAATATCATCATTTAGCATCATCATCTTGTTGCTCTACTTGTGCATATATGTCTTGTGCCTTGCTGATAAAGCTTGTCATGAAATTATGTTTCTGGAAGATTGACAGTATTTCAGTTGGCTGAAAACCGAGATAGAGCAATACCGCTCCGTATTGGAGTACCTGGACCGCACGTGCATGCCAGTACAAGTCACTTCCAGTCAGAAAATTATCGTTATTGGGCTCTCTCATGTGCGTATAGGTATTTCGGCTTTCTCGATGTTGTCGTAAGAACAGTTTCTTATTGGGAACAACGTAGTTTGCGAAATCGCCTAATCTTGTCCAGAGCCTGTTGGCGAGTTCTCCTGCTGATACAAAATTCGCGTATTTCAGCTTGAGTTCGGCCCAGTTGTGGATTGTTTTATTGTTGATAGTCTCTAGTACGCAGGTTTTCCTCCGCTCAAATTCTTCATCGGAAAGTTCGCTGAGATTTTCTCCGACTCGGGAAGTGGCTTCGAAACTTTGAGCGCATAACGAGAACATTACGTCTATTGCCTTGTCCCATTTTCCGAGTAATGCCGCGGCGGTCCGACATGCTGTTTGTGCATCACCGGTTGCATTCATCCAGTTATCGGCGATGTCTTGGAAACGATTGCTTATTTCTGGATAGGGCAATGGCATATTGACCGCAAGCCTGCCGACTTCGTTCTCTTCACCGGGGATATAGCGATCAAAGTATTGCCCCTGGACTGCTGGATTAACGCCTGTGAATGTTATTTCTTCGATATTCCCAGGAAAGCCCATGCAGAATGCAAGTAATCGTTCGAACGGTTCAAAAAGATTATTGAGAACATCATTTAATGGCATTCCTTCAGAATCCAACATCTTAAAGTTCAGCCGCCATGTTTCCTTGAAGGAAAACTCGTGGAGAGTATTATAGCCACCGAGTCGTTTGGCGAAATGTTTTGCATGAACTTCAAAATCATTGTCGTTCTTGTATAGAAGAATATTTTGAGGTTCCTTTGAGCAATAGGAGAATTTAAGTTCTTGAGCTCCGTCTTCGGTTAGATTGTTAGATTCACGGAAGAAGTGTGTGTCGATCCATTCGCTAAAGCCAGACAGATCAACTGTCAATTCTGATATTGAGGGGTTATAGTCAATTCGTTGGTTAGCGACAATTATTGATTCTCCTTGAAGCTTTTGCTGTATGAAGGTCTGTGAGAAGGGGATGGCATTAGTTCCATGAACATCTCTTAGTACGTAGTATTTGTTGTCATTCGAATAGCCAAAGACCGATTTCCTGCTGAAATCGAGAGCAAAAGCATTGCCTCCGTTTTCCATCGGTACGGATTCCGAAACGAGATGACCGCGGAGAATATTTAGTCTAGGGGCGTTCTGCCCATCGAAGGAAAGCAATCCAAGTGGGCATTCGTTGATATTGTCTAGACCGTCTTTATCCGTAGCCCAGCAAGCAGGTTCGAAGTTGTAAGGTTGCATGTCATTCTCTTATCGTTTAAAATGTGCAGAATTTGAAGGATCATCTCGAATGATGCCGAATTCTGGACAATGTTCAGATTCTCGTTCTGCTTATGTTTTGGCATAAGAATCTGAACATTGCCGAAGAGCAAGTTTGCTGTCTCAAGCGTCCTTGTCTTCATCGAAATCAATTTCTACGTCTGACTCCTGATAGAGCTCGATGTTGGAATGCACGTCGATTTCTTCGACAATCCATGGCTCTGTCTGTAGCTGACAGTGCTGTTTGAATTCTTCGAATCGATTGCGTCCATCCATACCGCGTAGAGTTACCACAATGCCGAAGCGAAGACCGTCCCCGGCGTTTTTCCCTACGGTTCCATTCTCATCAATTGGCGGATCGAACCTCTCGGTTTTGCGGATCTTAAATCCCCAGTAAGGAATCCCATGAGAAATACGTGGCTGGAAACGGGTCTTCTCAATATCGCTGACGTGTTTTACATTGTCCCATTTTCGGTACAGTTTCCGAGCGTCGCCCTCGTAAGCATATGCAGTTGGATCTCCTTGAATGTTATTATTCAGTGAGTCGATGCCCCTCTCTCTCATGCGTCCAAAATGAAAGTCCAGTTCTGTGGAAGTGTAATCAACGCCTTGTCTAGCGTTGCACTTTGGGAAATAGCAAAGTGTGCCTCTCGCCATATATGGATATTTCCCATTTACCATTGGCACTGGTATACGATAGTTGTACGTTTCGAAAGAGGTGATTGTACCTTCTAGGATGAACCGTATTTCGTTCGAAGGGGTAGTCAGAATGTCCTCGATCTTGGTGGGGACTATGCCATATCCAACCTTGATGTTGTCAGCAGAGATTTTTTCCCATCCTGAGGCTGCGTCAATGAGCATGGCCTTTGCGGTTTCTCTGGAGAAATGCATAACATATATCAGGTATGCCATCTTTCGTGTAATCCAAGGAGCTGCGAACGATGTTCCAGTTGTCAGGTTCACACCTTGTGGCGACCACGCTGCCATCTGCTCGGTGGCATCACCTCCAAAGCAGGAAATATCTGGCTTGCGGAAAAAGTTCAGTACAGGGCCTTCTCTGGTATAGCTTGCAGGTTCTTTAAGAATGGATGTGGCGTTAACAACGAGCGAATTGATGGAATCGGCCGGTGCTCCAATGCGTTTGGGTTTGGTAAGGCTGTCTTCTCGTGTTTTATTGGTTCCTGCCACTACGAAAACGATGTCGTATTCGTTCTGCAGTTTATCCAGCATCGAGGCTTCTGGCGAGATTATGTTTTCGGGGGATTCCAGACATGATCCGAGACTTAGATTCCATACTTTAATGTCAGGATTGCTGGCCACGATGTTGCGAATCATTTTCATAACAGTGAAAGAGCTGTTATGACCGCTTCGGGCGACGGCGAAGTGGCGGACTCGGAATCTGCCGCAGTCATCATCGAGTGCCGGGTTCAACGTTGGCCCATCGACTATGAGCGATGTAACCTCGGTACCATGGATGCGGTCTTCTAGGGTTGTGCCAATTTGCGGATCAAGTTCATCGTGATATTCCACCCATTCGGAAAAGTAAGCGTTCTCCGAATCGAAACAGGTGTCAATTACTCCGACGATTGGTTCATTCGTCGGCATTGGGATTGAGGGCGTGAATAGGTCTTCGACTTGCTTGGAATCCGGCTCGAATTTCAGTTCCAAAGCATCCTTGAGAGACATGGCAACGAGGTATGGTGCTGTTTCCGTAAGCTTACGGTACTGATTTGGATCCATATTGATGGTTGTCGCATCGAGCAAGTTGAATCCGTTCACATCAACGCCTAGCCTATTCAACAATGCAACTGTTTGTAAGCCATCTCGTCCGGTATCATAGATTGTTACCAGAGCATGCTCCCGCTGAGGATCAATGTAGTTTTTTACAGTAAAGTGCTCTACATAATGAACATCTCTAATAATTTGTGCAAATGCTGTTTTGCTCAGCCCCATGCCTGCATCGATTTCGGCAAGACCATCATGGGTGATCGATGCTAATTCTCCATTGTTAATAGAGTCTCCGTGATGAGCCAGAATCTTCTTGGCTGCTTCCAGTTCCCTGAGTGTTGATTTGATGGTTTCCATCTTCACGTAATGCGTGATGACGTGGCAGGGTTTTCCTGCATGGTTTTTTGAAAAAACAGCACCGACGATGGAGTCATTCGCCGATTTGTTGTGACTGCTCAGCAAACGTTTAATGCGGTTGCTTTTAGCAACTATCGTTCTGTAGCATACTTCGACCAATGGGTCAATGAAGACCGGCTGTGTCTTCCAATATGCGATGACCTGATGAAGATCGTCAATCCTATCTTGTATCTGACTTGTGGTAACGACGGCGTTTGCAGGCAAAGAAGGTGGACCTGGACGCTGTGCTTTGCCGTGTCCGAATTGACCTTTTAACCTCAGAGTGTTATTCATCACAAGTGCCTTTCATCTCTCGAGCTGCTGTGCTGCGTGATATTCCAGTTAGAACCTCGATTTCGCGGAGTGTGAATCCTTGATCTCGCAGCATTCGAATGTCTTGAATAATATTTGCTCCATTGGGGATAAGAGCGATGTAAATGCGGCGGAGATAATCGTTTTCGTCATTGGGCTTGCTGAATGCGATGGCCGATCGGATGAGATTTTTCATCTCGCCCGGGTAGGGTAGCTGCTCTGCCTTAGAAAGAATCTTCTTGAAGAGACGAATGTTCTTTCCGATGAACGAGAATTGCTTTGCATAGTCATTCATGATGCTTGTTGCCACATCAATGAGATCTTCTTTCGTGTACCTTCCAAAATCAACTACAGCATCAAATCTGCGAATGAATGCTTTGTCGAATTTTGAAAATAGGTTGGTGGTCGCAAACAAAATAATTTGCTCTGAGAGTTCATCCATTTGGCTCAGCAAGGTCGATGTGGCACGGCCCATTTCTCGGATGTCATGTGAATCAATACGGTCAAGAGCGAGCGCATCGATTTCATCAAAAAGTACTATCGTCTGATCAGGGCGTGTGAAACTATTGATTTCAGCGAATAGTTTGGTGATGTTCTTTGCCGTTTGACCAAGACGGCTGTCTATGACAGAGCTGAAATTGACGACATACAATTCGCGTTGCATGATTGAGGAAATTTGTTTTACGGACTCAGTCTTTCCCGTGCCGGCAGGGCCGTGAAAAAGGAATTTATGGATTCCGATATTTCGCCCGATGGCGTTGAGTGCTCCCTGAATGTCATCTGCAATGACTTCAGGTAGTGGCAGAGAAGCCTTGACCACGATTTTCTTTTCGAGGAATTCGGACTTGATGTCGGAATTAGACGATTGCGGGACAAGAGTGTTTGCGTCTGATAGTAAAGCGATGATGTACGCGGCCAGCTGTGAGTCTCCGGCGTGATCAAATTCCTTGGCGATATTGTACGCTTCATTGCGGAAAGCGGCGTCATTATGCTCCGTATGGTACCGGATTAGATTCAGCACATTTTTCTTCTTCATGTTTCTTAGCCTTTAAGTCGTAAATTGCAACTTTAAGTAATTTATTCTGTGTCTCATTGTAGCATATGTGTGTCTCAGTCGTTTTGGTGGTATGCTGTGTATGCAGTCTCAAATGGGCTGCGGGAAAATAAAAACTCCGATTCGTTGGCGCGAATCGGAGTCGGGTTGAGCCCTAGGGCTTGTGTGTCTCGGTAAGACCTCACAAGACTACCGCAATGGCTTGTCAATGCAGGTCGGGCGACTGGGCTCCTTAGTTCAGGAAGGAGCTGTCAATGGCAGCAAATTTCAAGCCAGGTGAAGATAACCACCGACCGGGAACATATATAGAAGTTGGACCGCGAGGAGGAAGGGTGCATGATCCTCGCATCGTACATATTGATGCAGGTGACAGGCTTCCGCCTACGCAAGAGGTCGGACATCTTTGGCAGCATCGGTGTATGTGTTCAATAGGGAGTTGAGGTTTTAGTCACGTAGTTTTTTCGGGTTTAG
>OLRY01002782.1_pt1 | contig 10907 bp, 10 predicted proteins | sample 1672541 | NCBI WGS metagenome assembly OLRY01 (sample SAMEA3136697, study PRJEB25190) | human gut metagenome | biome: human gut; feature: human-associated habitat; material: faeces | place: Austria | collected 2013
ATGGTGTATCCGAGAAGGCTGATACTTTCGGTGATGATGGTTTAAAAAGGTTCGATGCCGGTTTGGGGTTAGGAGTTGCTTTTGAATTTGGCAACATAGTTGTAGGTGTTGAAACTGGCACAAGTTTTACTAAAGTAGCTAGCGGTGTTAGTGCTCATAACCTTTCTGCATTGGCCACTATCGGTTATAAATTCTGACCACAGATATAATCTTACCTTTAAATATATAAAGAACGGCTGTTTCTCTTTTAGAAAGAAGCAGCCATTTTTTTTAGATGAAGCGTGGTTTATGAAATAAAAGCTATATTTGCAGATTATGATTAAAGACACAATTTTTTAGGGATATGGCATTAATAGATAAGGTAAGAGTGATAAAACTACTTCTTTTTGCACTGTTTATGATGGTAAGCATGGTGACTCCGGCTCAGAGTCAGGTGGATTGGAGTATAAAGGCCGGTATAGGCATGGCAAATATTATAGGTGATAATATGGGATCTCCTAAAGTAAAGCTGGCGTATAAATTAGGCATTGGCTTGGAGTGCCCTTTTGATAAGATCTGGTCTTTACAAACAGGCGTTTCGTTTGTTTCCAAAGGCACTAATCATACGATTGTTGAAACAGATGGAATTTCGGCTCAGGCTAAAGTAAATGCATCCTATTTGGAGTTGCCTGTAATGGTGGCAGCCCGGTTTGCAATGGATCGGAATACTTATATACTTGTTGCGGCAGGTCCCTATGGCGCATGGGGGATTGGTGGCAAAACCAAGGCTTTAGGGTATAGCTGGTCATCATCGTCTACACCGGATTGGAATACTGGAAATGTGGTTGAAATAAATACTTTTGGCAAAGATGGACTTGATCTGCGTCGTTTCGATTATGGAGTGGCGATAGGTTTATCGGTGGAATACCGGCATTATGTGATAGGAGTGGAAGGACGATTAGGGCTGTGCAAACTTCAAAAAGAACTTCAAGGGAAGAATATTACCGGCTTTGTAACAGCGGGATATAAATTTTAAGACGATTTTTTATATGGATTGTAAACACGGATCTTACAGGCTAAGTATGGTTTGCTTTATATCTGTAAATCCGTGTTGCAATTTGCACTGAGAATAATTAATGATGGAATAAACGAACACCAGTGAATGCCATGGTGATGCCGTATTTGTCACAAGTGTCAATTACATGGTCATCACGTACAGAGCCTCCGGCTTGTGCTATGTATTCCACTCCGCTCTTATGCGCACGTTCTATATTGTCACCAAATGGGAAGAAAGCATCCGAACCCAATGATACCCCCTTCATGGTATCCAGCCATGCGCGCTTTTCTTCGCGAGTCAGCACTTCCGGTTTTTTTGTGAAGAATTGTTGCCAGATGCCGTCAGCCAGAACATCTTCATGATCGTCACTGATATAGACATCAATTGTATTATCACGATCTGCACGGCGGATTTTTTCTACCCACGGCAGATTCATTACTTTAGGATGTTGGCGCAAATACCATATATCCGCTTTATTACCGGCAAGACGTGTACAGTGGATGCGGCTTTGCTGGCCGGCACCGATGCCGATAGCCTGCCCGTCTTTTACATAACAAACAGAATTACTTTGTGTATATTTTAAGGTGATAAGGGCAATAATCAAATCGCGTTTTGCTTCGTCTGGAAAATGCTGGCTTTTAGTTGGAATATGAGTCAGCAGGCTTTCGTCCAGTCTGATTTCGTTGCGGCCCTGTTCAAAAGTAATGCCGAATACATCTTTGTGTTCAATAGGTGCAGGGCAGTAAGCTGGGTCTATTTTAATTACATTGTATGTTCCCTTGCGTTTGTTTTTCAGGATTTCCAGCGCTTCCGGTGTGTAATCGGGAGCTATGACGCCGTCTGAAACTTCACGGTTGATGAGGCGCGCGGTAGCTTCGTCGCAAGTATCGCTCAATGCGATAAAGTCTCCGTAAGAAGACATGCGGTCAGCGCCACGAGCACGGGCATATGCGGTAGCCAATGGGGTAAGTGGCAAGTCATTCACAAAATAAATTTTCTTCAAGGTGTCATTCAATTCGATTCCTACTGCGGCTCCTGCCGGACTGACATGCTTGAAGGAGGCTGCTGCGGGTAGTCCGGTAGCTTCTTTCAATTCTTTGACCAGTTGCCAGCTGTTGAAAGCGTCCAGAAAATTGATGTATCCGGGACGTCCGTTCAATACTTCGATAGGCAATTCCCCTTCTTGCATGAAGATGCGTGACGGTTTTTGGTTGGGATTGCAGCCGTATTTCAGTTCCAGTTCGTTCATGGGATTCTCCCTCTCCTCTCACTGATATTTGTTCACGATGCGCTCTTCCCACGTCCCCGTGGCCAGGTCGGTGTAGCGGACGTAGAGGGAGATCTTGTTGGCTTCGTTGAGGTTGGACCAGAGTAGGTTCACGCAGTCCTCCAGAGTGTCCGGAATGGCCACCCGCTCCGGCTCCCCCTGGAAGGTGGGGATGGGGCTGCCATCGGTGACGTAAGTATGGAGGAAGTGCCCCACCCCGGCCAGGCCGGGATAGGCAAAGGTGTACCGGGCGCAGGCGGTGCCCTCGGCGTCGGCGCTCTTCAGGATGGAGAGCTTATAGCTGCCGTCCGGGGAGAGCAGGCCGGAGATCCGGGGGGTCCAGTTGGGGCCGTCGGGCTCGAATTCCCGGGTGGACAGGGCCTGCTCAAAGGGAAGTCCCTGTTCCAGAAAGTCCCGGATGGTGTCGGTCTGGTCGCCGTTGGTGACGATGAGGCCCCGGCCCATCTGCCGCACGGGGTGGTAGATGATGAGGCTGGGGTCGGCCAGCTTGGCCGGGTCATGGGCCTGGGTGCGGATGCCGTCGGGCTCTTTCACAAACACCCGGTTGCGGCTGTTCTCACTGCGGCCCATGATGAAGTAGGCCGCCACGGACTGCCGCCCGTCGGCCGTTTTGCCCAGGACGATGCCCCGGCCGGGATAGGGGTTCCCCGCCAGCAGGGCCGCCAGGTCGTGGGTTTCATAGACGTTCATTGGTCCTTTTCCCTCCTGATCTCTTCCGATATCATCTGGGTGGCCTGGGGCAGGAGGATCCACTCCGCCTGCTCCATCACCCGTCGCTGCAGCACTTCCGGGGTGTCCCCGGGGAGCACGTCCACCGCCTTCTGGAGGAGGATCTCCCCCCCGTCGGGCACCTCGTTGACAAAGTGGACGGTGGCGCCGGTGACCTTCACCCCGTAGTCCAGGGCGGCCTGGTGGACCTTCAGCCCATAGTACCCCTTCCCGCAGAAGGCGGGGATGAGGGAGGGGTGGACGTTGAGGATCCGCCGGGGCCAGCGGCTGGTAAAGGCTTCGCTGAGGATGCTCATAAAGCCCGCCAGGACGATGAGCTCCACCCCGTGGTCCGCCAGGGCCTGGGAGATGGCCGCCTCAAAGGCCCCCTGGCTGCCCAGCGTCTTCCGGCTGCACACCACGGCGGGGACCCCCGCCTGCTGGGCCCGGGTGATGGCATAGGCCTTGGAGTTGCTGGCCACCACCAGGACGATCTCCCCGTCGGGGAGTTTGCCGCCCTTCTGGGCGTCCAGCAGGGCCTGGAGGTTGGTCCCCCCGCCGGAGACCAGCACGGCGATCCGGGTCTTGCTCACCATAGGATCACGCCCTCGTCCCCGGCCACGATCTCGCCCAGGCGCACGGGGGCCTCCCCGGCGGCCTGGAGGGCGGCCAGGGCCTGGTCGGCCTCCTCCTTGGCCACCACCACGGTCATGCCGATGCCCATGTTGAAGGTGTTGAACATCTCCCGCCGGGGGATGTTCCCCTTGGCCTGGATGAGGTCGAAGATGGGCAGCACGGGCACATCGGCCTCCCGGATCTTGGCGCTCATCCCCTTGGGCAGGCTGCGGGGGATGTTTTCATAGAAGCCGCCCCCGGTGATGTGGGAGACGGATTTCACAGTGACCTGTTCCATCAGGGCCAGGATGCTCTTCACATAGATGCGGGTGGGGGTGAGGAGGGTCTGGCCCAGGCTCTTGCCCCCCAGTTCAGCCACAGGGGCCTTCAGGTCGGTGTGCTCCACGTCAAAGACCTTCCGCACCAGGGAGAAGCCGTTGGAGTGGACCCCGGAGGAGGGCAGGCCCAGGACCACGTCCCCGGGCTGGATGGTGGTCTTGTCAAAGACCTTGGCCTTGTCCACCACGCCCACGGAAAAGCCCGCCAGGTCGTACTCGTCCACGGGGTAGAACCCGGGCATCTCGGCGGTCTCCCCGCCGATGAGGGCGGCCCCGGACTGGACGCACCCCTCGGCCACGCCGGAGACGATCTGGGCGATCTTCTCCGGCACGTTCTTCCCGCAGGCGATGTAGTCCAGGAAGAACAGGGGCTTGGCCCCCACGCAGATGATGTCGTTGACGCACATGGCCACGCAGTCGATGCCCACGGTGTCGTGTTGGTCCATGAGGAAGGCCAGCTTCAGCTTGGTGCCCACCCCGTCGGTGCCGGAGACCAGAACGGGGTGGGTGATCCCCGCCAGGTCCAGTTCAAACAGCCCGCCGAAGCCGCCGATGTCCGACAGGGCGCCGGCGGTCATGGTCTTGGCAATGTGGGTCTTCATGAGCTCCACCGCTTTGTACCCGGCGGTGATGTCCACCCCGGCGGCGGCGTAGCTGTCGGATCTCGATTGCTGATTCATGACACTCATTCCTTTCCGTTCCAGCAGTAGGTGCAGACCTTGCAGGGGTCCAGGCCGATGGCCTGGAGGAGCTTGTCCAGGGACTGGTACCCCAGGGAGGTGAAGTGGAGTTTTTCACAGATGGCCTCCCGGAGCTTTCTCCCCCGCTCCGTGCTGGGGTCGCTGTATTCCTCCAGATGCTTGTCCCCCTCTTCCCCTTCCAGCTCGTAGACGGTGCGCCGGGCGATGAGCTCCATGGGGGAGCGGCTGGTGGAGAAGTTCAGGAACTTGCAGCCGTACATGATGGGGGGGCAGGCCGAGCGGATGTGGACCTCCTTGGCGCCGTTGGCGTAGAGGAACTCCACCGTCTCCCGCAGCTGGGTGCCCCGGACGATGCTGTCGTCCACGAAGAGGAGCTTCTTGCCCTCGATGAGCTCGTGGACGGGGATCTGCTTCATTTTGGCCACCCGGTCCCGCTCCTTCTGGTTGGTGGGCATGAAGCTGCGGGGCCAGGTGGGGGTGTACTTGATGAACGGCCGGGCAAAGGGGATGCCGCTCTCGTTGGCGTAGCCGATGGCGTGGGGGGTGCCGGAGTCGGGGACGCCGCTGACGTAGTCGATGTCCTGGGCGGTGCCCTCCTCCCGGTCGGTCTTGGCCAGCAGGGCGCCGTTGCGGTTGCGCATGACCTCCACGTTGACCCCCTCGTAGTTGGAGTTGGGGTAGCCGTAATAGGTCCACAGGAAGGCGCAGATCCGCATCTCCTTCTCCGGGGGAAGGAGGGTCTCCCACCCGGACTCGGTGATCTTCACCACCTCCGCCGGGCCCAGTTCATAGGCGTCGTGGTAACCCATCTTCTGGTAGGCGAAGGACTCAAAAGCCACGCAGCAGCCCTCGTCATCCTGGCCGATGTGGATGGGCAGGCGGCCAAACTTGTCCCGGCCGGCGATGAGACAGTCGGGGGTCATGATGAGGACGGAAACCGTCCCCTCCACCACCTCTTGGGCATAGCGGATGCCCTCGGCGATGGTGGGCCGCTGGCTGATAAGGGTGGCCACCAGTTCGTTGGAGTTCACCCGGCCGCCGCTCATGGCCTCGAAGTGGCCGTCGGCATCGTCCAGCAGCTGCTGGATGAGCTGGTCCTCGTTCTTAATGACCCCCACCACGCAGATGGCATAGGTGCCGTGGACGGAGCGCACCAACAGAGGCTGAGGATCGGTGTCACTGATGCTGCCGATGCAGCGCTTGCCCACCATCTCCCCCACCGTCCGGTCAAACTTGGTGCGGAAGGGGGCGTTCTCGATGTTATGGATCTCCCGCTGGAACCCCAGTTCCGGGTCCCAGGCGGCCATGCCGCCCCGGCGGGTACCTAAGTGGGAGTGATAGTCTGTGCCAAAATAGACGTCTAACACCACGTCACGGTTGGAAATGGCACCACAAAAACCACCCATGGTTCATCCCTCCTTTTTCAGTGTTCCGCGTTAAACGCTTCCTCTACTTTGGCATTCTTCTCCAGCACCTTTTGGGACTCTGCGGCTCTGGCCTTGCGGAGTTTGTCCGCCAGGTCCGCATCGGAGACTGCCAGAATCTGGATGGCCAGGAGGGCAGCATTGGCAGCCCCATCGATGGCCACAGTGGCTACCGGAATGCCCGTGGGCATTTGAACGGTGGAGAGCAGTGCATCCAGCCCATCCAGGGTGGAGGACTTCACCGGGATGCCAATCACCGGCAGCACGGTGTTGGCGGCCAGCGCACCGGCCAGGTGGGCTGCCTTGCCTGCGGCAGCGATGATCACGCCGAACCCCTTTTCCTGGGCAGTCCGGGCAAAGGTACCGGCCTGCTCCGGCGTGCGGTGGGCGGAGTAGACATGCACCTCGTAGGGCACCCCGTACTCCTTCAGTTTATCCATGGCTTTTTCCACGACGGGCAGGTCGCTGTCACTGCCCATGATGACACCTACTTTTTTCATAAAAACCATCCTCTCTGATCCTCGTGGGCCGACACCATTCGCCACAGTAATACGAAAAAAAGACAGTCCAATTCCCTTCTTGTGAAAATTGAACTGCCCAGACGGTCGGCCACAATGATGCTTTTTGCTCCCTGTGGTTGGTCCACTTCCGTCAGTCACAAAAAGTTCTCGATTGTACGTTTGTCATTATACTATAGCCGGTTCTGTTTCGCAAGCGATATCCGAAAAGAAACTGCAAAAGAACCCAGCAGGGGCACCCCCTCCCCTTCCCCAAAACCAGACAACACCGCGGGGCATTTGGCATTGCCCCGCGGTGAAATCATGTCCCGTGTGAAAGATTATTGTTTGCTCTCTTCTTCGATTTTCTTGGCCTCTGCTTTGTTGGCAAAGTGCCGCTTCGTTTCCCGAACCACTACGCCGGACAAGGCGATCACGGCAATCAAGTTCGGGATGGCCATGAGGCCGTTGAGGGTGTCGGCGATGTCCCAGGCCAGACCCAGGTCCATCGTGGCGCCCACCACAATGATGATGATGAAAATGATCTGGTAGGGCCGGATCGCCTTGGAGCCAAAGATGAACTCGCAGGCCCGGGTGCCGTACAGAGCCCAGCCCAGCACCGTGGAGTAGGCGAACAGCGCCAAGCCCACAGCAATCAGCAGAGAACCGAACTGGTCACCGAAAACGGTGCCGAAGGCGGCCACGTTCAGGCCGGTGTCGCCTTCTGTACCATAGTTCAGGTCCAGGCCCGCGCCCTTCGCAGCGCAGAGGATGGTCAGACCGGACAGGGTGCAGATGATGATGGTGTCCACGAAGACCTCGAAGATGCCGTACACGCCCTGCTTGACGGGGTCAGTCTCAGAGGTGGTGGCATGGGCCATAGGCGCAGAGCCCAGGCCGGCCTCGTTGGAGAACACGCCCCGCTTCACGCCCCAGGTGATACACAGAATCATGGAACCACAGGCACCGCCAGTGACGCCAGCAGGGGAGAAGGCGCCGGTAAAGATGTCATGGAACACGGCAGGCAGGGTGTCGGCGTAGTAGATCACCACGATGAGGCAGCAAACGATGTAGATCAGAGCCATCACGGGGACCAGGCGCTCGGTGACGGCGCCCAGACGCTTGATGCCGCCAAAGAGGACCACGGCAGTGAGCACAGCTAGGGCGATGCCCAGTACCAGGTTCACAATGCTTTGGGACTCCTCGCTGAAGCCGGGGTTGAAGGCCACGATCACGTCGTTGACGGAGGTGACGATGTTGCCCACCTGCACGGCGTTGCCGATGCCGAAGGCTGCCAGGGCGGCGAAGATACTGAACAGAATGCCCAGCCACTTCCAGTTCTTGCCCAGGCCGTTTTTGATGTAGTACATGGGGCCGCCCACCCAGTCGCCGTGCTTGTTCCGCTCACGGAACTTCACGGCCAGGGTAACTTCGGCGTACTTGGTACACATACCGATGAGGGCAGTGATCCACAGCCAGAAGATGGCGCCTGGGCCGCCCAGGGTGACGGCGGTGGTGATACCGGCGATGTTGCCGGTGCCCACGGTGCCTGCCAGGGCGGTAGACATGGCCTGGAAGGGGGTCATCTCACCCTTACCGGCCTTGGTCTTGTGGAAGATCTTGCCGATGGTGTTCTTCATGGCGTAGCCGAACTTGCGGAACTGCACGCCACGGGTACGCAGCGTCATCAGGATGCCGGTGCCCACCAACAGGAACAGCATGGGAACGCCCCATACAAATCCGTTGATCGCACTGTTGATGGTTTCAATCAATGCCATGCGTATCTCTCCTTCTTTCTCAAATTTCTCTTCACTCGGGGGTTGGAATACCGCCAGCCAGAGAAAACAATCGGAGCGCCGCAGAGGATTGCGGCGCTCCTGTCAAAAGCAGAAATGGGACGGGTGCGTAGGGGAGTGTCCTGTCAGTCTGTCCTTTTGCCTGAGAGTGTCGCGTTGCGTCTCGCCCCTTCGGCCCCCGTATGAACGGGCGTCTCCAGATTGCCATCGCTTGTGGGAGGTTCCCACTGCCCATGCCCTTCAAACGAAATGCACAGCAACAGTCGAACTTCCACACTTCTGTCTAACGGTATTCGGTTGACAGGCCTTATTTTACTCCCATTCTTCCCAAAAAGCAAGGTCTCTGCCGTATCTTTTCCGGGGAAACCGTGAAAAAGATACGGCGCTCGCAGGAAAACCCATCATTTTATGGTTCTATTAAGGCATTTTTGATGGCAAAGGCTTCATTTATTTTGTCAACAATCCCAGCTGCTGTCAGGCCATAAGCCTCCAGAACTTGCTGGGCCGCACCGGAGCGGCCAAAGACATCCTCCACCCCGTGGCGGATCACCGGCACCGGACAGGTGGTGGAAAGGTACTCGGCCACTGCACTGCCCAGGCCGCCCAGGACATTGGCCTCCTCCGTGGTCACAATGCAGCCGGTTTCCCGGGCCGCAGTCAAAAGGATTTCCGTATCCAGCGGTTTGATGGTATGCATGTCGATCACCCGGACAGAGATCCCCTCCTGCTCCAGCTGCTCTGCTGCCTGAAGGGCCATCTGCACCATCATGCCCACGGCCACCACTGTGACGTCGCTGCCCTCCCGCAAGAGTACGCCTTTCCCGATTTCAAAGCGGTAATCAGGGATTTGATCGGTGACGGTCTCCACCGCCAGGCGGCCCAGCCGCATGTAGGCAGGGCCGTCATAGGCCAGCAAAGCCTGGACGGCTTGGCGCATCTCATGGCCATCACAGGGGCACAGGACAGTCATGTTGGGGATAGCCCGCATGATGGCCAGGTCCTCAATGCACTGGTGGGTGGCGCCGTCCTCCCCCACAGACAGGCCGCCGTGGGAGCCCACCACCTTGACATTCAGTCCAGGATAGGCCACGCTGTTGCGCACCTGCTCCCAAGCCCGGCCAGCAGCAAACATGGCAAAGGAGTTCACGAAGGGTTTCTTCCCGCAGGTAGCCAGGCCTGCGGCCACACCAACCATGTTGGCCTCTGCAATGCCCATGTCAAAGAACCGGTCCGGGTGGGCTGTTCCAAAATCTTTGGTCATGGTGGAGCCAGACAGGTCGGCATCCAAGACCACCAGGTTGGGTTCCTGGTCGGCAAACTCTACCAGCGCCTTGCCATAGGCGGCACGGGTTGCAATCTTTTCGGCCATGTTACTTCCCCTCCTTTTCTGCCAGGGCGGCGACCAGCTCCTGGCGGGCTTGTTCATACTGCTCTGCATTGGGGGCCTTGCCGTGCCAGCCCGCCTGGTTCTCCATGAAGGAGACCCCCTTGCCTTTCACCGTCTTGGCCAGAAGCATGGTGGGCACACCCTTACAGTCTTTGGCCTGGGCAAAGGCGGCGGACAGTGCCTCCATATCGTGGCCGTCCACGGGAATCACGTTCCAGCCAAAGGCCTGAAGTTTCTGGTCCAGGGGCTCGGTGGGCATCACGTCGGCGGTCTTGCCGTCAATCTGCAGGCCGTTGACGTCGATGACGGCACAGAGGTTGTCCAGCTTATACTTGGCGGCACTCATGAAGGCCTCCCACACCTGGCCTTCCTCCACTTCACCGTCTCCCAGGACCGCATAGACCCGGTAATCCTTCTGGTCCATTTTACCGGCCAAAGCCATTCCCACTGCTGCGGAGATCCCCTGCCCCAGGGAGCCCGTGGACATATCCACACCCTTCACATGCTGCATCTCCGCATGCCCGGATAGGTGGCCCTGGATGCTGCGGAACAGGTCCAATGCCTCCTCGGGAAAATAGCCTCGCTGGGCCAGGATCGGGTACAGCGCCGGAGTGCAATGGCCCTTAGACAGGACGAAACGGTCCCGGTTGGGGTCTGCGGGGTTGTTCGGGTCCACGTGCATCACATCAAAGTACAAAACGGTAAGGATGTCCATGGCCGAGAACGAGCCGCCCAGATGCCCGGACGCGCAGTGATAGACCATGTCCAGCCCCAGAAGCCGTCCCTTGGCCGCAACGGCTTCCAGTGTGCGCAGATCTGTGTTCATATTGTTCCTCCTCCAACAAACCGCGTGAATTTACAATCAGGTACAGTGTAACACGGAAATTTTCTCCGGTCAATTCTCATTCTTACCTTGCATTTGCAGGGAATTTCCTCTATAATACACAAAGTTGCTATTCCTGCCTGCAGGCTATACCAAAGCAGCAGGGGTAGTCTCCTATCCGGGTGTAGCGAAGGTGGTATCGCGCTTGATTTGGGTTCAAGAGGTCGCAGGTTCAAATCCTGTCACCCCGATCATGCGGGTGTAGTTCAATGGTAGAACACCAGCCTTCCAAGC
>OLRY01002784.1_pt1 | contig 10897 bp, 8 predicted proteins | sample 1672541 | NCBI WGS metagenome assembly OLRY01 (sample SAMEA3136697, study PRJEB25190) | human gut metagenome | biome: human gut; feature: human-associated habitat; material: faeces | place: Austria | collected 2013
CTTAGGGTTGATTTTCCTGACGGACTGCTGAGAAAACTGCCGCTGGGACTCAGAGAGGGCGCGGTCCAAATGCTTTCGCAGGATCCCCGTCCGGGATACCAGCGTTCTTCTGAACGCGTGTACGGCGTGACTTTCGGAGGCTATAACATCTGTTTTCAAGTGAAAGACGACTGTCTGACAGTGACAGATCTCGGAACACATCCGAGCGGATAGAGGCGGACGGTCTCCGCTGCCGCAGGAGACGGGAGCAGCGGAGTTGTACGGCAGCCGATTCTGACGGCACAGTCTGCGGGAAGATTGACTTGAACGGCTCTTTCGCATAAAATCAATGTGGAAAAACGGCCGGATGCGCAGTCTCTCAGAAGCAGACCGGAAGAGTGCGTGCCAGCGGCCGGAACGATATGTTTTTATCTTATTTCAATTATTTCAGGAGAAACAAATTATGAACAGTAAAGAAACGAATAAGAATCCGGCGCAGGAGGGCATTTTTGACGCGCGTCAGCTGGGCGCGCCGAAGATGCTGATACTGGGCGTTCAGCACATGTTCGCTATGTTTGGTGCCACTATTCTGGTACCCATCCTGGTGAATAACTACTTCCACGGAGAAGGACTTACTGTTCAGGTTACACTTTTCTGTGCAGGCTTCGGTACTCTTTTATTCCACGTTCTTACAAAGATGAAGGTTCCCGCTTTTCTTGGCTCATCTTTCGCATTTCTGGGAGGATTTTCCACAGTTGCAGAGCTTGATACCGGAATTTTCGCAAACATGTCCTATGGAGAGAAGCTTCCATACGCATGCGGCGGTGTATTTGTAGCAGGTCTTCTGTACCTGGTACTTGCCCTGATCGTAAAAGCTATCGGCGTAAAACGTGTTATGCGTTATCTGCCGCCAGTTGTAACCGGCCCGATCATCATCTGCATCGGACTTAGCCTTGCACCATCCGCGATCAGCAATGCTTCCCAGAACTGGGTACTTGCCCTGATCGCCCTTGGAACTGTTATTTTCTTCAATATCTGGGGAACCGGCATGTTCCGTATCATTCCGATTCTGATGGGTATTGTGGTATCCTATGCAGCTGCCCTGATCATGAATGCACTGGGCATGACAAATGCAGACGGAAGCGCCATCCTGAACTTTGCAGGCGTTGCAAGCGCACCGATCGTAGGTGTTCCGAAATTCTTCCTCTGCAAATTTAATATCACTGCAATCCTTGCAATGGCACCTATCGCGATTGCATCTATGATGGAGCACATCGGTGATATTTCTGCTATATCCGCAACTGTTGACCGCAATTTCATCGAGGATCCGGGACTTCACCGCACACTTCTTGGTGACGGACTTGCAACCTCCCTGTCAGCCCTGATCGGCGGACCTGCCAACACCACTTACGGTGAGAACACAAGCGTTCTTGCACTGAGCCGTGTATACGATCCGAAGGTAATCCGTCTGGCAGCTATTTATGCAGTCATCCTCAGCTTCATTCCTAAGATGGCAGAGGTGATCAGCTCCCTTCCGTCCGCAATCATCGGCGGTATCAGCTTTATCCTTTATGGAATGATCTCTGCAGTCGGTGTACGTAATGTAGTTGAGAATAAGGTTGACCTGACACGTTCCCGTAACCTGGTTATCACAGCCGTTATCCTGGTATGCGGACTGGGTGTTTCTGATGGTCTTACCTTTACAATTGCAGGCGCTCACATCACTCTGACAGGCCTTGCACTGGCAGCAATCGTTGGAATCGTTCTGAACGCAGTTCTTCCGGGAAATGATTATGTATTCGAGAGCGGAAAGAAAAAAGAAGAATATGAAGACGACTGATTAAAGAAACATAAGCAGTAATTATAACAATTTTATAAAGCCTCCGCAAAAGTCTGGATGATGATCGGACTTTTGCGGAGGCTTTTTGTATGGTGCTGGCCGGGAAGCCTGTTCTCTGCCAGCACAGCGTATGTACTTTTAGAAGCTTCCTCCTGTGCCGCCGTGGCTGCTGTCGGAACCGCCTGTGTCGCCTGTGTCGGAGGTGTCATCCTTAGGCTTGGCCGTGCGGGTAACGGTGTTGTAAAGGAAAATATCGTTTGACCGTGTAACATCCATGCTGCCGCTGCGCACATAGTCTACAGCGCTTTCCTGGCTGCGCACGGACTTCAGCTGAGCCCTCATTCCCATGGTACAAAGCAGTGCCAGAACAAAGCCAATGGCAATGGAGATGGGAATCCACATAAGAGAAAATGGTTCTTTGGGAAGGGTAGAAGCATCATATGGCTCTTCCGTGGCTGCCTGTTCCAGGAACATCTCACACTGGTCGGCAAATTCGTTAAAGGCTCCGGCAAAGTCCTCGTCCTTTAATTCCGGCTGAACCTTTTCTTTCAGATAATCCAGGCCATCCTGATTGAAAACAGTCATGCCATAGCCGTGAGTGGTAATGTGCCATTCCCGGTCGCCAATGCTGACCATAAAGAGGATGCCGTCGTAATCATCACCTAGTCCATAATAATTGTCATCATAGAAGGTGTCGGTAAATTTGTTCATGGCCACGCCGTCTGTGGACTGTACCGTAGCTACTGCAACGTCAAAATCGTATTCCTCACTTAAGGAATCCAGTCTGTCAAGAAGCTGGGACTCTTCCTCATCGGTAAGAAGGTCGGCTGCGTCATAAACCCTGGGAAGAAATTCGTAATTATCATCGGTCTCTGCCTGAACAGTCAGGGCAGCAGGAAAAAGGCTTCCCACGCTGAGGGCGGCAGCCAGTATAACTGCAAAAGATTGTTTTTTCATGGCGCATCCCTCCTTATAATGTATGAACCAGCCATGCGATCACATAGGCGGCTACAGAAAAACCAGCAGTCAGACCAAGGAGCCATTTGGTAAAAATACTTTTGTCTACAGGTAGGTTTCCAACGAATTTGCCAGTCTGGCCGTTCATTCCGAACAGATAATGATTTCCTTTCCAGGTGGTGGAAAGCAGCCACACAGGAAACAAGGCGTAGTGGGTTTTGCCCCCGTGAAGCTGGATATGGGAATCCTCCGGTGTGACGGTGTCATATCCGTTTACTGTAGAGCGAAAAGCGTCTTCCGCAGCTCTTCGCACACGCTGGTTGGCACGCTCTACAGATTCTTCTGCGGAGACATCGTACTTGTCAGTAACGTAGCCTGCCAGGTAAGGTGTCTGGAAATCTACAGCTTCTGAAATTACATAAGGTTCCAGAGATTCTGTAAGGTCATTGTCAATCTTGGAAGAGCCGTCTACAGGAATCTGGTCGAAACCGATATTTCCGGCGCGGAAAACAGAGTAGTGGCTGGTTTCCGTATAGTCATACTCATCATCGCTCCAGAAACGGGTGCGGGTGGCATGATAGCGGATATCTGCAGTGGCGTCTGTGTCAAAAAGCCAGAATGGCACGTAGACGCCTTTGATCTCGTCAATATGGTTCTCTTTTTTGAAAACCTTGGGAAGAAGGATCTTGCCGTGAAGGTGCTTGTTCAGGCCTTCTTTGGCAGCCTTTTTGTCCAGCTTAAAGGGAATGATAAAGTCTGGACGCAGGTCACCGGAGAATTTACCGGATATTACTACCGGGTTGCCGCAAAACGGGCAGCTGGAAGCGCCTGTGCTTTCGTCCGCAACGATCTCACCGCCGCAGGACTGGCATACGTAGACGGACATTTTGTCAGTTTCGTTTTCCTTCCAGTCTGTGCCGGAAGCATTTTCCCAGGTCATGTCATCGGCCTGCTGGCTGGCGGCAGCTTCATTAAATTCCTTAACGGTTTCCATGTCGAATTCGGTGTCGCAGTAAGGGCATTTCATCTTCTGAAGCTTGCTGTTGAACTCAATGGCTCCGCCGCAGCAAGGGCATTTATATTCAAGGATATCGGACAATATTTCATCTCCTCTCGGATAAAAATAGGATCAGTCCAGTAAAAGAGTCTGGGGAGTATCCCATCTTTTTACGGGACATATATGGTCAGTTACTGAATGTCGTTCTCATTAAACGGGTCGCCGCAGTTCGGGCAGAATTTCGGCGGATTGGTGGAATCTGCCGGTTCCCATCCGCACTTGTCACAGCGGTAGCGCGGCTTCATAGCAGGCTTTGGAGAACCGCAGTTGGTGCAGAATTTGCCTGTATTGACAGCACCGCAGGAACAGGTCCAGCTTGCATTTGCTACAGGAACCTGAGGCTTCTTAGCGCCGCACTCCGGGCAGAAGTTGCCGGAAACAACGGCACCGCAGGAGCACTTCCACTGATCACCGGAAGGCTGGGCAGATGGAGTACTCTGAGGAGCCGCCTGCTGTGCCTGGGCTGCCTGCTGCTGTCCCATGTTATAGAGATCCTGGGCATTGAAGCCGCCTGCCATATTTGCCATATTCATTCCCATAAATCCGGTCATAGCGCCTGCAGAATTGCCTGCTGCTGTTTTCATAGCGTCTGCCTGGGCGCCTGCAAGTGTGGCAGCAGCCATAGCAGGATTGCGCAGCATTGCCATACGCTGTGCGTCTTTGATCATCTTGGCATCTTCTTCAGGAAGCGTGATCGGGTTCATGGCAACAGAGACGATCACAAGTCCGCGAAGCTGGCTCCATTTCTGGGTAAGGGCCTGGTTCATGGCATCACAAAGCTCCATTGCATGGGCAGGAAGGGCGCTTGGACGGATTCCCTGCTGGGAGATGCTTGCAAATGCTGGCTGAAGAGCGGAGATAAACTCTGTTTTCAGCTGGCTCTCGATCTGCTCTCTGTCATACTGCTGCTCGAAGTTTCCGCAAACATTGGAATAGAAGAGAAGCGGGTCTGCAATGCGATAAGAATAAACGCCGCTGCAGCGCACGGATACATCAATATCCAAACCGATATTTTGATCTACCACGCGGAACGGAATCGGATTCGGTGTGCCGAATTTATTGTCCACCAGTTCTTTGGTATTGAAATAATAAACGCGCTGGTCTTTGCCTGTGTCACCGCCGTAGGCAAAACGTTTGCCGATGGTGTGGAAGGTATTCATAATGGCATCGCCCAGATTGCCGGAAAAAATGCTGGGCTCTGTGGATGCATCGTAGGTATATTCGCCAGGCTCTGCGCAGATATCCACGATCTTGCCCTGTTCTACGATCATCATGCACTGTCCGTCTGCAACTGCGATTCCGGAGCCGCTGGTGATGATATTGTCGTTTCCTCTGGTGTTGGAGGAGCGTTTGGAGGTGCGTTTCTGGCCTTTCACTGCCAGAACGTCATTGTCGATGGCATCGCAGTAGAAAAACTCTTTCCACTGATCTGCAAGTGTACCGCCTGCTGCTCCAAGAGCTGCTTTAATAAGTCCCATAATAATAACCCCTTTCTTGTTGGTATGGTCTGACTATATTCTTACCTAGAGTGTATCTGATTTTGTCTGAAAAAACAAGCGACCTGTGAAAAATGACAGGTTTTCGTGATAATAAGACGGAAAAAGAAAAAAATCGTTACTGTTCACTCCGTGCCCAGCAACGTGCTTCGCGATGCACAGAAATCATGCTTTGCATGATTTCGCGCCGCAAGTCTCGGGTTTTCTGTGAACTTTGTTCACAAAAAACACCTCGCGGAACATTACTCGTGAACAGTAGAAAAAAATCTACAGCCTATAAGCATAGTACTGTAGATTTTTTGCATTTGAAATACTAATATTAGGTATTTTTTATTCTTCGGAAGAATCTTCTGAGCTGTCGCCAGAACTGCTCAGGTTCTGATAATATTGGGAGGAAGTGATGGAATCGGTATCCTCCACATAGTTGCCGGAAGCGTCATACATGTTGCCGTCAGAATCAAAGGTGACATCCAGAAGGGTAGTCTTGGTGGATGGGGTCACGTTCATGGACATGATCTCGTCATATTTGGTCTGAAGGTTCTCAAGGGTAAATTCATCTCCGATGGATTCCCGGACACTGTGAGCAGATGCCAGGGCGTCTGTGTATTCGGAAAGCTTGTATGGTCGGTATTCCTTATTGTCATAGCTGTAATGCATAACCAGCGGTGTCAGGGCAGCGTCCTGGATTTCAATGGTGGTCTGGTCGCCTTCTACAGTTTTCTGGATGGTAAAGGCAGCCATGCCTCCAAGGAGCTGCTTCAAAGTTTCCTGTCCGGTAACAAAGTTGCCCAGGGAGTAGTAGATCAGCATGTTGTGTCCGGCGTCATCGGTAAGATATCCGTATGGCTGAAGCACGTTAGGGTTGGTGCCGATTACCACATCTACGCCCTGCTCCATCAGGAAGTTCGCCCATTCTTTTTCATATTCGGTAGGCATTGGTTCTTCTGTCTTGCCCCAGTTTGCAGAGAAAATCACGCAGTCTGCAGATGCACGGGCTGTCTGGATGGCAGCTGCCACGGCTGTGGTGTTAAAGGTATCTATCATAGAACCGGAAGAAGCGGTGCTGGAATCTGCGGATGCAGTGTCGGTACCTTCTGTGTCTTCTTCAGAGTCCTGACTGGAATCGGACTGACTGCTGTAGGATGGGAACGTGTAGTCCAGGAAAGCAATCTTGATTCCGTTTATCTCCACAATCTTTGGCGCGGAACTGGTCTGACTGTCGTGGATTCCTACAAGGGTGACATCCGGCTGCAGGGTATTCCAGTAATTCAGGGTTTCATCTAACATGGAAGTTCCATTGTCATCGATCAGTGCAGTCGCAGAGGTAACCACATTAAAGCCTGCATTTACAAGTGCGTCGCCAATCTCGGTTGGGGTTGCATATGGGGCAGTGCCGCTGACGGCATCATGGTTTGCGGTAAATGGTGTTTCCTGATTGACAATGGCAATATCTGCCGCCTGTATGTCTGAGCGGAGATTGTCATAAACGCTGTCATAGTTCCAGGCACCGCTTTCGGACTGGCCGGAGGAAAGAAGGCTTGGCTGAACCAGGTTGTCGCCTACTGCAAGTACTGTGGCAGTGGTGGTTTCCGCTGCAGCGACTGTGTTTTCCTCTTCTTTTTGTTTCTGGGCTTCTGCCGCTTTTTTCGCCTGGGCTGCGGGCTGACGGATCATGGCGTAGTCCATCTGATTAAAAATCAGGCACAGGACAACCAGAACCGCTGCTGACACCAGGAAGCTGGTCCTGGAATTCAGCCGTTCTTTATAATTTAATGGAAGATCGTCTCTTTTTTTCATAATTTCTGTCCTTTGAATGATTAATTGTAAAGTTTGAGTTTATTATAACAAACTATTATGCTTAAAGAAAGAAGGTATTCCATAAAATTTTAAAAAATTGTTACAGGACTTTGCGTTTGACAGTTCGTGTACCAGCAAGATTATTTCAAGAATCAATTTGTTGGTGTCCTAAAGTGCCTGGTTGATATATTTTTTTAGAACCGGGAATTGTACCGGGCCAATGGCGAGAATCTGCTGGTGAAATGCTTTCAGGTCAAAATCTTCGCCAAGAAGCGTTTGCTTCTCTTCTTTCAGATCCAGGAAATTCAGGTATCCCACGTAGTATTTCAGGTAATTAGCGGGCGTTTCCACAATGTATCGGTAAATTTCCGAAATCGCGGAGGCATCCCGGATGCCGAAAGCATTCAGGAAGTGGGCTGCCTGCGAGGGAGTCCAGCCACGGTAGTGGATTCCAATGTCCAGAAGGGAATAGATGCACAGGTTTACGCTTCGGTTCAGCCATGCGGCGCGAGTAAGGGCAGCAGAGGGGATTGCTTCGGATGCAGCCTGCCTCTGGGATTCCTGCGTCGTATTTTCCCGGGAAAGGTACTGGGCGGCGTAATCGTAGGCGTAACTTTCCACATAGGTTGCCCAGCCCTCCACGTATCCGCCGGAGTCAATAAGATAGCGGATGTGCGCCGGATTCTGGCGGGCAAAATATACAGTCTGGTAAAGATGCCCCGGAAAGCCTTCGTGGGCCAGTGTGGTGAAAAGCTCCAGATTGCTGATAGAACGGCCGTTGTTGATATAAATGACGTTCGGGGAGCCTGTGTCCATAGGCGGCGTCAAATAAAAAGCCGGGCTGAGAAATTCCTCCATAGATTTATGTACCGTGCGGATTTCAAAGCCGACAGCCGGTGTTTCCGGGAAATCCTGTCGGATTTTTTCCTGAAGGAGATTTACGATGGTCTCGGGTTCCATAGCAGGCAGGTCTGTATTCTGGCTTTGTTGGGAAAACAGATCCGGATATTTTTTTAATAGAAGGGAAATTTCCCTGGAGTCTGCGGAAAGCTGCTGGGTAAGACGCTGCTCCAGCTGTTTTACAGGGAGATAGATGCCTACTTTGCTTTGCAGGAGATATTGGTAGTATTCTTTTCCACCGGAAAAATTGGCCAGGCCTCCAGAGTTCTTTCCGGTTCCGCGCAGCTGCTCCAGGCCTTCTATCAGCTTCTGATAGGCGGGAAGGACTTTTTCTTTGAGAATCTGGCGGTGTGCCTGATTCAGCAGCCTCTGGTCTTTTTCGGAAAGCTTTCCATAGTCTTTCAGTTTCTGGGAAAAAATTTCAAGCATGTAATTGGAGTCTGGATCTTGGATGAAGGAGCGGCATTGCGTCTGAATGCGGTCAAGGGTCTCGTCACTCATGAAAAATCCAGCATTGGATTTTGCCTGCTCGAAGGCGAGAATGCTCTGGAAATAATCTCCTGTGGTGGTGAGCAGATTCAGGTAGTCGGAGATGTCCTGATTATTATAGAAGCTATACTCTGCAAGGAGGACGGGGAGCTGAGCCTGAATGCCAAGGCTGGGGCCAAGGGGCTCTTCCAGAAGGTAATGTTCCCCAAGAGAGGCCTGGGTGTGGTAGTAGAGCAGGAGCATGTCGAGGGTCAGGCGGTTTGCAGGGGAAAGTTTGGCTGTGGAAAAGGTTTTCAGCTTTTCTTCGTATTGTCTGGACTGGGCAATGGATCTGGTGTTGTCGGTGGAGAGGGTGCCAAGGGAGGCGAGGGGACGGGAGATGCCCTGTTTTTCGGGATCGGCCAGGGAATAATGGAGATTCAGGGCATTTCCCGAGACCTCTTTTTCGAAGATGGACTCAGTAAAATTTTCGAAGCGGGCGTTCTCGGATATGACATGGCGAGAGAGCCATGGAAAGACGATGCAGGCGGAAAATATAAAGGAAAGGGCCGCAATCACGAGGGCTTTTTGCCGGGAATGCGCCAGTTTTTTGAGGGTGGAGAACATGGGGAATCCTCCCTGCCAGAGGGATTTTTACTATATTATTGAGATTTTCGGTAAAGTATGCGCTTTATTTGGGCCGCTGGGGGTTCAGGTGTGAGGATTTTGTGTCCGTGGTAGTGGGATTTACCAAATTAAAAAAGTGAAGGGTGGAAATGATTGGAGGATTTCACGAAAAGGGGAGAGGCAATGCGGCGGGCGTGAAAATTGACGGGGGAAATTTTGTGTGATATTATACACATCTGTTACGTAGACTTAATAAAAATGTAACAATTATCGCAGGAATGCAGGAGGCCGCTGTAGTGCGTTGCGGGAACCGGCGATAATGCGGTATATGGAAAATGAGCCCAGTCATTGCGGCGGTTACTTAATTTATGATGTACCAGAATATGGTTTATTAGTTTAGAGAGGTGAAGGAATGTTAAAAAATAAAATGAAGAAAATTCTGTGTGGCGTGACCGTATGTGTAACGGTATGTTCCCAGGTGATTTTTCCACAGGCGGTATTTGCCGCAACAAAGAAAGCGGTGGAAAAGGCAGGAGAGGAATTTGTGGCAGCAATGGAAGCGGATGCTGACGGGAGTGCAGAGTTGACCGCTGAAAGTGTGGATTCCGGGAATGCAGAGCAAAATGCTGCGAACGGTACTGTTGATAGCACTGGTACAGATGCAGAGGTAAGCTCGGAAAATGTGGATACAGATGTTTCTGCTGAGGAGAGTGTGGATAACTCAGAAACTGAGGAAGAGGCACAGAGTGGACCAACAGAGGAAGAACTGAGAGCGCAGATTGTGGATTTCGCCCTGCAGTTCGAGGGAAATCCTTATGTTTATGGCGGGACAAGCCTGACAAACGGTGCGGATTGCTCCGGATTTGTAATGTCTGTGTTTGCACAGTTTGGATATTCTTTACCAAGGGTGGCAGCAGACCAGTATTATCAGTCTGTTCAGAAGTCAGTAGCGGATCTGGAGCCGGGAGACCTGGTATTCTATGGAAGCGGAATCAGCCATGTAGCGCTGTACATCGGCGACGGACAGATTATCCACGCCAGCACGTCCGCATCGGGAATAAAGATTTCCAATTATGATTATGAAACTCCCGTTGGTGTGGGAACTTATATTGAATCAGACGGATTTTATGGGGAATAAAAAAATAGGGGCATTGCTTTTGGGCAGAGCCTGTTTAAATAAATACGCTTATAGGACTGGGATGAATTTCCTGGTCCTTTTTTTATCATACAATTACAGGGGAAAAATGTGTGTGGAAGTGGGATTTGTCTGTATTTTGCCGGATATTGTAAATACGATATTTTTAAGGGTTGAGTGTCGAAATATGTTGAAATTAGCAGATTGCACAAATTCTTTTTTGAAATGTGGATAGGTGAATTTGTGTGGGAAAAGTTTTCCACTTTTTGAAATCTGGAAAAACGTTGAAAAATCAAGTTATACACAAAGTTATCCACATTATCCACATGGAAAAGCATGTGGATGAGTTGATTTACATAATGAGGAGAGAAACAAATGTTTTGGTTATTGTTATGAAAATTGATTTTTCGACAAAAATCGGGAAAAAGGTATTGACTTTTTTGAAATCAAAATATTATTGAATATTCACGGGAAATATCACAATTCGGCATATAAAACATAAATTATCTGATAAAAAGAATGCTGTGAGAGAGGCAGTATTCAAATGAGTCCGACTGCCTCTTCACAGTTTATAGTGGTGAGACAACTAAATGAAAAGCCTAATCCCCCAGCTATGCTGGGGAGAATGGAGTAGGCGGAAG
>OLRY01002790.1_pt1 | contig 10889 bp, 10 predicted proteins | sample 1672541 | NCBI WGS metagenome assembly OLRY01 (sample SAMEA3136697, study PRJEB25190) | human gut metagenome | biome: human gut; feature: human-associated habitat; material: faeces | place: Austria | collected 2013
TTGCTGCTCTTGGTGTTAAGAGGGGCGAATTACAGCGTAATGAGATCGCAGATTTCGTTAAGGAGCATGGTATGACCGGCTGGGCTCCAACCCAGGGACATATTCCTTCAGGCGTTCCTTATCTTGGACTTCTGAGAGACGAAATCCTGGCTGGCGAGACAAAGCGCGCCATGATTATCGGTAAGGGAAGCTTATTCCTTGGAAGAATGACCAATCTGTTCGACGGCGTATCCTTCGTGGTTCAGGCCAACGATGGTTCTGCTTCAGAGGAGAGCGGCGGCGTAGATGAGAGCAAGGTAAAGGCTATGATTGGCCAGGCCATGAGAGCGTTTGCCGAGGGTCTGATGGGCGAAGAGGAATAATTTTCACCGAGAGAAAGGAAATAAGTTATGTCTGATAAGAAAATAAAAGCTATGATTGCTAATACTTTTCTTGAGGTGGCCGATGCTCTTGAAACAGGACAATATGGCAAAAAGCCGGTTATCGGCTTCGCCTCAGAAGGCAGCGAACATGGCCAGGATAATATAGAAGAAGCCATGAAGATTGCCGAGATGAAGGGACTTAAGGCTGTCCTGATCGAGGGGGAAGACCTTCATAAGAAGATGGAAGAAATGCTGGATTCCGGCGAGATCGACGGCGCTGTAACCATGCATTATCCATTCCCCATCGGTGTGTCCACAGTGGGAAAGGTTATCACCCCGGGCAAGGGAAAGCCTATGTATATTGCCACCACCACAGGTACGTCTGATACAGACCGTATCAGCGGCATGGTTAAGAATGCAATCTATGGAATCATTGCAGCAAAAACATGTGGAATTGCTAATCCAACAGTCGGAATCCTGAATGTAGACGGTGCACGTCAGACAGAGAAAGCTCTGAAAAAACTGCAGGAGAACGGGTATCCGATCGAATTTGCAGAATCAGGAAGAGCAGATGGCGGATGCGTTATGAGAGGAAATGACGTCCTTCAGGCATCCCCGGACATCATGGTAACAGATTCCCTTACCGGAAATATCATGGTGAAGATGCTTTCTTCTTTCACAACAGGTGGAAGCTTTGAAGCAACAGGATTCGGATACGGACCTGGAATCGGAGAAGGATATGAACAGCTTGTTATGATCGTATCCAGAGCATCCGGAGCACCGGTTATCGCAAATGCGATCCGTTACGCAGCGCAGCTGGTAAGAGGAAAAGTATTTGAGGTAGCAAAAGAAGAATTTGCAGCTGTTAAGAAAGCAGGATTAAAAGAAATCTTGGATGAACATAAAGCATCACAGAAACCGGCAGTGGCTGAAGAAGAAGTTAAAGAGCCACCGAAGGAAATCGTAACAGCACAGATCCCTGGAATTGAAGTTATGGATCTGGAAGACGCAGTTAAAGTACTGTGGAAACTCGGCATTTACGCAGAAAGCGGAATGGGATGCACAGGACCAATCATCCGTGTATCAGACGCAAACCTCGCAAAAGCTGAGGAAGAACTGAAAAAGAGCGGATATATTAACTAATAAAATCTGCCTTTTTATAAACACTCTCACTCTAATTCAGGAAGATGGGCTTTCCGGTCATAAGACCGGGAAGCCTTTTTCCTTGCGAAAAACTGTTTTTGCAGAAAGATTATACATTATTTGTCACAGATACTGTGAACAGTAATGATTGTACTGTTTGTGTACGAAAAAATTTTTGGTTGATTTTTAGAATAGGAAATAGTATCATGACAGTTATAAATCTGAAAAAGTGAGAGGGAGAAAGTCATGGATACGCAATTATTACTGAAAACGGCGATGCTTGCCGGTGAAATAATGCTGCGAAGCGGAGCGGAAACGTATCGTGTGGAAGATACCATGCATCATATACTGAAGACGGCGGATCACATCGAGATGGCAGAAGTTCTGGTGATCATGACCGGAATTTCCGCGACGATCAAACTGGAGAACGAAAAGGCAGTTACTGTTACAAAGAGAGTAGAAGAACGGGATACCAATCTAAAGCTCGTCGTAGATGTTAATGAGATTTCCAGGCAGTATTGTGGAGATGATCTGACACTAGAGCAGGCATATGAGAAGCTTTCGACGTTAAAACAGTTCGAGTTCAGTCGCAAGACAACTAACCTGGCAATGATGGGGGTTGGTGTGGGATTTACAATTTTTTTTGGTGGATCCATTGCAGATACCGGGGCAGCCATCATTGTAGGACTTTTTCTTGTTGCCTTTGTATCAGCGGGACAGGATCTGAAATTTCACCCATTTATTCAAGATATTTTCGCAGGATTTGGTGTTGCATTTGCCTGCTGCCTTCTAAAAGAAGGTCTGGGTGATCAGATGAATATGGATACTGTTATGATAGGAAGTTTCATGCCTCTTGTACCGGGAATGGCAATCACCAATGCTGTCAGGGATACCTTGCGGGGGGATTATCTTTCCGGTGGTGCAAGAGTGATGGAAGCTTTCTTAAAAGCACTTGGGATTGCAATTGGAATTGGTATTGGGCTGGCGCTTTGCGCAAAGATTTTTTAGCAGGAAGGAGAGCAAAAAATGAACAGTACTGTTTTTGAAATGATCATCCGGGTATTTGGAGCGTTTTTATCTATTTACAGTTTTGCGGTTCTCCTTCAGGTTCCGCGCCGCTTTGTTCTTCAGGCTGGTATTGTAGGAGCAATTGGTGGATTTGTTTATCTGCTTGCAATACATTTTGGCAGAGGAGATTTGATGGCATCTTTATATTCAGCAGTTGCAGCTGCAGTTGTTTCGCATATTTTTGCGAGAGTTTATAAGACACCGGTTACGTTGTTTCTGATTGCCGGGGTTCTTCCGACTGTTCCCGGAAACGGGATGTACCAGACGGTTCATTATCTGATCGACGGGAACGAGGCGATGTCCGAATTTTATCTGATCCAGACATTGGAGATCGCAGGCGTGATCTCTCTTGCAATTTTTGTCGTGGATACCTTTTTCCAGGCTTTTCAGAAGAGTGAGTGGAAGCAGAATTCCATGAAGTATGTCCGAAAGATCGTTCCTGGAGCTGAGAAACCGCAAAATACAGAAAAACGGGAAAAATAGTGGCTTCGGAATGCTTGAAGTAAAAAAGGGAATGTGTTAGTATTATAAAGATGAACATATATTTGAATGTCATAGAGAACTGTGAATAGTTTATTTTCACAGTGAAAATAAAACAGAAGTTAAAGAGAGGAACACTAAAATGAAAAAAGTCAGAACAAGATTTGCACCGAGTCCGACAGGTAGAATGCATGTCGGTAATTTGCGTACTGCATTATATGCATACCTGATCGCAAAACATGAAGGCGGAGATTTTATGCTCCGTATTGAAGATACAGATCAGGAAAGATATGTAGAAGGTGCATTGGATATTATTTACAGAACACTGGAGAAGACAGGCCTTGTTCATGATGAAGGCCCAGATAAAGATGGCGGTGTCGGACCATACGTTCAGAGTGAAAGACAGGCTTCAGGAATTTACATGAAGTATGCTAAGCAGTTAATTGAACAGGGAGATGCATACTACTGTTTCTGTGATAAAGAACGTCTGGAATCTTTGAAGACTTCTGTATCAGAGGATGGAACACAGATTGTGAATTATGACAAGCATTGTCTGCATCTGAGTAAAGAAGAGATAGAAGCAAACCTTGCAGCCGGAAAGCCATATGTTGTCCGTATCAATATGCCGACAGAGGGAACCACAACTTTCCATGATGAAATTTATGGAGATATTACCGTTCCGAATGCGGAACTGGATGATATGATCCTGATCAAATCAGACGGATATCCGACCTATAATTTTGCGAACGTTATTGATGATCATTTGATGAATATTACACACGTTGTCCGAGGGAATGAATATCTTTCTTCAGCACCGAAGTACAACCGTCTTTACGAAGCATTTGGATGGGAAGTACCGGTCTATGTACATTGCCCGCTGATTACAGATGAGAACCACAAAAAGCTCAGCAAGAGATGTGGACATTCTTCTTACGAAGATCTTCTGGATCAGGGATTTGTAAGTGAAGCAATTGTAAATTATGTGGCACTTCTTGGATGGTGTCCGCAGGATAACAGAGAGATCTTCTCACTGCCGGAACTTGTTGAAGCATTTGACTATCATCATATGAGCAAATCACCGGCTGTATTTGATATCAATAAGCTGAAGTGGATGAACGGGGAATATCTGAAGGCTATGGATTTTGATAAATTCTATGAACTTGCAGAGCCGTATATCAAGAAAGTGATCACAAAGGATTATGATTTGAAAAAGGTTGCGTCTCTGATCAAGAGCCGTATCGAAATCCTTCCGGATATCAAAGACCAGATTGATTTCTTTGAAGCTGTTCCGGAATATGATACTGCAATGTATTGCCATAAGAAGATGAAGACTAACGAAGAGACTTCTCTGGAAGTATTAAAAGAAATTCTTCCAAGACTGGAAGCATGGGATGATTACAGTAATGACGCATTATTCGGGCTGCTGAAGGGATTTGCAGAAGAAAAAGGTTATAAGAACGGATATGTGATGTGGCCGGTAAGAACTGCAGTTTCAGGAAAGCAGAATACTCCGGGTGGAGCGACTGAGATCATGGAAGTTCTTGGTAAGGCAGAATCTGTAGAAAGAATCAAGAATGCAATAGAATTATTAAGCAGATAATATACAGATATAAAAGTATGCATGGGGGACGGATTTCTTTTTTCGCGTAATGCGGAAGAGGAATCCGTTCTGTTGTATTACATATGAGAAGGGGAGTTCATGAAACTAAACAGAGGACAGGATGAAGCGATAAAGCACGGGAATGGACCGTGTATGGTGCTGGCACCTCCGGGTTCGGGAAAGACGTTTATTGTCACAGAACGTACCCGTTATCTGATTGAGGAGAGCGGAGTACGCCCGGATCAGATTCTTGTAATTACTTTTACAAGATATGCAGCACGTGAAATGAAAGAACGTTTTGAAAGGCTGACTGCCGGAAAAAATTATCCGGTAACGTTTGGGACCTTTCACAGTATTTTTTATGGGATTCTAAAATGTGCCTATGGGATTGGTGCGAATAATCTGATGTCTGAAAAAGAGTCCTCTGTACTTTTACAGGAGGTCTTAGACCAGACCGATATCGAATCAACACCTGAGGTAGAAGATGAAGAGGAACTGGTGAGAGAACTTCTGCGGGAAGTCGGCATGGTAAAGAACGGACTTTGTCATCTGAAAGATTTTCACAGTAAGTATCTTACACAAGATGAGTTTGCAGAAGTGTTCCGCAGCTATGAGCATCAGAAAAAAGAACTGAAAAAATTTGATTTTGATGATATGCTGGTACAGTGTTATGCACTTTTCCGGAAAAAGCCGGAGATTCTGCAAGGATGGCAGAAGCGTTTCCAGTATATCCTGATCGATGAATTCCAGGATATCAACCGTGTGCAGTATGAAGTGATCCGGATGCTTGCAGCACCGAGGTACAATTTGTTTGTAGTCGGGGATGATGATCAGTCCATTTATGGATTTCGTGGAGCAAAGCCGGAGCTGATGCTTTATATGAAGCAGGAATTCCCGTCACTTCGGACCATTTCGCTGACGGTGAATTATCGTTCTACCGAATTTATTACCGGAGCAGCGGCAAGAGTGATTTTGCATAATGATACCCGTTTTTATAAACGTGTACAGTCATTTCGGGGAAGAGGACAGAATGTTCATGTGCAGGAAGTCCTGGATGAACAGGAAGAGGCGCAGTATGTAACGGAAGAGATCCAGAAAAAACTGGACCAGGGAATAAAGCCGGGAGAAATTGCTGTACTTTTCCGGGCAGCAGTCCAGGCGCGAATGATTTCGGAAATATTAAGCGAACACCGTATCCCGTTTGAAATGCGAGATTATGTGACAAATTTTTACAGGCATTTTATTGTAAAAGATATGATGGCATATCTGCAGTTGGCAGCAGGAAAGCGGGACAGGTCGCTTTTCCTGACAATCTGTAACCGACCACTCAGGTATCTGGCACGGAACAGTATGGAGAACCGGCAGGTAAATTTTGAGGATCTGCGTAAATTTTATTGCGATAAGGACTGGATGCTGGATATTATTGACCAGTTTGATGTGGATGTCCGTATGATGAAGAATATGGCACCTTATGCGGCAATCCAGTATATCCGGAAAAAGATTGGATATGATGATTTCCTGAAAGAATATGCCGAAAAACATCAGATTTCGTGGAAGCAGCTGATGGATGTGATGGCAGAGCTTGAGGAGAGGAGTAAAAACTTCAAATCCTATGATGAATGGGAAATCCATATTGCAAAATATACGCAGGAGCTGGAAGAACAGCAGGCAAAGGCAAGGAAGATCAAAGGAGAGCGGGAGAATAAGGTACAGCTGATGACGATCCATTCAGCGAAAGGACTGGAATTTGAGGATGTATTTGTGATCCATGCCAATGAGGGTGAGATTCCGCATCAGAAGGCAGAAAAGAAAGACGAGATTGAAGAAGAGAGAAGACTTTTTTATGTAGCACTAACCCGTGCGAAGAATAATCTCTGTATTTCCTATATTACACAAAAAAACGGGAACAGTATCAAACCGTCCCGTTTTGTGGAAGAGCTTTTAGGTCAGAGAATAAAATAATTATTCTTCAATATCAAAGCCTTCAAATTCCTGTGTATCAAGCCATTCATCAAACTTATCCGCAGCGCGGTCATACTCATCATCATCTTCGATATTCTGAAGATCATGATCGGAGCCGCCTGTGGTATCACGGATAAAGCGATAGATCCATACGTCTCCGTCCTCATTTCCACCGTCTTCATCAAGCGGAAGAAGTGCAATGTATTCGGTAGAATCCATATTAAAAGTTGTGATAATGGCGCATTCGATTTCCACATCGTCATCAAGTGTCAGTGTGACAACATCGGATTCAAGCAGATTATGTTCCTTTTCCATTGTTCAGTTCTCCTTTCAATCTGATACTATCACTCTAACAGAGTATGAGGATATTTGCAAGGGGAAAAGTATTGACATTAGCGGTAAAAAAGATACAATAAAAGAAAGGTTTCAGGGAGGTTTATCTATATGAAGAAAAAGATTTTTTCTATCTTTCTTGTGATGGTTCTCTGTATTGGCATGACTGCAGGCTGTAAGAAGAATGTTGGGACAAGCCAGGACAATGCAATAGCAGAAGAGGACGATGACAGCAAGGAAGAGGCAAAAAGCTATCGTTTTGGATTTAGTTGTATTACCATGGAAAATCCATACTATATTACACTTGAGCAGGCACTGAGAGAAGCAGTCGAAGCACAGGGAAGTACGCTGGTGACAAAAGATCCGGCACTGAATGTAGACACCCAGATCGAGCAGATCCATCAGATGATCAAAGACGGACTGGATGCCATTTTTCTGTGTCCGGTATCAAGAGATGCGATCACACCTGCTCTGGAAGAGCTTAAGGAAGCCGATGTTAAGATCATCAATATTGATACGGAAGTTAAGGATACGGATTATATTGAAGCTTTTATTGGTTCGGATAATAAAGCTGCCGGACAGCTTTGTGGAGAAGATCTGATACAGCAGAGTCCGGATGGTGGAAAGATTGTAATTCTTGAAGGTCTTACACAGAATTCTATTGTAGAGAGAATTACAGGCTTTGAGGAAGCAATTGCCGGAAAGGGATTTGAGATTGTAGGAAGAGCAGATGTCAGTGGAGATTTGAACGAGGCAAGAGAAGCAGCTAACAAGATTTTTGCAGAGAATAAGGATGTTACGGCAGTAATGTGCGGGAACGACCAGATTGCGCTTGGGGCACTGGTTGCAGCAAGAACAGCCGGTCTTACTGATGTAAAGATTTACGGGGTAGATGGTTCTCCAGATCTGAAAAAAGAACTTCAGAAGACGGATTCCCTGATTCGCGGAACAAGTGCGCAATCACCGATCAAACTCGGAAAAGAATCGGCCAAAATCGGTTTTGCTATTTTAAACGGGGATGATTATGAAAAGACAACGTATCTGGATGTATTTTTTATTGATGCCTCGAATGTAGATATGTATGGAGTTGACGGATGGCAGTAACAGGGGGAACATTGGATATGAAGACAGCAGTGGGATTTCCGTTTCCACAGGGATGTACTGTGGAAGGACAGACAGCGAATTTTTCGGTAGCAGTTCCGGAAGGACAGACATGTGAACTGATCATTTATAAAAAAGGTGCCAGGGCTTCAGCATTTTCACAGGAGATGCCATACTCTGATGTGGCAGGAAATCTGCACTTTCTCTCCGTGGTGCTGGAACAACCGGAAGATTATGAATATTGTTATAAAATCGGTGGAAAGATAATTCCGGATCCATATGGAAAAGCATTTTCAGGCAGAGAACACTGGTCTGTGTCAAAGGGAAAGGAAAAGAGAAAACTGCGTACCCGGATCGTAACAGATACATTTGACTGGGGAAAGTCGCAATTTCCACATCTGAAAAAGGAAGATGTGATCGCCTACAGTATTCATGTCCGTGGATTTACAAAACACAGTTCGTCCGGAGTCGCACACAAAGGAACGTTTGACGGAGTTACGGAGAAACTGCCCTATCTTCAAAAATTGGGGATTAACCAGATCCATCTGATGCCGGTTTATGAATTTGATGAGAATCAGAGGCATGTGAATTACTGGGGATATGGAAAAGCATATTTCTTTGCACCAAAAGCATCATATGCGGCAGGAGATCCGGTGAATGAGATGAAGTCACTTGTTCGTCAGATGCATCTTGCAGGGATTGAAGTTATTCTTGAGATGCCTTTCACAGAGGGAACTACGTTTTCTCTGATTTTAGATTGTCTGCGTTACTGGGTGATGCAGTATCATGTGGATGGATTTATTGTGAATCCATATATCTGCAATCCGGATGAACTTGCAAAGGATCCTGTGCTTGCGAAAAGTAAGATCCTCAAAAAAGAAGACGGATTCCAGAATGTGATGCGCCGTTTCTTAAAGGGAGATGAGGGCATGATCCGGGATGTGATCTGCCAGCTGAAGAATCAGGATACACAGCTGTATAATTATATTGCAAGCCACAACGGATTTACGCTCTGTGATGTAGTTTCCTATGATGGAAAGCACAACGAAGCAAATGGTGAGAATAATCTGGATGGTCCGGATTACAATTACAGCTGGAACTGTGGGGCAGAAGGGAACAGCCGGAAAAAGGCGGTTAACGAGTTGCGGAAGAATCAGATATTTAATGCGTTCTTTTTGCTTTTATTTGCACAGGGAATGCCGTGTATCCTTTCCGGGGATGAATTTATGAATACCCAGAAAGGAAATAATAATGCATACTGCCAGGATAATCTGATATCATGGCTTGACTGGAACCAGCTTTCCAGACAGGAGGAATTATATACATTTGTATGTCGATTGATTGCACTTCGCAAAGCCTGTATGAAGCAGATAGCGAAAAAATCAGAAGACACGATGGGCAGAAGCGGAATCCCTCAGATTTCCTATCATGGGGAGGATGCGTGGCAGATGCCGGCAGGGCGTGCAAGCAGACAGCTTGGTGTATTCTATCATGAAGAAAGTACAGAGAAGGACTTTTATATTGCATATAATATGCATTGGGAAGAACACGATTTTGCTCTGCCCTCTCTTCCGGCAGGCCTGAAATGGACCAGGGTCCTGGACACGGCTGCGAAAGAGAACGGCGTACAGGATGAAAACGGTAAAACAGCGGCTGTCAAAGGGCGCTCCGTACAGATTCTGGAAAGCAGAGAGAAAACGGAGAAAGAAAAACAGAAGGCAGGACGAAAAAAGAAGTGACAGAAGGTAAGAAGGCAGCAGGCAATATTATAGTCAGGGCATGGAAGCATTTTAAGACGATTACGCGCCATAAATATCTGGTGATGAAGGGCTGTTTTGCCGTGGGGCTGTACAGGCAGGGGCTGACGCATGACCTTTCCAAGTATGAGCCTTCGGAATTCCTTATCGGGGCCAGGTATTTCCAGGGGGACAGAAGCCCCAACAACGCGGAGCGTGAGGAGAAGGGCTATTCCAGCGCCTGGCTTCATCATAAAGGGAGGAACAGGCACCATTACGAATACTGGATTGACTACAGCACAAGGGATGTGCCCGGCGGCATTGCGCCGGTGGAGATGCCTGTAAAATATGTGGCGGAAATGCTCATGGACAGGATTGCCGCCTCCAAGGTATACCGGGGTGATAAATACCGGGATGAGGATCCCCTGCTGTATTTTCAGTCCGCGAAAGAGATTCCCATCATGCATGAAAATACGCGTAAGCTGCTGCTGAAGCTTCTGACCATGCTGGCGCAGCAGGGAGAAAAGAAGACCTTTGCCTATGTAAGAAAAGAGCTTCTGGGCAGAAGGAAGTAAAAGCGGTGGAACCAAATCTCTCCTTTTACATATAGTAGTGTAAAGGAGATGAGAATATGAACTGTTTATGCTTATTACTACTCTTATGCTGCTGCTGCAATAACGGAAACGGCGGCGGTCAGAACAACGACGGATGTCATGGTGGCTGCGGCTGCCGGAATAACAACAGCTGCAGGAGCGGCTGCCAGCGCGGCGGATCTCAGGATGGCTGCGGCTGCGAAAGAGGCAATATGGGAAATGTAGCTCCCTGCCCGGAGGTCAGGCCTGTCTGTCCTTGTGCGGATGTGAGACCGGAGCCCAGACCGAGAACGGAGCCGCTTCCCAGACCTTTCCCTACTTTTTCCGAGGGGAATAGCTGCGGTTGTGACGACTGATTGAGACAGGAAAACAGAATAGGTTTAACAAGAAGCCCCGGCAGTCCGCTGCCGGGCTTTTGCTGTGCAGAAATCGGTTCGGGCTGCACATTTAGCAGCAGCCTTAACTGTCACAGGACGGAAATCTGGAAGCTTTGTTCGGTATCCGGCTTAAC
>OLRY01002795.1_pt1 | contig 10871 bp, 10 predicted proteins | sample 1672541 | NCBI WGS metagenome assembly OLRY01 (sample SAMEA3136697, study PRJEB25190) | human gut metagenome | biome: human gut; feature: human-associated habitat; material: faeces | place: Austria | collected 2013
CGCGCTTTTGGCGGCGGGCGGCTATGCGCTGTGGAAGAACGGTTTTTTTGAAAAGATCAACTCGGTGGAAGCGCTGCGCGAGGTCATCGCGGGCACGGGCATGTGGGCCGGAGGCGTGTATTTCGCGCTGCAAATGATGACGGTCATTATCGCGCCGATTCCCAGCAACATTTCGATGATGGCGGGCGCGCTGGCGCTGGGCTTCTGGCCCGCGATGATTTTGGGCGTGCTGGCTGTGGGCGTCGGGTCGGTCATCGTGTTTCTGGCGGCGCGGGCGCTGGGCAAAAAGGCGGTGCAGCGTTTTCTGGACAAGGGCGTGATGGACAAATACCTGCCCATCATCGAGGAAAAGCAGGATATGTTTCTCTTTTTAACGATGCTGTTTCCCTTCTTTCCGGACGACGCGCTGTGCATGCTGGCGGGACTGACGAATATCCCGCTCGGCCGGTTTGTCGTCATCATGGCGCTGAGCAGGCCGTGGGGGTTGATTGTCGCGGCGCTGATGGGCAGCGGATCGATCAGCCTGCCGATCTGGGCGTGGGCAGTCATCGGCGTCGTCGGCCTGTTCATTTTCTATTTCGCGATGAAATACAGCGCACAGATCGAGGAAGCGCTGCTTCGCTTTGTGCGCAAAATCGTCCCCCAAAAGACAAAGATAGACAGAAAGTGACAGCGTTTTGCGGCAGGAAAAGCGAATATGCGTCACGAAAAACAGATGTACCACAACAGATAAGGAGGCCGACCCCCCATGATGTACGTACACTATGAACAGGCCGTCGAGGCGATGACCAAGGGCATGAGCCAGGCGTTCATTGCGATTCATCCCGCCGCCGTGGTGGATATGAAAGCCGTGCAGGCGCAGATGGAGGAAACCATCGAGTTTCTGCACAGCCTGCCGCCGATGGCGGGGAGCAGGGGCGTTCATGCCCCCGGCGAGGGCCTTGACAGAACGCGCGCGAAAAACCGCGAAAACGGCATTCCCGTCACCGAGGAGACGTGGGCGCGGATTTTGCAGGCCGAAAAAGAGAATGTGCAAAAAATTGCGTCTAAATTCTGATGAAAACCGATGGTATGATTGACAGAAATGAAAAAACAGTGTATAGTAATGTTGTTTATCCAGCGGACAATGAGGACGCTTTTTGACGGGATATTTTGACGCAGCTGTACTGCGGACGAAATATAAAAATTTTTCAGGGAGGATGTATCCATGAAGAAGCTTCTTTCCATGCTTCTGGCGGCCGCCATGCTCGTTTCCGCGAGCGCGATGGCTTTTGCCGAGGGCACGTCTGAGAAGGGAACCATCGTGTATGGTTCTTCCACCGAAATCGGCGGCGACTTCGCGCCGGATTCCTGGTGGACCAACAACGCCACCGACAAGATGATCCGTAATCTGACCAACGATTATACGGTCACCACCACGAATCAGGGCGGCGAATATGTCGTGAACCCGACCATCGCCAACAACATCGAGTCCGTCGTCAACCCGGATGGCAGCAAGACGTTCACCGTCACCATCAACGAGGGTCTGACCTACAACAACGGCGAAGAAATCAAGGCTGCGGACTATATCTGGGCTGAGGTTTTCTCCTGCTCCAAGGTCGCGATGGACGTCGGCGCGAAGATGACCGGTTATCTGACCTATGTCGGCGGCCAGGAGTATTATGACGGCGCCGCGACCGCGGTTTCCGGCATCCGCCTGATTGACGATTACACCTTCTCCGTGACCATCGTTGCGGACAAGATTCCGTACTACTATGACCTGCGCTACATCCAGCTGCAGCCGCTCTCCATCAAGTATTGGCTGGGCGACGGCGTTGAGCTGAAGGACGACGGCGAGGGCTGCTACATCGCCGGCGACTTCTCCAAGGACGGCGTGGGCGCGCAGCTTGAGTACGCCCGTTTCAACGCGGGTGAGGATCGTGTTTCCGCCGGCCCGTACAACCTCGTTGCGTTTGACAAGGGCTCCCTGCAGGCGACCCTGACCATCAACCCGAACTACGCGGGCAACTTCGAGGGCCAGAAGCCGAGCATCGAGAAGATCGTCGTCACCAAGACCGAGGACGCGACCTGGGCCGACGCGCTCAAGACCGGCGCCTTCAACTTCTATGACACCGTGACCGACGGCGACCAGATCAACACCGCTCTGGACATCATCGCCGAAGGCGGCTTCAACTACGTGCAGTTTGACCGTGCCGGCTACGGCATGCTGAACTTCCAGTGTGACTTTGGCCCGACCCAGTTCGAGGCTGTCCGTCACGCGGTTGCCCTGCTGCTGGACCGCAACGAGTTTGCGAACACCTTCTGCCAGGGCTGGGGCGGCGTTGTCAACGGCATGTACGGCACCGGCCTGTGGCAGTACCAGGAGGCCGAGGAGTGGCTGGAGACGACCCTGAATCCGTATTCCTATGATCCGGAAGCGGCTGTCGAAGAACTCAAGGCCGACGGCTGGGTTTACAACGCCGACGGCAGCGACTATGTCGACGGCTCCGGCGAAATCCGCTACAAGAAGGTCACCGAGGCTGAGGCCGGCACCTTCGCGCACAACGTGACCCTCGCCGACGGCACCATCCTGATGCCGCTGATCATCGAGTGGTCCTCTTCCGAGAACAACCCGGTTTCCGAGCTGCTCAACGTCATGCTCGCTCAGGGTCCGCAGACCGCTGAGGCCGGCATGAAGATCAACCAGAACGTGATGACCTTCACCGAGCTGCTCAACTACTACTATCGCGACGCTTCTCAGGGCGACAAGTACGCCGTCCCGACCTACGGCATGTTCAACCTGGCCAGCAACTTCAACCCGGCTTACGATCAGTCCTACGAGTGGACGCTCGATCCGGAGATGGTTGCTCAGGGCTACAACCTGAACCGTCTGTACAACGAGACGATGGACGCGCTCTCCATGAACATGGTTTACGGCGTGGATTCCGAAAACACCTCCCTGTACATGACCTACTGGAAGGGCTTCCAGATGCTGTGGAACGAGCTGCTCCCGCAGATCCCGCTCTACTCCAACATCTACATCACCGTTTATCCGGATTGGCTTGAGAACTACACCCAGGATTCCTTCTGGGATTTCCAGCAGGCCATCCTCTACGCGACCGTTGCCGAGTAATTTCTGCTCAGTTCCGATCACAGAATTGGGGGCGGGCGTTCTGCCCGTCCCCTTTTTTCCTTCTTTTTGATTTTGAATGCAATCGTCCTTTATGAAGGACAAGCGCCCTGCCCTTGGGCACCCAAAGGCGGGAAAGAACAAGGGCAAAGCACTTGTCCTGCGGATGAATGAAGATATACGGCGCGCGGGCATGATGAAGAGGTATGCCGCGCGTAACGGAAAAACACCATAAACACCATAGAGAGGATGGATGAGATGGGCAAATATATTGCCAAGCGTATCGGATACATGGCGCTTGTGTTTCTCATCGTTTCATTTTTGATGTATTCGCTGTACAACCTCATTCCGACTGACCCTGCCCGCGCCGAACTGGAAGCGCAGAAGCAGAGCCTCAAGCCGGCGGAGTATGAACAGCTGTATCAGGAGCTGCGCGCGAAGATGGGCCTTGATGACCCGCTGGTCATTCGCTATATGCGCTGGATGGGTCTCTGGCCGGACGTTGGGGACAACACCGGTTTCAACGGCCTGCTTCAGGGCAACTTCGGCTATTCCCAGTTCTATAAGAAGGACGTGACCGAGGTCATCGTCGATCCGATGAAGAACACGATCTTCATCAACATTTTCTCCACCATTCTGGCGCTGGGCATCACCATCCCGTTGGGCATTTTCTGCGCCGTTCATAAGGGCAAGAAGGTGGATAACACGGTGCAGGTTGTGACGATGCTGGGTTACAGCCTGCCGATTTACATCATCGCGCTGATTTTCATGTTCTTCTTTTGCGTGCTCTGGCGAATCTTCCCGATTTCGGGCACGAAGACGGCGGGCGCGATTTACGCGACCAAGTGGGATGAGTTTATCGACATGCTCTACCACGTCACCCTGCCGGTCATCGTCATGACCTTCGCGTCGCTGGGCGGCATGACCCGCTATGTGCGCAGCGCGATGATCGACGCGCTGAGCATGGATTACATCCGCACCGCGCGCGCCAAGGGTCTCAAGGAAAAGGTCGTCATCTATTCCCACGCGTGGCGCAACGCGCTGCTGCCGATTATCACCTCGATCATCGGCTGGTTCATCAGCATTTTCTCCGGCTCGGTCATTATCGAGAACACGTTCTCCCTGAACGGCATGGGCAAGCTCTATTGGGCGGGCCTGAACAACCTCGACTTTGAGCTGGTGCTCGCCATTCAGATGTTCTATACCGTCGTCGCCCTGATCGGTTCGCTGCTGATGGATATCAGCTACGGTCTGGTCGATCCGCGCGTGCGTGTGGACAAGTAAGGAGGAAGAACGATGAGCAATAAGAAAAAAGAATTCTTCCTCGTGCGCTGGTTCAAGCGCTGCTTCCTGGGGGATCGCCCTGAGCTTTCCGACGAGGAAGAGGAGCGCATCCAGACCCCGGTGCGCGCGATGGTGGCGAATTTCGTCCATCGCCCGCTGGCGATGATCGGTCTGATTGTGTTCCTTGCGATTTTTGTGTTCGTGATGGTCGGCCCGCACATCTGGGTGCTCGACCTTTCCGAACAGGACAGCACGCTGACCAACCTGCCGCCTTCCCACAACATGATGGAAGTGCCGAAGGCGCTGCTTGCAAACGGCGTGAAGGATATTTCCTCCGGCAACACCTACGGCATCGGCATTGACAACGAGGGCGAGCTGTATACCTGGGGCCACACCCGCATCACCGATAAGATCGACGTGGCCGACATTCCGGACGAGGTGCGCAGCGCCGATCTGGTGCAGATTGCCGCCGGTACGGACCACATCGTCGCGGTGGACGCGGACGGCGAGGTCTATGTCTGGGGCAACACGCGCTTGCAGCAGAACAAGTTCTCCAACGATATGAAGAAGGCCATGAAGGCAGGCGGCGACGACTGGAACGTGATCCAGCTCGAAGCGAGCAACCAGTTTTCCGCCATCGTCTGCTCCGACGGCAACCTCTACCTCTGGGGCAACGGCAACATGGCCGATATCAAGATCCGCAGCAAGTATCAGGGCAAGATCGCCAAGGTCGCGCTGACGGATAACGAGTATATCGCCCTGCTGACCGACGGCACCGTCGCTTACACCGGCAACAAGGATAAAACTTCTCCGTTTGCCAAGATTCCGGCGGGCCTGAAGGGCAAGACCGTCGTGGATATCGCGTCGACGAGCAAATCCGTCGCGGCCATCACCGAGGACGGCGAGGTCTATGTCTGGGGCAACGCCGTGAAGGGCGAGGCCAACGTGCCGGAGCTGAGCGCGAAAATCGTGCACATCTACGGCGGCCGCTACCACTACACCGCGCTGCTTGAAAACGGCGATCTGGTGTCCTGGGGCAACAACAAATACGGCCAGATTGACGTGCCCGCCAAGGCGCAGGACGCGAAAAACATCGATAAAATCTTCGTTTCCAGCTACCAGAACTACGCGCTGGCTTCCGACGGCACGATGTATACCTGGGGCCTCAAGGGCTTTGCGCTCGGCACGGATAACCTCGGCCGCGACATGCTGACCCGTATTGTCAATGGCGGCCAGGTGACGATGACCGTCGGCGCCATCTCCGTCGTCATCGCGACGATTCTGGGCATCATCTTCGGCGGCGTGGCCGGTTACTTCGGCGGCAATGTCGATATCCTCATCATGCGTATCGCGGAAATCGTCGGCGGCCTGCCGTTCATTCCGTTTGCCATGATTCTTTCCGCCGTCATCGGCACGAAGCTCGACCCGACGCAGCGCATGTATCTGATCATGGTCGTGCTCGGCGTGCTCAGCTGGGTGCCGACCTGCCGCCTCGTGCGCGCGCAGATTCTCGCCCAGCGCGAGATGGAATACGTCACGGCGGCGAAGGCGATGGGTATCCGCGAGCACACGATTGTGTTCCGCCACATTCTGCCCAACGTCGTCAGCCTGCTGATCGTCTCCATGACGCTGGATTTCGCCACCTGCATGCTGACCGAATCCACGCTGTCTTACCTCGGCTTCGGCATTCCGCTGCCGACCCCGACGTGGGGCAACCTTTTGAACGGCGCGAACAACTCCATCGTCATCCAGCAGTACTGGTGGCAGTGGGTGTTCCCGGCCGCGATTTTCGGCATCTGCACCATCTGCATCAACCTGATCGGCGACGGTCTGCGCGACGCGCTCGACCCGAAGGCGCTCGAACGATAAGAAGGAGGGGAAGAATTTATGGCACTGCTTGAAATGCAAGATCTGAAAACATTCTTCACCACCAAGCGCGGCGTCGTCAAGGCGGTGAACGGTGTATCCTATAAAGTGGAAGCGGGCAAGACGCTCGGCGTGGTCGGCGAGTCCGGCTCCGGCAAGAGCGTTTCCGCGATGAGCATGCTCCAGCTGCTGGACGGCAACGGCTATATCGCCGGGGGCAGCATCATGTTTGACGGCCGGGATTTGACCAAGTTGTCGCTCTCCGAGATGCAGAAAATCCGCGGCAACGCGATTTCCGTCATCTTCCAGGAGCCGATGACAAGCCTCAACCCGGTGTTCACCATCGAGCGGCAGGTTTCCGAGCCGTTTATCATCCATCAGGGCATGAGCAAGGAAGAGGCGCGCAAGAAGGTTGTGGAAATGCTGGCCGACGTGAAGATTCCGAATCCGGAAGTCGTCGCCAAGCAGTATCCGCATCAGCTTTCCGGCGGCATGCGCCAGCGCGTGATGATCGCCATGGCGCTGGCCTGTAAGCCGAAGCTGCTGATCGCCGACGAACCGACGACGGCGCTGGATGTGACGATTCAGGCGCAGATTTTGAAGCTGATGAACGACCTCAAGCGCGAGCATGGCACGTCCATCCTGTTCATCACCCACGACCTCGGCGTCATCGCTCAGATGGCGGACGACGTGGCCGTCATGTACTGCGGACAGGTGGTGGAGCTTGCGCCCGCGAGCACGCTGTTCGACCCGAAGAGCGAATACTCTCATCCGTATACCGAGGGCCTGATGCTTTCCGTGCCGAGGCTGGATACCCCCGCGCATCAGCGGCTTGAAACGATTCCCGGCTCGGTGCCGCATCCGCTCGATCTGCCGAAGGGCTGCAAGTTTGCGCCGCGCTGCAAGTATGCGACGGACAAATGCCGCGAGCAGGAGCCGACCATGACGTGTGTATCCGATAAGCAGCAAATTCGCTGTTTCTATCCTTCAAAGGAGGAGAGACATGGAAAAGCCAAATAAGGTGCTGATCCGCATCACCAACCTCAAGCAGTGGTTTCCACTGAAGAAAAAGGGTCTTTACGTCAAGGCAAACGACGGCGTGACGCTGGATATCTACGAGGGCGAGACCTTCGGTCTGGTCGGCGAAAGCGGCTGCGGCAAATCCACGCTGGGCCGCACGCTGCTCCAGTTCTATAAGCAGACGGACGGCCGCACGATGTACTACGGCCGCAAGGTCAATGAAATCGCGCCGGAATATGTGAAAGACGTGATTAAAAATCTGCCGTCTCTGTACAAAAAGTATGAAGAGCTTGACGCAAAGCGCAGGGAAGTCCGCGCGCATTACGAAAAGCTGGATGAAAAATCTCAGTACGCCGAGAAGGAAAAGCTCGACCACGCGGAGAAAGAAGCTAACGACGCGTTTCTGGATATGGCGAACGTCGTCGGCGGCCTGATGACGGTGAAGGATTTGAAGCCCGTTCAGGACGCCTACATGGCGGAATGAGGAAAGCACGCGCGCGGAAATCTGCGCTGTGATGCTCGAAAAATACGCCGGCCGCGGCGACGTGACCGAGGCGGATATCCTCGATTGCTGCGGCCAGATCGGGCAGCTCAAGGAGAGCGGCAAGCAGTCCGACGCGGCGGATAAAAAGGTCGCGGCGGCAAAGGCCAAAATCGCCGAGGATGACAAGGCGATTGAGCAGCTGAACGTTGAGCTGGCCCAGAAGCAGCAGAAGATCGACGCGCTGCGCGCGCAGTATCGGGACGATCCGGAATTCCAGCGCGTTGACGCGTATCTGGACGACGGCATCGATCTTGCGCGCCTCAAATACGATGAAATGCGCATCCTCCGCCGCGACATGCAGCTGATTTTCCAGGATCCGTATTCCTCGCTGAATCCGCGCATGACGGTCGGCCAGATCATCAGCGAAGGCATGCTGGCGCACGGCATGTTCCGCAAAAACGACGGCCGCATGCAGGAAGAGGTGCTGCATGTGATGGAAGAGTGCGGCCTTGCGCCGTACTTCCTGCATCGCTTCCCGCATCAGTTCTCCGGCGGCCAGCGCCAGCGCATCGGCATTGCCCGCAGCCTAGCTGTCAAGCCGAAGTTCGTCGTCTGCGACGAGGCAGTTTCCGCGCTGGACGTGTCCATTCAGAGCCAGATCATCAACCTGCTTCAGGATCTCAAGGAGAAGCAGAACCTCACCTATCTGTTCATCACCCATGACCTGTCGGTCGTCAAATACATTTCGGATCGAATCGGCGTCATGTATCTGGGCGCGCTGGTGGAGCTGGCGCCGTCCGAACAGATTTTCGACGCGCCGCGCCATCCGTACACCGAGGCGCTGCTCGCCGCCATCCCGACGACGGATATCGGCGAGAACCGCAAGGAGCTGCAAATTCTGGAAGGCGATATTCCCAGCCCGGTCAACCCGCCGGAGGGCTGTCGCTTCAGCGGACGATGCAGCCGTTGCAGCGAGCGCTGCATGAAGGAGCGTCCACAGCTGCGTGAGGTGGAGCCGGGACATTTTGTCGCCTGCCACCTCTACAACGACCGTTAAACAGAAGAAAACAGGAGGAATTTTAAGATGGAAGTTATCAAGACTTTGCCAGCAGTGTTTGAAGAATTCAGCGAACAGCGCCGCAACTCTTTTCTGCACGCTTACGAAATCAAAGAAAAAAATATCCCGTTTGTCGGAACCTTTTGCACCTATACACCGAATGAAGTCATCATGGCAGCAGGAGCGATTCCGGTCGGACTGTGCTCCTTCTCGGATGAAACCATCGCAGAAGCAGAGCAGGACCTGCCCAGAAACCTCTGCCCACTGGTAAAATCCAGCTACGGCTTTGCTAAGACACAGAAATGCCCATACTTCTACTTTTCCGATTTGATTATCGGTGAAACCACCTGCGACGGCAAAAAGAAGATGTATGAGATGCTGGGTGAAATCAAGGACACCCACATCATGGAGCTGCCAAACCGTCAGTCGCCGATGGGACGCAAACTCTGGCGGGAAGAGGTGGTTGCACTGAAAAACAAGCTGGAAGAAAAGTTTGATGTGACCATCACCGAAGAAAACCTGCGTGAACAGGTCAAGCTTTCCAACCAGAACCGTCTGGCACTGCGCCGCTTCTATGAGCTGATGAAGCTCGACCCGCCTCCGATGGCAGGTCTGAACCTGTACAGCGTGCTGTATGGTTCGAGCTTTAAGTTCGACCGCCGCAAGGCAATCGAAGAGGTCAACGCACTGACCGACCGCATCCAGAAGGAATACGAGGAAGGCAACCGCCCAATCGAAAAACGTCCGCGTATCCTGGTGACCGGCTGCCCAATCGGCGGAAATGCAATGAAAGTTGTTAAATCCATCGAAGAAAACGGCGGCAACGTTGTTTGCTTTGAAAACTGCAGTGGCGCAAAATCGGTCGATGAACTGATTAACGAGGATACACCGGACATCTACCAGGCAATCGCAGACCGGTACCTGAACATCGGCTGCTCCTGTATGACACCGGACGAAAACCGCTTCAAGCTGTTGGGCCGTCTGCTGGAAGAGTACAAGATCGACGCGGTTGTAGAGGTCATCCTGCAGGCTTGCCACACCTACAATGTGGAATCCTATTACATCAAACGTTTTGTTACCGGCAAAGGTCTGCCGTATATGTGTGTTGAAACCGATTATTCCTCTTCGGACATCGGTCAGCTCAACACCCGCTGTGCTGCCTTTATCGAAATGCTGTAAAGATAATCAAAAGGTCCTGCTGTGCGTTTGTCGGCAGGACCTTTTATTGTTGCAAAAAAAGAGGCTGCATCAGACGGTAACCCCGTGACTTTTGCAGGATTTTGTGATACACTGATGACGACAGAGAGCAAGCAGGAGCTTTTGAAGGGAGAAGGATGATACCATGAAACTTGCTGAAGCGTTACAGGAACGGGCAGACCTCAACCGGACCATCCAGCAGCTCAAGGAGCGACTGGACAACAATGTGCTGGTGCAGGAAGGGGAGCAGCCTGCCGAGCAGCCGGAAAGATTGAAGCAGGAGCTGGATGCAGCAATTCAGCGGCTGGAATACCTGATGGCTCGCATCAACCACACCAACTGCCAGACCTGTGTGGAGGGAAAGAGCCTGACCGAGCTGATTGCACGCAAGGATGCGCTGTCCTTAAAGCTGCGCGTTTATAAGGAGCTGGTCTATTCTGCCAGCCAGACCGCCTATCGGGCAAGGAACACCGAAATCAAAATTAAATCCGCCATCTCGGTGAGCGACTGGCAGGCACAGGTAGACCGGATGGCAAAGGAGCTGCGCCTGCTGGACAATCGTTTACAGGAAAGCAACTGGACAACCGATTTGATTGAATATATTTCTGCTGGTAGCACGCAGCGGGGCGAAGGTCAAAAAAATTATCATGGTACGCCGAAGGGCAGGTGGAGGTTCGACCCCTCGAGCATTGTAATGCCCGGACTGCGCACAGGTGTATCGCAACCGCGCATTGTTAGAACCGGACCTTGACCAAAGGGTGCGAGGGCGGGAATGGGGAATCGGAAAAATAACAGGGCGATGGATGCAGGAAATTCTGCATCCATCGCCCTGTTTGTATTTCCTTAATGAGAAG
>OLRY01002796.1_pt1 | contig 10869 bp, 6 predicted proteins | sample 1672541 | NCBI WGS metagenome assembly OLRY01 (sample SAMEA3136697, study PRJEB25190) | human gut metagenome | biome: human gut; feature: human-associated habitat; material: faeces | place: Austria | collected 2013
AACTGCCTGTACAGCTTTTACCACTGCTACCTCAATGCCAAGTAAATCCGCCACACGCTGAAAATCATTTTCTGTTAAGTTTCCCATGAGTAATTAGATTTATTTTATTTATATCGCTCTGATCGTATCCACCACTCTCCTGATATCCTCATCTGTCAGTGTAGGTCCCGAAGGCAGACACAAGCCGATATCGAACAACCTCTCACTCGTACCATTCCCATAGAACGGAGCATCCGTGAACACAGGCTGAAGATGCATCGGCTTCCACAAAGGACGTGTCTCTATGTTCTCGGAGTCCAGCCTCAAACGGATATCCTCACGACTCTTACCCGCAAGCTTCGGATCAACCAGAATACAAGTCAGCCAAAAGTTGGAAGCAAACCGCGAATCAGGGTTCTCCATGACCGTAATACCCGCCACATCTTTCAGCAAATCAACATACAAAGAGTGAATGGCACGGCGACGGGCAATATGTTCATCGAGGACAAACATCTGCCCACGACCGATACCCGCACAGATGTTGCTCATACGGTAATTGTAACCGATATGGGTATGCTGGTAATGCGGAGCGGCATCACGAGCCTGCGTCGCATAGAACTTTGTCTGTCGGGCCTCCTCTTCCGTACGACAGATCAGAGCCCCTCCACCGGAAGTCGTGATCATCTTGTTGCCATTGAAAGAAAGAGCAGCCAGTTCACCGAATGTGCCACACTTCCGTCCGTTCAGTTCCGAACCCAAAGCCTCCGCGGCATCCTCCAATACGGGGATACCATAACGACCCGCAATATCCATGATCTCGTCCATCTCGCAGCCCACCCCGGCGTAATGAACCGGAACGATTCCCCGGGTCTTCTCCGTGATGGCGTCCTCGATCAGCTTTTCATCCAGATTCATGGTATCCGGACGGATATCCACGAACACCGGAGTCGCCCCGCGCAGCACAAAGGCGTCCGCCGTAGATACGAACGTATAGGAAGGCATGATCACCTCATCCCCCGGCCCCACCCCGGTAAGCAGCGCCGCCAGCTCCGTGGCGTGGGTACAGGAGGTGGTGAGCAGGCACTTCGCCGTGCCGGTACGTTCCTCAATCCACTCGCTGCATTTCTTCGTGAATTCCCCGTCGCCGCAGATTTTCTGGTTCTCCACAGCCTGTCTGATATAATCCATCTCTTTTCCCGTAAAGGGGGGTACGTTAAAATTGATCATAAGCGTTTCCTTCCTTTTCTCAGCTTTCCATATATACCTGATAGCCCCCGTTCTCAAAGACGAGTCCATAGCCGCCTTCTTCCATCCAGGCTGTCAGCGTCTTCCATTTTTCCGTCTCCTCCGGCATTTCTCCGTTTTCCTTATAAACGATCACCACGGGGAGCGCTTCCCCGAAGGTAAGAAGCCCGTTCAGCTCCTCCTCCATCTGTGCGGCAGGATAGGTGTCCAGATCCGGCCAGCAATGGGAGATGGCCGGGGGCATGTCCAGGATAAAATGAAGTCCGGGTGCGCTGCCGAAGGTGACAAGAGATGTCCCCTCAAGGGACTGCTCTTTCGCAAAGGCCGTCAGCCCCGACAGGCTTTCTGCATTTTCCTCCCGCGTCCTCATACCTGTCAGTATAGCACTGTTTTCCACTTTTGCATCCCTTTTTTCCCCATAAATCCCGTCTCCGAAGGAAAAACAGGCGCGGAAGTCCACTCCCTGCACCGCCGTCATCACAAACACGGCCGTCACCAGGGCGGCGGCGGGAAAAGCGAACGCCCGCTTCCGGTTCCGGGAAAGCAGCCGCCAGAAGGTCCAGAGCGTGAATGGGGCCGCCAGGAACAGATTGTTCAGGGCGGGCATGGTGCCATTGTTGCTCCCTATGGGCGTCACCAGAACGACCAGCAGGATGATGCACGCCAGCAGCCGTTCCCTCCGGAAGGCGCGGGAGTCCGCCATCACCAGCACGCAGGCGGCCAGGGCCAGATACAGAAGCAGCATTCCCCATTCATAGATGCTGCGGTAATTGTAGTAAGTAAAGGTGAACATTCCCCTGCCCCAGAACAGCCGGATCAGCACGGGAATGCAGCAGACATATATCACTCTGCCCACGCTTTTCAGCCGCTCAGGCAGAAACCGGAAGAAAATCCAGCCGGCCAGCCAGCAGACCACCAGCGTCATCACCCATTGAAGCGTTCCCCCGTAGGCGGACAGCACCGAGGTCACCATGAAAAGGGCCGAATAGGTCTCATCCGTGCCCGCATAGCCGGAAAGACCGGTGAACATGCCAAAATAGGCGGCCGGCCCATACTGGATGCAGATGCCTGCAAAGGCGGCGAGAAAGCCCGCGAAAAAACCGCAGACACACCAGAGCACATTGTTCCATATTTTGGCAGGCGCGTCCTGGCAAAGCTTCCCATACCAGAACACCGCCAGAATCAGCACCACCTCCAGGGCGTTTGGCGTGCGCACGGCCACGTTCAGCCCCAGACAGACGCCTGCTGCAATCAGAAGCCCCTTTCTCTCCCAGATCAGACCGCGGAACAGGCAGATACATCCCGCCAGAAACAGAAAATAAGTCAGATAATTATACAGGATCGTGGAAGGACACCAGCAGAAGCTGATGGCGATGATTTCCCCCGCGAAGGCCATCCACGCCGGCATCTTTCCCCGCAGAAAATAATAGGAAAGAAGAGCCATGGCGCTGATGAACAGCCGGGTGTAGAGATTCATTCCCAGCAGAGTCCCCCCAAACGGAAGCTTCATAAGAAGAAAGCCCGCCACATTGGCAAGCCAGGTGGCGATGGGCCAGGTTCCGGCCAGTTCCGGGAAAAAGCGGAAGTTGGTCAGACTGTAGGTAGGGTCCGACACATCGATGCCCTGGTTTGCCCACAGCAGGGGATATATCAGCAGAATCAGCGAAAACAGCCAGCTCTGCCATGTTTTGAAAGCGTATCCGATTTTTTTCATCCCATCATCTCCTCCAGCCTGTCGAGAAGCCCGTTCAGACGCCCTCCCGCCCCGGTGCGCGAAAGAGCCCTTCCCACAATATCAAACAGCCTGGCCCGCAGCAGGTCGATGCAGACCGATACCAGAAACACCAGAAGCACGCTCTCCGTCATCTGGATCAGATATCCCCAGAAATGCTCTGAAACATCCCCCACAATCCACATGGCCCAGCGGGAACTCACATCCACGTGTTCATGAATCAGGTACACGCCGAACACGGCAGGTGAAATCCGCCGTATGGCCTCCGCCGCAGCGCCCTCCGGGAGCCTCAGCCCCGCGAAAAAGGAAAACAGCCCCAGCGCCCCTGTCAGACACAGAAGAAAATTATAGTGGAAGGGAACCGAGGCATAATACTCCAGCGCCCCCGTCCGTCCGCACACATACAGACAGACCAGGGAAACCGCGGCCACTCCCGCACAGGACAGCAGATAGAGTGCCGCTCCCCTCTTTTTTCCATAGAGGAAGGTGCTCCCGTACTTTCTCAGGTAGGCCGCAATCAGATACAGACAGCAGAACCAGCCGAAATCATACCCGTACCGGTCCGTGCCGAAGGGCAGAATGCTCAGACTCTTTCCAAAGCTGAAAAACACCAGCAGAAGCAGAATGACCGCCTTCAGCTGCCTGCGGGAAAGCGTGCACACCGCCGCGTTCAGCACCGGAGAAAAGAGAAGCATGACCACATAGGCTGTCACAAACCAGTAATGCCCGCTTTCCACCGGGAACAGACAGCTCCACAGATGATAGGGATTCAGCGCCTCCCGCCAGGCAAGCTGCCCGGCCAGGGCGAGAACGGCCGGAATCAGCAGGGTATAAAACAGAATCTGAAGCAGGAGGTTTAAGAGCCTCCGGAAGGAAAATGCCTTTTCCGAAAGGAAATAGCCGCTCAGCAGCACATAGACATTCACCGCCACGATGCAGAAGGATTCCAGAAGCACGCCGAAAATCTCCCGCTCCGTGGGAAACCGTCCCGCTCCTGCCGCGGGCAGCGCTTCCGTCTGTGCCAGAAAATGCATCACAACCACCATCAGCATGGCCAGTATCCGGAGCAATTCAAAATTCGCCTGTCTTTTTCTGCCTGAAACCATTCTGCTTCCTTTCCGCGCATTCACGCCGTTACCGCTCCCGTCTGATCTGTCCTCCCTCCACCCGGTAGACCATGTCGCATTTTTCGATGGTCTGCAGGCGGTGAGCGATGATGATCAGGGTCTTTTTCCCGTGCAGGTGGTTGATGGAATCCATGATCGCCGCCTCCGTCTCGTTATCCAGCGCGGAGGTGGCCTCATCCAGCACCAGCACCTCCGGATCCTCGAACAGCGCCCTCGCAATACCGATTCTCTGCCGCTGTCCGCCGGAGATACGGATGCCCCGTTCTCCGATGCTGGTATCCAGCCCCTCCGGAAGGCTGCACACGAATTCGTCCAGCTGCGCCTCCCTTAAAGCCTGCCACACCTTTTCATCGTCGATTTCTTCATCCGGGACGCCGAAGGCCACGTTCTTACGGATGGAAGAATCGATCATGAAGATGGTCTGGGGAATGTAGCCGATGTTTTTCAGCCATTCCTCGTAGTGATCCCGCACCTCCACGCCGTCCGCCAGGATCTGTCCCTCCTGGATGGACAGAAGGCCGAGAAGAATGTCGATGATGGTGGTTTTTCCCGCGCCGGAGGTTCCCACCACGCCCACGGAGCTTCCCACGGGAATGGTCATATCCGCATGGTCAAAGATCAGCACCTCGCTGTTGGGATAATGATAGACGATGTTTTTCAGCTCGATCTTTTCATGAACCGGAAGCTTCTCCACCTCTTTTTTCTGCAGATAGGTCTCTGCGTCATAGTCCACGCTGCCGTCATGGATCTCCTCCTGAAGATTGTCGCTCACGCCCATGAAGAACGGCTCGAAATAGGAAATGGAGGTGAGATAGTTATTGATCCGGTTGGCGCTGGGCAGAAGCCGCATGGCCGCCACCGCGAACACGCCAATCTGCGCCACCATCTCCGTCATGTCCCCGCCGGCCATAATCTGAAAGATCAGATACAGCATCAGCCCGGCGATACAGACCGTTTCGATCAGGAGCCTGGGGGTGGAGTTGTAGATATTGTACTTCTGCACCGCGCCCACATAGCCGGCCCCGCATTTGGCGTATTCATTGATGAAATAGCTCTCCCGGTTGGCGATCTTGATCTCCTTGATCCCCATCACCGACTGGTCGATCCATTTGTACAGACCGCTGTAATAGTCCTGATTCTCCTCGCCCGCCTTCTTCATGATGGGCTTTAAAATATTTTTGATGATAAGAAGCACCGCCACCAGCAGAGCCGCAATCACCACCGTCATCAGCGGATCCTGCACCATCAGCACGATGGTCAGAATCACGAACATGACCACCTCGCTGGTCAGCTGCAGGCAGGCCAGGATCAGCCCGTACATGTTGTTCACATCCGAGGTGATGCTTCTCTGGATCACGGAGGTGTCCGCATTCAGATAATATTCATAGGGCCGCTGCATGAAATTGATCATCATCCTGCGGGAGGTGGCGAACTGGTTCGTGTACACAAAACGGAGCTGCACCACGTTCTGAAAATAGAGGAATACATTTTTCAGGACAAAGGCCGCGATGATCGCCGACAGCATCAGAATGGTGAACTGGGAGGTGCTCTTCATCCCCAGAAAACGGTACAGGTTTCCCAGATAGCCGTCTCCTGTCACCTCTTCCGGGTCCAGAAGCGTCTGGATCACCGGGATGACCAGGCCGATGCTGCACGCTTCAAGCAGGGCGCCGATGAACATCAGCACGATGATTCCGCCCATTTTCGCCTTCTGCCTGCCGTCCAGCAGGATATTCATTTTCTTCAGTATTTTCCGCATATCCGAATGCCGCTCCTTTTTCATATCGCTTCGTTCTGCCGGTGGATTTCCGGAGCCTCATATTGGTCCATGAAATCTTCGCCCAGATATATCTTTTCCTTCGCATAATGAATGGCGTCCGTCACCGTAAAAACGGAAATCACCTTCTCCACCTGAAAATCCGGCAGGAAATTCATCATTTCCATGGGAAATTTTCCGGGAAGAACCACGTACTCGGAAAAGAGCTTCTCATAATCCAGTATGTCCCTGGGATGGGGTTTTAAAATCACCTGCGCGTCTTTCCCGTATTCCGCGATGATGTCCTTAAAGATCCGCTCCCGCGTCTGCAGGTCGCACAGGGGCTCCGTCAGGATCAGGACCTTTTTCTCATGATGCGCCCCTGAGGTGAGCTGCTCCACCAGCTTTTCCTTATTTTCCAGGAAAATGCCCAGCAGGCAGTCGCGCCCCTCTTCCGTCAGCGCCTGCACCAGCTTTTCCCTGGGGCACTCAACGTATTTCGGACAGGGGTATTCCAGTACGGAAATGTCGTTCACTTCCATATCTATGCAGTATTTTCCCCAGCCATTCTGGATGAAAATCAGATTCCAGGAAGCCAGAAGCGCCTTCAGCTTAAAATGCCCCCGGTTGTCATACCGGGCCGTATCATAATAACGGATGCAGTCCAGCCCGTCCTCCATGGCATGGTAACGGATTTTCTTCCAGCTCAGGTAATAACCGATGGGGTCGGAGTCGCAGAACACGTAAATATCACGGTACTGCCTGAAATCCACAGGGACGTATGCCTCCTGCGCCGCTCCCAGCTTTTTGCAGAACACCATCCTTGCAAGCATGTTCAGGACGATGTTTCCCCTGTCCTTATGGTACTTCGCCAATCCAGGAACCCTGCTCTCCTCCTGCTCCTCAAAGATGAAAACCTTCCCGAACAGGCCGCTTGCCACAAGTCTTCCGGACAGGTTCCCGAAGTCACAGGACATGGTGCTTAATATCAGATCCGCTTTTCCGCGTTCTTCCTTCGGAAGATTGAGTTCCTTCAGGCATGCCACATAGACATGGTAAAAGGTATGACAGACATAGATCCGGGCTCTCATTCTGTTTTCTCCTCCCTTTCAGTCCTCCCCCTGAGGGGTCAGCGTCTCCTCGCAGGTCTTCACCACCCACACATCCAGGATTTTCTTCACACAGCCTTCCACCGGATAGGCGGGCATGCTCTGATATTCCTCCGTCTGCCGGATGGCCTCCAGGGTTTCCTCGCTCACATCCGGCATTTCCACGCCGATATAAATTTTCATGAAATTATGGCGCACCCCGCTGGTGAGCAGCCCGGTTTCCCTTGCCACCCCGGACAGATCCTCAAACCGCTCTCCGTCCATGGGATAGCTTCCCAGCAGGTCCGGCGTTTCGCTCAAACCGTATTCTCCGACCAGGGCGAAGGCATCGCCAGGCTGATAGCCCTCCGTGGACTCGATCCGCTCCATAATCCGATTGTAGTAAGCATAGGCGCGCTCATAGGCGATATCCATCCGGAAATAGGCCTCGTTCGTCACCACAAAATTCTCATATCCCACCAGCAGAAGCACAACGGTCACGAACAGGCTGAGAATTCCCGGCAGTCTGCGAAAAACGGCTCTTCCCTCCTTCCGGAGTATAGCGGCGCCCGCAGGCGTCTCCTTTCCCGGCAGCGCCGCGCCATCTTGCTCCACCTGCCCGCCGCCGGCGGCTGTATTCCCGACGCCCCTGCCCGAAAACAGGCCGTCTTCCTTCTGCAGGCTCCGTTCCAGCATGGCCATGATGAAAATATAGAGAATCACGTACTGATAAAGCATCAGCATGCTGACGCTGGCATCCGGCGCCATAATGATGATGGAGCCCATAGCCAGGGGAATTGCCGCCGCCAGGAACAAATAAAGCAGCGCCGCTGCCGGCTGCTTCCAGAGCCTTTTTTTCACAAACCAGGCGATCACGCCCCCCGCCGCCAGCAGACAGGAAATCACATTCAGCGCCCAGGAAAAGCCATTCACAAAGGACCAGGGCTTCAGGATAAAATACTCTGCGACCCAGCGGTAGGCGCGCAGAATCAGCCGGGGAAGCCTCGCCGGATCGATCTGTCCCATCTGACTTAAGCCGTTATAGGAATCCAGTTCCGGAAAGATCCGTCTCGCAATAAAGCTGTACAGGGCTACAGATGCAAGAAGCACCACAAAAGTTTTCACACCACGCAAGAATACGCTTCTGGCCCTTGCCGCAGGGATCCCGCTGCCGGTCTGGCGCTGCCCGTCCTCCTCCCGCAGCAGATCCAGAAACAGGCCGCAGACCAGAACGCCCAGCGCCACGCACAGCCAGGCCTGATACAGCCCCAGACTGAGGACCAGAAGCACAATTCCCGGTACAAAGCCGAAACGATATTTCCGAATCAGCCATGCCGCCGTGCAGGCCAGGAAAATACCCACCGCGTAGCAGTCCGCCGTAAACATAAAGGTGAACATACTGCATACGGAGGGAAAGGAAAGCATCATGAGCGGCACGATCACCACACCGGTCAGACTCCGGATATCCAGAGCCGCGACCACCATGCAGGCCGCCAGAGACAGAAATGTCACCGCAAACAGCCCGCCGATCCAGGGAACGCTCCAGATCCCGTCCAGCGGATTGATATATTTCAAAAACCATCTTCCGAACTCCGAGCCCACGCCGAAGCTGCCCACATTATTGATATCGTCCCAGTTGGGCAGCTTATTGGTAAACATATAGGCATGAATCAGAATTCCTGAGATCATTCCCGCGCAGAAGCACCAGCGGATGCGCTGTGGTATTTTTCCGAGAATCTCCTTTATCATATCCGTACTCTGCGTCATTCGATTCGTCCTCTCTTCCTCTCGCCGCCGGCTATCCCTTCGCCGGCGGCTATCCTTTCGCCGTCCCTACAATCACGCCGTCCACATGGGTATAGTCCATATCCGGGCTGACGCACATGGCCTCGTCTGAAGCCAGATAGATATACAGCGTATCCTCCCGAACCTCCGCCAGAGCATCCAGAAGCTCCTCCGCCGCCTCTGTCCGGATCGTCTGACAGGCATTGCAGAAATCATTCACCGTCATCCCGCTCTCCCACGCATACACGGAGAGCTCGCTGACCAGATCCTCATCCTCCAACAGGTAAGAAACGAAAACCATATGATTAATTTCCTCATCTTCCGCCCATTCCTGCCATTTCACGTCATCCAGCGGACTTTCATATACATAATCCGTACTGAACTGCACCTGCCGCTGCATGAGCTGCCATTTTCCATCGGACACCTGAAGTACGGCAAAAATTACGAGAAGCGCGGCAGCCATGCTCTGATACGGCATTGCCTTTTCCATAAAGACCACGCTTCCCAGAATCACCAGATAGACCACGGGCCAGATAAACCGCCCCGTATTTCCAACCATTCCCCACAATCTGGTCACCCAGGACGGCAGAGAATAACTCGCGATCACATCAGAACCCAAAGCCACCTGCGGGGACAATGCGACCAGAACGCACAAAAGAACCAGGAAAAGGAACGCTGCCGCATTCTCCTTTTTCCTCCGGTAAAGACCGTCTGAAGCCGCTTCTTTCCGAAGTTTGAACTGACGGACTGTATTTGCAAAAATATTCTCTCTTCTGACAAACAGCCGGTACATCAGATGCAGAAACCAGGCGAACAGTCCCACGGCCAGCGTCAGAAGAATGCCCGTTCCCGGGAAAGCCAGTCCCTCTTCCGGATTGTCTCCATAGACCGGAAGAGCCTCCAGCACCTGAGACCAGCCCTGAGCATTAAACAGTCCGTTCAGATTAAAACCGGACTGTCCCAGCGCGGTAAAATCCGAAATATGCTCGTGCGTGAACCCGCCAAGCAGGGCAACCATTCCCACGGAGCAGACGCCGTATGCCGCCATTGCAAGAAGTCCTCTGGCCACTCTCGTCTTTCTCACCAGATCCGCCAGAAAAAAACTGATCAGAATCAGCGCACAGATCGGGATAAAATAAAGCTGAATTCCTGCAGCCAGGAGCCCGGCTGCGCCCCAGCAGGCCACGGCAGGCGCACCCTTCATCTTCGTCCTGCACAGCCCCAGATACAGACAGGCGAGAATCAGCCACTGCGCGCCCAGGGACATGTTCACCGTCATCTGGGAAAGCATGACGGGCGTGATGACGAAAAGCAGGCTGCCTACAGCCGCCTCCGCCCTTTTCCCCACATAATGAAAAATCAGAAGGGCTCCGAAGGCTCCCTGCAGCGCAAAACACAGAAGCCCCCACAGTCCGAAATACTGAAACTGCTCCGGAAGAACTCCCCGGAAAAGCTTGAAGAACACCGCCAGAAGCGGCACAGAGTCCGTAAAAATCACAGAGACCTCATACGGCCAGGACATCCGGTCCATCAGACCAATGGGAAAGGTCCAGCTGCTGTCCCGAAAGAAACACCAGCCAAGATAGTGCTGCGTCAGGTCTCCGCCGCCAAGCAGCCAGTCCGTATAGGTGACATTCAGTACATGAACCCCAAATATACAGATAAATGTAACAATTCCAACCAATGTGCCAAGTATCCACACATTGTTCTTTTTCCAATAATTTAAACCGGCCTGCACAGTATCCTTCATACCTCCCTGTTTCCGGCTTTTCATGCACTTCAACGTGGTAAAGTATCATGTGCCGTTAACTGATGCAAGTATAGCACTTTTCAGGATTGCAGGCAAATAAAAAACAAGTCTTCTCTTTTTTCCTGTAACAGTTCAGCCTTCGGCCGAACTATTACTTTTTCCTTTACCGGATTTATTCCAACAGGTATAATAATAAAAGAAAATAAAAGAGGATAATTTAATATCCGTTTTTGGGAGACTGTTAAATGGAGACTGGGAAAAAGGGAATTCTTATCCGAACAGATGGTAATCAGGAAATAGCGACAGGGCATCTGATGCGCTGCCTGTCTGTTGCGCAAGCATTGAAAGAACGGAATCTTCCTGTTCTTTTTGCGGTCGCTGATCACAACAGCGGACAGCTGCTCCGT
>OLRY01002803.1_pt1 | contig 10822 bp, 8 predicted proteins | sample 1672541 | NCBI WGS metagenome assembly OLRY01 (sample SAMEA3136697, study PRJEB25190) | human gut metagenome | biome: human gut; feature: human-associated habitat; material: faeces | place: Austria | collected 2013
GATTGAAACCGAAACCAAGGTCGTCTACAACACCTACGACAATAACTATTACAACCCGTTCGGCGGTATGTTCGGTTATGGCTATGGTTACGGCTACGGCAACCGCGGCGGACGCGGCGGCACGCAGGAATACACCCAGACGGCAGCCGGTTCCGGCATCATCATCTCGGAAGACGGCTATGTGCTGACCAATAACCACGTCATTTCCGGCGCGGACAAGATCACCGTCTATGTCAATTCGGGCGACGGCAGCGAGGAACAGTCCTATGAAGCCACGCTCGTCGGCTCTTCCGAGAGCAACGACATCGCGGTGCTCAAGATCGACGCGACCGGCCTGAACGCCGCCGCCTTCGGCGACAGCGATCAGATCGAGGTTGGCGAACTGGCCGTGGCCATCGGCAACCCGATGGGTCAGGTGCACGGCTCCGTGACCGCGGGCATCATTTCCGCCGTCGAGCAGGAGCTGACCATTGACGACGTGACCATCAACGCCATCCAAACCGACGCGGCCATCAACCCCGGCAACTCCGGCGGCGCGCTGTTTGATTCCTACGGCAACGTCATCGGCATTGTCTATGCCAAGAGCTCTTCCGTGAGCATCGAAGGCATCGGCTACGCCATCCCGGTCAACAACATCAAGGATCTTGTCGCTCAGATGATCAACGATCCGGATTCCGTCAAGGATCAGACCAAGGGCAGCCAGATTATGCTGGGCATCACCATCCGCGACATCACCGAAGACATGAGCAAGCAGTATTCCATGCCGGTCGGCGTGTATATCACCGAGGTTTCCAGCATGAGCGCGGCTGAGCGTGCCGGCCTGCAAAAGGGCGACATCATCACCGAGTTCGCGGGCGAAACCGTGACCTCTGCGGATGACCTCAACGCCATCAAAGCCAAGCAGACTTCCGGCGACACCGTCTCTGTGAAGATCGACCGCAACGGCAAGGAAATGACGCTGGATCTCGTCATCCCGCAGCCGACCGAGGTCGATACCGCCAGCAACAAGTAATCCCATGCTTCCCCTTTGTACATCCTCTTCTCTAAGAGCCGGGGCCGCTTTTCCCCAATCGGAAAGGCGGCCCCGGTTGTTTTTGTCTTTCGCTTGTGCTATGATGAAACGGAACTCCTTCGGTCAGCTTCGCTGACAACACCTTCGGCATTTCGCTTGCCTGCCTCCCGCACTGCGGGCGGCAAGCTGCACGCCCTCAGAGAGGGAGCCTTTGGGTATAGTAAACTGCCAGCCAATGAATTGATCCATCTCACGGAGGCTTTCATGAAACATCTTGCGCTTCTTCTCTGTCTGCTGCTGCTCGTTCCCGCAGGCGGTTTATGCGAAAAAATTCTCTGGGAGGACGACGCGGGGCAGGTCGTCCTGAGCGACGACGGCAACGTGCAGTTTGTCTCGCCAGGCGGCGAAGCGGCCGCCGAACCGATTGAGGAAAATATCGACGAAAACACCTACGCGCCCGATGAAACGCCCGCGCCGGTTGAAAAATCCCTTCCCAATGATTTTACCTTCAGAAAGACGGTCAAATACGGCGACTCCGGCGAACTGGTCGCGCAGATTCAGGCCCGTCTGGCCGAGCTGGGGTTCTACAACGCTAAGATATCCGGCGGTTATTATAAGGTAACAAAGGCCGCCGTCAAAGCCTTCCAGACCCAAAACGGTCTGAGCGCGGACGGCATCGCGGGGCGCGACACACAGGAGCTGCTCTTCTCTGCCGCCGCTGTGCCCGCCGACGCCACGCCGCGCCCGTCTCCTACGCCGGAACCGACAAAATACACCCTGATGGTGGATGTGACCAACCAGATTACCCGCGCCTACACCTACGACGAGAACGGGCAGTATACCGTGCTCGTGCGCGAAATGATCTGCTCCACCGGCACAAGCAAATATCCCACGCCCTGCGGCACGACCATCATGCCGAAGAAGCGCGCCCGCTGGGGCTATTTCCCGACGTGGGGCTCGCACGCGCAGTATCTGACGCGCATCGATTCCGCCAACGCGTTTCACTCCGTGCTCTACACCGAGCCGGATGAAACGACCCTCTCCGTTCAATCCTTTGAAGCGCTCGGCACGCCTGCGTCGCACGGCTGTGTGCGCCTGCTCGTCTCCGACGCGAAGTGGATTTACGACAACTGCAAGGAGGGCACCATCATCACCGTCTACAAAGGCGAGTATGACCCGGAATACACCATGACGCTCAAACCCACGCTCAACACGAGCACCCTGCGCGAAAACCCGCTGCCTTCTCCGACGGCCGCGCCCGTTTACAGCCGTGCAAACTGGCCGACAAAGTACCGCACGCTCTCCAGAGGCAAGACGGGCGCAGATGTGTACATGCTGCAAATGCGGCTGACCGAGCTGGGTTATTACCACGGCTCAGTCACCGGCGGCTATTATGGCGGCACAATTCAGGCCGTCAAGGATTTTCAAAAAGACCACGGCCTGACCGTGGATGGCGCGGCAGGCAAACAGACGCAGGCGCTGCTCTTCTCCGATGCCGTCGGCCAGACCGCCGCGCAGCCGGAAGAAACGTCCGTGCCTGTCGCCGATACGCCCGTACCGACCGCCGCGCCGACGCTCACCCCCGAACCAACGCCCACCCCGCAGCCAACCTTCACCCCGACGCCCGATCCGGCGCTCTATATGCCGATTCAGGATTCGGTAGGATAAACGATAACTTTTGTATAAAAAACGGGCGCGTACTGCGCGCTCCCAGACTGTAGACAAAAAGCTATTCTCCCCCCTTTTCGGGGGGAGAATAGCTTTTTCCGCAAATGAAAGAATAGCTGAATTTCTTGATTTTGCTATTCAAGACAAGTTTGCTTATGTCAACAAGCTGGAGCGGCCTCAGGCCGCTTTTTATATGGAAAATTGCAGCAAATTCAGCCGCGTGCGCCGAAGATGGAGTTTTTTTACAAACGTTGGCGGAAGTGGGAGCGGCCTCAGGCCGCTTTTTACGCGTTTGAAATTCGAAAATCCGCTCAAAGAATCTCTTTCAGCGTCAGCGCGCAGAGCATTTCGCGCGGGAACGCGCTCAGTGTCCGCAGCGCCAGCGGGGAGAACGAGCCTTCGCGCAGCAGCAGATGATACAGACAGGAGATGACCAGCTTGCGGTCAATTTGCGGCTTGGAAAAGAGCACGCCCACCCGGCCGCCGAGCAGCGAACCGAGCATCGATTCCGCCTTTTCAAGCGGCAGACGCGCGTGCAGCTCGTCGCGAAGCGCGGCAAACGTCAACACCTGCGCCGGGTTGACCTCCGCAATCTGCGCGCAAAGCTCACAGCCGCGGAGCAGATAATCGATGCAGTCGGCCTTTTCCGGCAAATCTTCTTCCAGCAGAGAGAAGAACGGCGCGCCGATTTCCCGCGTGCGCGTGAGGGCGTTGGAATGGCACATCGAGGTTTCCAACTGTGTCAGATGGATGACGTAGTCCTGTGCGCGGGCGTAGAGCGCCTGCGCGTCTACCGCGTCGAACGAATAGGACACGCCGCGCATGCGGCCGAACGCGCGCATCACGTCGTTGTAGCCGAGTATGCGGTTGCGCGCGGAAAGCGCGCTGTCCAGCGTCAGCAGGCCGCCGAGCGGCTGAGACGTGCGGATGTAGGTGATGTTCGGCCTGCGGTCGTACTGCGTGTGCGAGCGGTGCTTGCCGATGTCGATGGCGACGATATCCCGCGCGCCGCTGCGCACGGCCATTTCCACGGGCGTGTTGTCGCAGAAACCGCCGTCGATGTAGCGGTCGCCGCCGACCTGCTTCATCGGGAAAATCGGGAAACAGGAGGCGCTGGCCATCAGCCAGTCGATCAAAGAGCCGGTTTCCATCTCCTCAAGCCGCTTTTCCACCATCGCCAGCGACGGAAAGCGCGTGGTGACGATCCCCAGATGCACGCCGCTGCGGCGGATTTTGTCTTCGTCGATCAGCTTATGCAGAATGTCCATCAGCGGAGAAACGTCCACGCCTTTTTTCTGCGCATAGCGGGTGATAAATTCGAGCAGCTTTTCCGGATGATCGAAGATATTTTCCGCGTCGTCCGCGATGGCGAGGCTCTCTTCGCTGACCACGTCGCTCAGGCGGATGTTATCCCAAAGCGCTGCTGCCGCGTCCATGCTTCCCTGCGCATACATGGCCGCATGCAGCGCGCCGACCGATGTGCCGAAGACGCTGCCGGCCTTGATGCCCAGCTCGTCCAGCGCGGCAATAGCGCCGACTTCGTAAGCGCCTTTCGCACCGCCGCCGCCCAGCACGAGCGCCGTTTCGGAAGGAACGAGCGCGCGCATCAGGCGCGAACCTCGATTTTCGCCATGGCGGTGAGCATTTCGGCGGTCTTCTCGATGCCCATCAGCGCGGAGTTGATGCAGATATCGTAATTCTGCGCTTTGCCCCACTTCTGATCCGTATAGCGGAAGTAATGGTTGCCGCGCTCCTTGTCGGACGTGGTGATAGCCTTGAGCGCTTCCGCTTCGCTGAGGTTGCGGCGCGCCATGATTCGGTTGACGCGCGTTTCACGCGGCGCATAGACAAAGACGTTGATGGTGTTGTCGCGTCCGGCGAGGATATAGTCCGCGCAGCGGCCGACGATGACGGCGCTTTCCTTCGCGGCAATATCGCGGATGACCTGCGCTTCGGAGATGAAGATCGATTCGCTCAGCGGCAGATACTGGCTGGAGAAGAAGCCGCTGGAATAGGCCGCGCTGGCGGCGAGATTCTGCATGAAACCGTTGCGCACGCGCTGTTCGTTGTTGGCGATGAATTCATCGGACAGGCCGCTCTTCTGCGCGGCCAGGGTGATGAGCTTTTTATCATAATAAGCGATGCCGAGTGTTTTGGCGACCAGCTCGCCGATTTGGCGGCCGCCGCTGCCATATTCACGACCGATGGTGATGATTAAAGGATTACGCATACAGATGACCTCCTCATCCTGTTTGTTGTCTATATTATAACACATTCGCAAAGCGGGGGACAAATCTTTTTTGCGCCTTCCGTCACGACTTCGTCGTGTCGCCTCTCTCTAAGAGGAAGCCGTCGAGCGAAGCGGGACGGAAGGCGTTCGTATTTGAACTTTGCCATGCCCTGTGCTACAATAAGAAAAAACGATACAGGGAGGGTCGATCATGACCGTCAGATTATACGACAGAGATGTGGATATGCTGGAATTTTCCGCCGTGGTGAAGACCTGCGAGCAGCGGGAAAAGGGCTATATCGTCACGCTGGATCAAACGGCGTTTTTTCCGGAGGGCGGCGGACAGGGCGCGGATCACGGCACGCTGGACGGCGTGCAGGTGCTCGACGCGCACGAGGCAAACGGCGAGGTGGAGCATCTGGTCAGCGGGCCGCTTGCGGTCGGCAGCGAGGTGCGCGGCCATGTGGACGCGGTGCGCCGGATGGACATGATGCAGCAGCACAGCGGCGAGCATATGTTCTCCGGTCTGGTGCATGGGCTTTTCGGCTATGACAACGTGGGCTTTCACATCGGCACGGAGGCCGTGACGATGGATTTTAACGGCATGCTGACCGAAGCGGATGTGCGCCGTGTGGAACTGCTGGCGAACCAGGCCGTCTGGCGCGATCAGCCGGTGGAGGCGTTTGTGCCGTCCCGCGAAGAGCTGGCGAACATCGAATACCGCAGTAAAAAAGAAATCGCCGGGGATGTGCGCATTGTCCGCATTGAAGGCGTAGATACCTGCGCCTGCTGCGGCACGCATGTGCATACCACCGGCTGTGTCGGTCAGATTAAGGTCATCGGCGTGCAAAAGTATAAGAGCGGCGTGCGGGTGTCCATCCTCTGCGGCCGCCGTGCGCTGGAATACGAAAATGCGCTGTTTGATCAGGCGAAAGCCGCTGGACAGGCGCTTTCCGTGCCGACGGAGGAGCTTTCCGGCGCGGTGGAGCGGATGATCGGCGAGCGCGACCGCCTGCGTGCGCAGAGCGACGCGCTGGGCATGCGCATTTTTGAGCTGATGGCGCAGAAAGAGATGGAAAAGGAAATCCGAGTCGTGGCGTGCGACGCGCTTCCGGCTTCGCAGGCACGGAAGGCGGCGGGACAGCTGGCCGAAGGCGCAAAGCTGGCGCTGGTGCTCATTCCGCGCGAAGACGGCTGGAATTTTGCCCTGTCTTCCGAAACGGAGGACGTCCGCCCCGTCACCAAAGCGCTCTGCGCGGCGTTCGGCGGCAAGGGCGGCGGGCCGAAGGATATGACCCAGGGCGTTCTTTCCTCCGGTACAGAAGCGGAGATTCGGGCAGAGATTGAGGGGTGACGATGGGGCCGACCCCATATCCCGCTGAGGGACAAGTTCCTCAAACTCCTTTCTTTGCTTCGCGCGGTTAGCCTAATGTTCAGCTAGATGGATTGCAAAGCAATTCATCTATATGGGAAGTGCCGGAACCTCAGGTTCCGGCTGAGGTTTGGGGCAAAGCCCCAACGTTTCTTTTTACCCCGGACACGCGATTTCAAGCACCTGCTCGATCATCTTGTGGAAAAGCTGCGCTTCGACTGTGTCGGCGGCGCGGTAATAGACCTCTTTGCCCTCGCGGCGGGAAACAATCAGTCCCGCCGCGCGCAGCGGGCGCAGATGGTGCGACAGCGCGGGCGAGGACATTTCCATGCACTCGGAAAGCTGAATGACGCATTTTTCACTGTGGCAGAGAATAAAGAACAGACGCACGCGCGTCGGATCGCTCAAATACTTGAAAAGCTGCGCGGCCGTCTGAAAGGACGCGGTATCCTGCGGCGCGGGATGCAGATGATGCTCGCTCATAGACCGTTCTCCCTTGACTTGCGTTTTCGCCCAAACGGAAGGACCTTTCGCCCAAAAGGAAAATGTTGCGAAAAAGGGCTTGCGTTTGCGGCTTAAACGTATTATACTACGGCCATATCAAATAAACAAGTGCTTAATCGATAAATCATTGGGCCGAACAGAAAGGAAGTCAACGAAGATGAAAAAGAGCTATAAAATCGAAGTGGACTGCGCTAACTGCGCCAACCTGATGGAAGAAGCCACCCGCAAGACCGTCGGCGTCGCAAACGCGACCGTCAATTTCATGACCCAGAAGATGATCGTCGAGTTCGCCGAAGGCGCGGACGCGAAGCGGGTCATGCAGGATGTGCTCAAGGCATGCAAGAAGGTCGAGCCGGACTGCGAAATCGAACTGGACTAAGCTTAAACGTTTTTCAGCGCCTCGTTTCAGACGGAATGAGGCGCAGTTTTTCCGAAAAACATTAAACAGTTGCTTAATCGAAGGAGATTGAATCATGAACAAAAAGCAGAAAAAAATGCTCACACGCATTTTGATTGCTGCGGCGATGCTGATTGCGCTCAAGCTGATTCCGGTGACCGGCATTTTGCAGCTTGCGCTGTATCTGGTCGTTTATGGGATCATCGGCTACGACATTCTGAAAAAGGCGTGGAAGGGCATTCTGAACCGTCAGGTGTTTGACGAAAACTTCCTGATGGCGGTCGCCACCATCGGCGCGTTTGCGCTGGCGATTTATGAGCGCAGCGGCGACTATGTGGAAGCCATTGCCGTTATGCTGTTTTATCAGATTGGCGAGCTGTTTCAGAGCTATGCGGTCGGCAAGAGCCGCCGCAACATCAGCGCGCTGATGGATATCCGCCCGGATTACGCGAATATCGAGCGCGACGGCCAGCTGGAAAAGGTCGCTCCGGACGAGGTGGAAATCGGCAGCGTGATCGTCGTGCAGCCGGGCGAAAAAGTGCCGCTGGACGGCGTGATTCTCTCCGGCACGTCCAGCCTGAACACCAGCGCGCTGACGGGCGAGAGCCTGCCCCGCGATGCGAAGGAAGGCGACGAGGTCATCAGCGGCTGCATCAACATGACCGGCGTGCTGCGCATTCAGACGACGAAGGAATTCGGCGAGTCCACCGTCTCCAAAATTCTTGAACTGGTTGAGGATTCCAGCTCTCATAAGTCGAAATCCGAAGACTTCATTTCCAAATTCGCCCGCGTATACACGCCTGCCGTCTGCTACGGCGCGCTGGCGCTGGCGATTCTGCCGCCCGTCGTGCGGCTGCTGACAGGCAATTCCGCTCAGTGGGGCGAGTGGATCTACCGCGCGCTGACGTTCCTGGTCATTTCCTGCCCCTGCGCGCTGGTTATCAGCATTCCGCTCAGCTTCTTCGCGGGCATCGGCGGCGCCAGTAAGGAAGGCGTGCTCATCAAGGGGTCCAACTATCTGGAAACGCTGTCTCAGGTCAAGACGGTTGTTTTTGACAAGACCGGCACGCTGACGCAGGGCGTTTTTGAGGTCAGCGGCGTTCACCACAACGAGATGGAGGACGAGAAGCTGCTGGAATATGCGGCGCTGGCTGAGTGCGCGTCTTCTCATCCCATCAGCAAGAGCTTGCAGCGCGCTTATGGTAAGGAGATTGACCGTGACCGCGTGAGCGACATTCAGGAGATCAGCGGCAAGGGCATTTCCGCCAAAGTGGACGGCCATGACGTGCTGGCGGGCAACAGCAAGCTGATGGAGCTGAACCGCATTGCGTTCATCGACTGCCACAGCGTCGGCACGATCATTCACATGGCCATTGACGGCGAGTATGCGGGCCATATCGTCATCTCCGACGTGGTGAAGCCGCACGCGAAGGAAGCCATCGAGCGGCTCAAGCATTCCGGCGTGGAAAAGACGGTCATGCTCACTGGCGACACCCGGCGCGTGGCCGAACAGGTCGCCAAAGATTTGGGCGTGGACGAGGTGCACAGCGACCTGCTGCCTGCCGATAAGGTGGCGCAGGTGGAGAAGCTGCTCGCCGCGAAGGGCGACAAGGATAAGCTGGCGTTTGTCGGCGACGGCATCAACGATGCGCCTGTGCTGAGCCGCGCGGATATCGGCATTGCGATGGGCGCGATGGGTTCGGATGCGGCCATCGAGGCGGCGGACGTCGTGCTGATGGACGACGATCCAATGAAGATTGCGAAGGCCATCCGCATTTCCCGCAAGTGCATCGGCATCGTTTATCAGAATATCGTGTTCGCGCTGGTCGTCAAGTTCGCCTGCCTCGCGCTTGGCGCGCTGGGTATCGCGAATATGTGGGCCGCGATTTTCGCCGACGTTGGCGTGATGGTGCTGGCCGTGCTCAACGCGATTCGTGCGCTTCGGGTGCATAACCTGTAAATTGCATTTCAATGAAAAATGCTTCTTCTGCGGAAAAACAGAGGAAGCATTTTTTGATGATGATTCGCAGTATCGTTTCGGTTGCCTGTCAAGAGCGGCCGTTTTCTTTTTTCTCTTTCCGATATTCGCTGGGCAGAACGCCGTAGGCGCTCTTGAACGCGGCGGTCAGCTTGCTCTGGCTTTCATAACCGACTTTTTCGGCGATTTCAGCGAGGGAATCGGTCGTCGTGCGCAGAAGACGGGCGGCGTATTCCATGCGGTGTTCCTTCATATGTGCGGCGAGGGGCTGGCCGTAGACGGTTTTGAACAGGCTCTTGAGCGTCGAAGTGTTGATGTGGTATTGCTGAGAGAGCATCTCAATCGTGCAGCGCTGGCTCATATCCGACATCATCTGGTCGTGAATCTGGCGGATGAGCGCGATCTGCTCGGTTTTATAGGCGCTCTGCGTGGCAGGGGGCGCGTTCGTCACGCTGAGCAGCAGCATCAGCTCCTGAAACTTGAGCTTGGCATAGGGAATCAGCAGCCGCTCCGGCAGAGTGTAGAGCGGGTCGAGCAGCGCGCCGACCTGCTCCGCCGAGGAGAACACGGAAAAGCCGTTTTCTCCGCAGAAGCGGGTGAGAATCTGCGCGCCGGTTACGCCCGCGTCGCGCATGAATTCCGGCGGATTTGCGTCCAGCTGTGCGGTGTCGATGCGGAAACTGAAACCCAGATAGCCGTCGAAAGGGAACTGCATGACCGTTTCCACGCAGGTGTGCAGCCCGTGCAGGGAAAGATCTCCCGCGCCGAGATACAGCGCCAGGCCTGTGTCGCTGGTGCAGCCCACGCGCCCGGCATAGCAATGGTTGATTTCCAGCAGCGTCGCGCCGGGAACGTCGTGGTGAAAAGCGACGAATTTTGCGCTGTATGCTTGCAGCGTCAGTTCTACGCCGGGATACAGCGGCCAGATATCCAGCCGACCTTTGTCATCCTGTCCGATGCAGGCAGGCGGAGAGAAGAACAACGTGTCTGACTTGGCGCAGACGAGCAGTTCGCCCTTGGGCACATCCGCAAGGCGCGCTTCAAGCGCCTGTTTCCAATCTCCCGGCATAGAAGCCGCTCCTTTCATCCCCAGATAGACTCATTGTATCATATTTTGGACCGACAAACCAGCCCGGCAGAGGGAAAAGAGAAACTGCGCGCAGATTGAAGCAGACATCATCAAGACGGTACAGTATGCGCTGGATAAGCCGGGCGTGCTGACGGTGCTCGGCGGGCCGGGCTTGGAGGATAACAACCGAATATAAAAAACGCCGATCAGCATCAAACTGGTCGGCGTTTTGTCGTAACCTGTGTAGCGAAATCAGCCTTTCACGGCGCCGGCGATCACGCCGTCGATGATGTACTTCTGGCAGACCAGATACATCACGATGATCGGCAGAACCGTGATCATGATGCAGGCCATCATCGGACCCATTTCCACGCGGCCGTAGCTGCCGCGGAAATACTGAATCGCCATCGGAATGGTGCGGTATTTCTTGATATCCAGCACCAGCGTTGGCAGGAGATAGTCGTTCCAGACCCACATGGTTTCCAGAATCGCGGTGGAAATCATCGTCGGCTTGAGAATCGGGAAGACGACCTTGAAGAAGATTTGCAGCGGGTTGCAGCCGTCGATCATCGCGGCTTCCTCAATCGCGATC
>OLRY01002810.1_pt1 | contig 10786 bp, 10 predicted proteins | sample 1672541 | NCBI WGS metagenome assembly OLRY01 (sample SAMEA3136697, study PRJEB25190) | human gut metagenome | biome: human gut; feature: human-associated habitat; material: faeces | place: Austria | collected 2013
AACGACCATGTACCCTTCCGCAGTCAGCTCATCGAGCTGAATAGCGTTCTGAGCGTGGAGCTTTTCGGAGATTCCGCGTCGGACAGCGTGGTGCTCGGAAAGGATAACTGGCTGTTCTATACGGATGAAGAGAGCATAGAAGATTATAAGGGAACCAATCTTTATACCCAGGAGGAACTGAATCTGATCCGGGACAACTGCCTGGCCTCCAGGGAGTATCTTGGGAATCGAATTCGTTGTCCTGATTCCTTCCAATAAAGAAGATATTTATTCTGACAATCTTCCGGACTACATCACCAAACGGGGAGAACTGACCCGGGCGCAGCAGGTGGTGGACTGTCTGCGTGATGCGGGAATCCGGGTGGTTTATCCGAGAGAAGAGCTTCTGGAATACAGCGATGAATATGATCTGTACTGGCATTATGATACGCACTGGAACAGCCTGGGAGCCTATATCGGGGCGAAAGCCCTGCTGGAGGAACTGGGAATCCAGGTGCCTGAGGTGGAGGAGCTGACCATTACGCAGGATGATTTCTCGGGGTATGATCTGGCCGGTATGATGAACCTGAGAAGCTATTATGAGAAGAACCGTCCGGCGGATGTGAATTATACCGTGTCCGGTTATCCGACCAATAACATGACGGTGCTGCAGGCCATTGATGCGACGGAACTGATCTATCAGTCTGATGCACCGGATGAAAGGCGGCTGTTTATGGTGCGCGACAGCTTCGCGGGCGGTATGGCGCCGGTGCTGGCATCAAATTTTTCCTATACTTATATGCCGCACTGGAACGGCTGCTTTGAACAGTCCATGATTGATGAGCAGCAGCCGGATATTTTCGTTTATGAGGTAGTGGAGAGGCGGCTGGATATTCTTCTTACCTTCCGCCTGCCCGAGTAACCGGGCGTAACAGGAAAGGGTGAAATCATTTCCGCAGGGGGCCGGGCGGCTTTTCCTGTCAATGCTTCGGAATGGAGAATTTTATGGCTAACAAGGAAAAACAGGGCAGCTTTATCATGCAGGCCGGTATTCTGGCTGCTGCCGGTATTATCTGTAAAATCATAGGAATTCTGTACCGGAGCCCGCTGGCCCATGTGATCGGGGATGAGGGCAACGGCTATTATTCTTCCGCATATGAGATCTATACCATCATCCTTCTGGTATCCTCTTACAGCATTCCGTCCGCGATTTCCAAGGTGATCGCGCACCGGCTGGCACTGGGACAGTACCGGAACGCAAGGAAGATCTTTCATTGCGCTCTCATGTATGTGGTGGTGGTCGGCGGCGCAGCGAGCATTCTGACGCTGGTGTTCGCTGACGTTCTGGTGGGGGGGAATTCCGTGCCGGTACTGCGGATTTTCGCGCCGACCATTTTCTTTTCCGGCATCCTTGGTGTGCTTCGGGGCTATTTTCAGGCCCATGGCACGATGGTTCCGACCTCCTTTTCCCAGATCCTTGAGCAGATTCTGAACGCGGTGGTCAGTATTCTGGCTGCTTTTCTTCTGATGCGCATGGTGGCGGGACAGGACGATACCACACTGGCCATATATGGCGCATCAGGAAGCGCCATCGGTACGGGAGCGGGGGTCCTTGTGGCTCTGCTTTTCATGCTGTTTGTCCTGGCGCTGAACCGCCGGGCTCTTGCAAAGCAGGAACGGCGCGACCGGAGCGGGGAACTTCTGGAAACAGGAGAGGTTTACCGCATCATCATTACCATGGTAACGCCGATCATTCTGAGTACCTTTATCTATAACTGCAACAGTTCTCTGAACCTCACTATTTATACGAGAATCATGGAATATGTGAAGGGAATGTCGGAGGCGGATGCCTATACCCGGTACGGTCTGTTCTCGGGCAAGGCAAAGCAGATTTCCAACATTCCGATTGCCCTGGCTTCCGCCATGTCCACGGCGGTGATTCCGGGTGTGTCCGGAAGCTTTGCCAGGAAGGACATCCGGGAAACCAACCGGAAAATCGCCGCGGCGGTACGGACTACGATGCTTCTGTCCATTCCCTCCGCTGTTGGGCTTGCGGTGCTGGCAAAGCCCGTGGTGCTTCTCCTCTATCCCCAGAAAGAGTCCGTGGATATGGTTTCCAGACTGCTGGCCGGACTGAGCATCAGTGTGGTTTTCTATGCTGTCTCTACCATATCCAACGGTGTTCTGCAGGGAATCGGAAAGGTGAACCTGCCTGTGATCAATGCCGCCGTCGCGCTTGTCGCACAGACCGCCGCGCTGGTCCTTCTGCTTCTGTTTACGGATATGGGGCTTTACAGCCTGGTCATAGCTACTGTGCTGTATTCCTTCCTGATGTGCATTTTGAATGGAATTTCGGTGAAAAAAGAGCTGGGATACCGTCAGGAGGTGGTGAAAACCTTCTGCATCCCCTTCTGGGCATCGGTGATCATGGGTGGTGCGGCTTTTGGAGTTTATCATGGGCTGTATCGCCTGCTCTCCGTGAATGTGGTCTGCCTGGCAGCCGCCCTTTTGGTGGCAGTGGTTCTTTATTTCATTCTTGTGATTAAAATGGGAGCTGTGGGAGCGAGGGATCTCATGGCGCTGCCCAAGGGCGCATTTTTCGTACGCATGGCGCGCAGATGCAGGCTGATTCCTTAAAAAAATGTGAAAAGTCTGGACGAATCCGCATCAGCGCAGTACAATATTGAAAGCTTTGGCGGAAAATGAAGGAGAAAAGTGATGGTAAAGATACAAAAGAACAGGAAAGGACTGACCGCTCTCTGGCGTAGAACGGCGGCTGTCTGCGGCGTTCTGACGCTGACGGCATCGCTGCTTGCGGGCTGCGGACAACAGCAGAACGGGGAAACGCAGAGTACGGCTCCGGCGGAGACGGAGAGCGTGTCTCCGGAAGAACAGGCGGAGGCGGACGAAACGGGAGAACAGACCAACGAGGAAAATGCTGCGCTGGTGGAAAATGACGGGGAACACAGCTTTCTGACCGGTGAGCCAAGAGATCCGGAAGCGGTGAACGAACGGCCCCTTGCCGTGATGTTCAATAACCTGGAGGCGGGCTGCCCGCAGTATGGAATTGAGGAAGCTTCTATCATTTATGAGGCGCCCGTGGAGGGACGGATCACCAGGCTGATGGGGCTGTATGAGGATTATGACGAACTGGACCGGATCGGTTATATCCGTTCCAGCCGTGACTATTTTGTCTACTGCGCGCTGGAATTTGACGCGATTTATGCGCATTTTGGCCAGGCCACTCCCTATGTGGGGGAACTGCTCAACAGCGACCGGGTGGACAACATCAGCGGAGCCGTTGCGGGAATCGATCATCCGGCCACCAATACCTTCCTGCGTACCAGCGACAGAAAAGCACCGAACAATGTTTATATCGATGTGGAAGGTCTGCTGGAGGATATCGACCGGTTCGGCTACAGTCTGACCTATCATGATACGCATAAGGCAAAATTCGCCTTCGCCGCAGACGGAGAAGAGGCGGAAAATTCCGGAAGTACAGATGCCGTCATGCTCTATCCGGGCGGAAAGGAAAATAATCTGAGAAACGGCTACAGCCTGATCGAAGCCCGGTTTGAATACAATGAAGAGGACGGGAAATATTACCGTTATCAGTATGGCGGCCCCCAGATTGATGAAAGCACCGGAAATCAGCTCGCCTATGACAATGTGATCTTCCAGTACTGCCATGGCGAGGTGCGGGACGAGAACGATTACCTTGCCTTCGAACTGCATGGAGATAACGCGATGAAGGTTCAGGTGTTTACCGGCGGAAAGATGACCGAAGGAACCTGGTCCCGTTATTCGGACAATGATCCCGCCTATTACGTGGATTCCGAGGGCAACCCGATCACGCTGAACCAGGGAAAAACCTGGATCTGTCTGATCTGGGAGGATTATGCGGATGATGTTGTCATTGAATAAGCGGCGAAAGAACGGGGTGAACAGATGAAGCGGATATGGAACAGTCTGCGTCTGGCGTTCTCGATGTATTCCATCATACCGGCGCGGCAGACAGAAAAAACGAAAGAAAATATGAGATATCTTCTCTGCTTTGTGCCGTGGGTGGGCGCGGTCATGGCATTTCTGATCGCGGAGTGGAGGATTATTCATCCCTACCTGCTGGATTATGAGTTTCTCCGGTCGGTGGTATGTGTGATGATCCCGCTGCTGCTTTCCGGCGGCGCACATATGGACGGCTTTTTCCGGACGGTGGACGCCCTCAGTTCCCATCAGCCGAGGAAGGGCAAGCTGGATATTCTGCAGGATTCCCACAGCGGTTATTTTGCAATTATCACATGTGTCAGCTATTTTTTAATCATTGTCGGTCTGTGGAGCGAGATGCCCATTGACGGCTGGCCGGTGGTGGTATTTGGATTCATTCTTTCCCGTTCTCTTTACGGCCTGTCGATCCTGTGGTTTCCCCATACGAGGGAGAGCAAGTGTTCCCTGTATGTGCCGGAGGACGGAAAGGGAAAGACGGCTGTAACGGTGGTGCTCGTTCTGTACACGGCGCTGTGCGTATTCTTTATGATGCACATGAATCTGACCGTGGGAATCGGCTGTCTGGCCGGAGCGGTGCTCGCGTTCCTGTATTACTGCTGGGTGGCCTTCAAGCATTTCGGCGGGATCACCGAGGATATTGCCAGCTTTTTCGTACAGGTCTGCGAAATTCTGATCCCGCTCATGGCACTCCTGATTTACCGGATGCCCACGGATTTTACCAGTTTTTAATGCGGCGCTTCTGCTGAAGCGTATGTAGTGAAGAAAGAAGGCATGCAGTATGATATCGGAAAAATATAAGGCGATGCTCGGCGGCAAGTCGGTCATCCGGACGCTGTCTGAATTCGCGGCGAAAAGAGGAACCGAGATCGGTTATGAAAATGTATTTGATTACAGTCTCGGAAATCCGTCGGTTCCCGTTCCGAAGGAATTCACGGACTGCTGTATCCATCTGCTTCAGGAAAAGGACCCCATGGAGATTCACGGCTACAGCCCGAGCCTGGGAATTCAGTCCGTGCGCGAAGCGGTTGCAGCGTCTTTGAACCGGAGATTCGGAATGAATTACGGACCGGAGCATATATTTATGGCATCAGGAGCCGCCGGAGCGCTGGCGCACGCGTTCCGTGCCGTTACGAAGCCGGGCGATGAGATTCTTACCTTTGCTCCCTTTTTCCCGGAATACCGTCCCTATGTGGAGGGGACGGGAGCCGTTCTGAAGGTGGTGCCTGCCGATACGGACAGTTTTCAGATTCATTTTGAGGCCTTTGAGGAAATGCTGAGCGGTCAGGTGACGGCGGTGCTGATCAACTCGCCGAACAATCCCTCCGGCGTGGTTTATTCGGAGGAGACGATCCGCACCCTGGCGGAGATTCTGAACCGGAAGCAGGAGGAATACGGCCACGATATTTTTCTGATTTCTGACGAACCTTACCGGGAGATCGTATTCGATGGAAAACAGGCTCCTTATGTTTCCTGTTATTATGCGAACACGATTTCCTGTTATTCCTTTTCCAAATCCCTGTCGCTGCCCGGAGAGCGCATCGGCTATGTGGCGGTGAATCCCGCCTGCAGGGAAGCGGAGACGATCGTGAACATGTGCGGCCAGATTTCCAGAGGGACGGGACATAACTGCCCGCCATCCCTGATCCAGCTCGCTGTAGCGCAGGTCATCGATCAGACGGCGGATCTGTCCGTTTATGAAACCAACATGAAGCTGCTGTACGACTGCCTGGTAAAGCTGGGATTCACCTGTGTCCGTCCCGGCGGCACCTTTTACATATTCCCGAAGGCGCTGGAAGAGGACGCCAATGCTTTCTGCCAGAAGGCGCTCGCCTATGATCTGATCCTGGTGCCGGGCGACACCTTCGGCTGCCCGGGCTATTTCCGGATGGCCTACTGTATCGACACGGAGAAGGTGCTTCGCTCTTTGCCTGCGCTGGAAAGATTTGTGCGGACGGAATATGGCAGATGAAAGGAGAGGCGGAAGACGGGGGTCCCGTCTTCCTGGAAGAAGCACTGACGTGCTTCTTCTCTCTGAATGAAATGCCGCTTTGCGGCGGAAAGAAGAGGAAAGCATGTATCAAGCGGGACTGGTACTGGAAGGCGGTGGAATGAAGGGAATTTATACCGCGGGGGTACTGGATTTTTTTCTGGATAAGGGAATTGAGTTTTCAAGCTGCTACGGTGTATCCGCCGGAGCCTGCCATCTGTGCAGCTATCTGTCAAAGCAGCGGGGGCGGGCCTACGACATCAGCGTGGACTATCTGGAGGATAAAAATTACTGCAGCGTATCGAGCCTTCTGCGGACGGGTGATCTGTTCGGTGTGAAGATGTGCTACGACGATATTCCAAACCGGCTGAACCCTTATGATTATGATGCCTTCAACGCCTATCAGGGAAGGGCCTTTGCCGTGGTGACAAATATCGAGACCGGGCGGCCGGAATATCTGCGGCTGCGCGATATGCACAGGGATATTGCAGCGGTACGTGCTTCGGCTTCCCTGCCTCTGGTTTCCAGAAATGTCAACATCAACGGAAAGCTTTACCTGGACGGCGGCCTGTCTGACAGCGTGCCGATTATGCATTCCATTCTGGACGGAAACCGCAGAAATGTGGTGGTGTTGACGAAGGAAGTCGGGTATCGGAGAAAACCGTCCAGGCATCTGGAACTGGTGCGTATCAGGTATGCGAAGTACCCGAAGATCTATGAGCTGATGGCAAACAGGCATATCGCGTACAATCAGATGCTGGATTACCTGGAACAGCAGGAGAAAAACGGCCAGGCGTTCGTAATCCGGCCTCAGAGAAAAAGCGATGTCGGCAGGGTGGAAAAGGATAAGGAAAAGCTGCGTCTGCTCTACGAAGAAGGCTATAGAGAGGCGGAGCAGAGCTATGAGCGGCTGATGGCCTATCTGGAAAGCTGAAAAAGCGGACCGGCCGGCCGCAGACAGAAATTTTGGAAAGAAAAGATAGCATGGAACGGAGACAGCAATGGTTGAAATTTTAAAAGCAATCCTGTTCGGAATCGTGGAAGGAATCACGGAATGGCTGCCGATCAGCAGTACGGGCCACATGATCCTTCTGGATGAATTTGTTACCCTCGATGTTTCTCCTGAATTCTGGGAGGTTTTTCTGGTGGTGATCCAGCTGGGCGCGATTTTCGCGGTGGTGATCCTGTTCTGGAATAAGATTTTTCCCTTTGACTTTTCTGCGAAAGGGAGAAAAAAAGGAATCATTCGGAAGGATATATTCCAGATGTGGTTCAAGGTGATCGCGGCCTGCGTGCCTGCCATGATTTACGGGATTCTGCTGGATGATCTGATCAGCCCTTACCTGTACAATGCGACGGTGGTGGCGGTTATGCTGATCCTGTTCGGCGTCGCCTTCATTGTGATTGAGAACTGGAACCGGGGAAGGAAGCCCAGAGTGAAGAGTATTACCGCTCTCACCTATCGTGATGCGCTTCTGATCGGTCTGTTCCAGCTTATCGCAGCCATCCTTCCCGGAACCTCACGCTCCGGCGCGACCATCGTGGGGGCGCTGCTCATTGGAGTCAGCCGGACCGTATCTGCGGAATTCACCTTCTTTCTGGCGATCCCGGTCATGTTCGGCGCGAGCCTTCTGAAGCTGGTGAGGGCCGGTTTTGCCTTTACCGGATCAGAGGTCCTGCTGCTGGTCGTCGGTATGGTATCCGCTTTTGTGGTTTCCATGCTGGTCATTTCCTTCCTGATGGGGTATATCAGGAAGCATGATTTCAAGGTGTTCGGCTGGTATCGTATTGTGCTGGGCATCCTGGTGCTTCTTTATTTTTATGTGATTGCATAACAGGCACTGGCCCGCTTCCTTCGAAAATATGCGGAAGGAAGCGGGGAATATTACAACCGCTCGTGTGAGTTGAAATTTATGCTATTTGTAATGGAATAGCACTATACTTCTTTTAAAACAATTTCTATATAATCTCTTATTTTTTGTATAAGCAAGTTCCAATCATATATTTGAATAGGGAAAATGCTATCTTCTTCCTGCACACTTTGTTATATTAAAATCACTGTCACTGCAACATTTTTTCCCTTAGAATTTCGGATATTTTAGAACAAAGTAGTATAAATATCTTACTCTCTTAGTTTTATACTTGTAAAGCTTTTGGCTGAAATGGTTATGGATGACATAATGGTGTAAAGTAACATAGTCTAAACTGCTTTTGTAGGTGTGATAAGCTTGTCCTATGGAAAGCCTTGACAGGCCTGAACTCTGGAAGCAAGCTTACGTCTCCGGCCTCTGCAATCTCTCTGCATGGCTGATTTTACAAACATTTTACACAATTCGGATGCATTCTTGCGGCCGGGCTGTTACAATGAAAAGGATGAAATGAAGAAACAGAGGACTATGAGAGACCGCCATGTCTGAAAGTTCGGCGGAATGGAGAGAAAGAGATGCAGAAAATATTTGTGATTGAAGATGATGAAAATATCCGCAATCTGGTAAAAATCGCTATGGAAGGCTACGGTTATCAGGTAGCAGCTTTTGAAACGGCAGAGGAAGCGCTGGAAGAACTGGAAAAGGAAAAACCGGATCTGGCGGTATTTGATCTGATGCTGCCCGGTATGGATGGGCTGGCTGCGATCCGGCTGATCCGGGAACGGCCGGACAATCTGAAAAATATTCCGATCATTGTTCTGACGGCGAAGGACAAGGAATATGATAAGGTGGTAGGGCTGGATGGCGGAGCGGATGACTATATGACGAAGCCGTTCGGCGTGCTGGAGCTCGCTGCCAGAATTCGTTCCCTTTTGAGGCGTACAACAGAAAGGCAGAATGTTAAATCGGAAGGGATCGTGAGTCTGGGCGGTCTTACTGTGAATACGGATGCCAGGGAGGTGAGCATGAACGGCGCACCGGTGGTTCTTACCTATAAAGAGTATGAGCTTCTGATGTATCTGGTGGACAACCGCTCCAGAGTGGTGGAACGGGATGAGCTGCTCAACAAGCTGTGGGATTATTCCGCCGACATCGAGACGCGTACGCTTGATATCCATATCCGGACGCTGAGGCAGAAGCTGGGGGAAGAGGGAAGCAAGTATATCAAGACGGTCCGCAGTGTGGGGTACCGCTTTGTACTCCCTCAGGAAACGGAGGGATGAGATGAAACGGGCAATCATGCTCAGATTTGTAGTGATTTTGCTGCTGGCCCTGGTGGTCAGCGGCGCTTTTTCTTACTATTTCATCGGAAGGAACATGCTGCAGCATGACATGTCCGCCATGCTCAATACCATTCATGCGGTGGATTATGCGCTGGATTACAGCGGAAATCTGCAGGAACAGGTGGAAAAGCTGCAGGCGGAAGCGATGGATAATTCTTCGCGGATTACAGTGATTGCGTCCGACGGAACAGTTGCTGCGGACAGCGAAGTGGATCAGGTGGATGCGATGGAAAACCACCTGGAACGGGAAGAAGTGAGGGAAGCATTTGAAACGGGGACGGGCAGGGATACGAGAAGCTCGGAATCCATTGGCGAGAGTATGCTTTATGTTGCGGCACGTTCTTCAAACGACAGCTATGTGGTTCGTATGGCAGTGCCGTATACCAATCTTCTGGACTATATGATCAGCATTTTTCCGGTGTTGGTCCTCGGTACGTGTATTGCCTTTGCGGTGAGCGTTATCCTTGCAATCCGCTTTGCGGATACCATCACGACTCCTCTGAACGAGATTTCTGAAGAAATGGGGAAGGTTCACGGCGCGCAGACCGATTTCTCCTTTAAACAGTATAAATATAAGGAACTGAATGTGATTTCAGAGACCACGATGAAAATGGCAGCGGAGATTCAGGCCCACATGGATCAGCTGGAGAAGGAGAAAAAGATCCGTCAGGAATTCTTCAGCAACGCCTCTCACGAGTTGAAGACCCCCATTACCTCGGTGCGGGGGTATGCGGAGCTTCTGGATCAGGGATTCATTCAGGATGAGGCGACAAAAAAGGACTTCTACGCCCGTATTCTGAAGGAAACGGACAACATGACGAATCTCATCAACGATATTCTCATGATCTCAAGGCTGGAGGCCAAGGAAGCGGAAGTTACCTTTTCCACCGTCCGCATCGGCCCCCTGCTGACGGAAATCTTTGAATCCGCAGAGCCCATTGCCGCGGATTATCAGGTGATGCTCCATAAAGAATGCAGTCCTGTGTCCATTGAGGCCAGCGCGAAGCAGCTGCGGGAGCTGATCATGAATTTGGTCAGCAATGGTATCAAATACAACCATCCCGGCGGGAATGTGTGGGTGGAGGCCTGGTCGGAAAACGGGAAGCTTTACATCCGGGTTAAGGATGACGGATGCGGTATAAGCAAAGAAGAACAGGAACGGATCTTTGAGAGATTTTACCGCGTGGATAAGGGCAGAAGCAAAAAAATGGGGGGAACCGGGCTTGGCCTCTCCATCGTCAAGCATATCGTGGAATACTACAGTGGAAGCATCCGGCTGGAGAGCGAACCCGGAAAGGGAAGCTGCTTTACCATAGAGCTTCCGTTTAAGAAAAGGATGTAGGGGCCGGAAATGGCCTGTTTTCCCGTAAAACTGGCTGAAAAGTTGACAAGTTGGCGGTTTTGCAGTAAACTGGCTTCATAATTCAGGTATTTTACTGCTCAGTTGCGCTTGGAAGATAGACACATACCTGGATCGAAGGAAAGCAGTTTCCGTTTCCTAAGGAGGAGAAAAATTATGACAGAAATGAAGAAATCTGAAGAAAAGGTAACCGCAAAGGAAGAAGCGGTAAAGGCCGGCGCAAAGGTATCTGAGAAGGCAGAGG
>OLRY01002813.1_pt1 | contig 10764 bp, 12 predicted proteins | sample 1672541 | NCBI WGS metagenome assembly OLRY01 (sample SAMEA3136697, study PRJEB25190) | human gut metagenome | biome: human gut; feature: human-associated habitat; material: faeces | place: Austria | collected 2013
GAGCACTTGGCTACGGACCAAGGTGTCGGGAGTTCGAATCTTCTCGCGCACGTATTGAAAGAGTTCTCAGTTTTGAGAACTCTTTTTTTAACGGAGGAATTATGCTTACATATAATTTAACACAGCGTAAGGATGAATCAAAATATTATTACATATACAAAAGTATTCGAAGAGATATAGAGGGAGGCACTCTCAAAAAAGGAGAAAAACTGCCATCCAAAAGAAGTCTTGCGGAACATCTTGGAGTAAGTCTTATTACGATAGAGAATGCATATCAAATGCTAAAAGATGAAGGATATATTGAACCGCGGGAACGAAGTGGTTATTATGTATGTGAAATTCATGCAATGATCTCAGAAGCTGCAGGGAGTGAGAGACAGCTTCATATGTTGCCGGAACAAATCGAGTATATTGAGGATGGGAGATTGCCGGATACGGCATTAAATACGTTTCCATATTCATTATATTTCAAGACAGTAAGAAGTGTTATAACGCAGTATGGAGAGGAATTATTACATCGTTCGCCAAATGAAGGGTGTGCTATTTTGAGAAATAGTATTGCATCCTATTTGTTGCGTTATCGTGGGGTTTTTGCACAACCGGAACAGATTATTATTGGTTCCGGAGCAGAACATCTATATGGCACTGTGGTTCGGCTTTTGGGGAGTGACCGGATCTATGGTATTGAAGATCCGTCATACCACCAGATTCAAAAGGTATATGAAGGAACAGGGGCAGCTTGTGAACTACTTCAAATGGATGAAAATGGTATTAAGACAGAACTGTTACAGAGTACGTCTGCAAGTGTACTTCATGTAACGCCTTTTCACAGTTATCCTTCCGGAGTTACGGCTCCGATTGCAAAACGTTATGAATATCTGGCGTGGGCGGGAAGAGAAAATCGTTATATTGTAGAAGACGATTTTGACAGTGAATTTTTCATGCCGGGTAAGCCAATAGAGACACTGTTTATGTTGGATAGTAGCCATTCTGTAATTTATATTAATACTTTTTCGAAAAGCCTTTCACCCTCAATTCGTATGGGCTATATGATTTTGCCACAGCGCTTATTAAAGCGTTATCATGAGACCTCAGGTGGGTTTTCATGTACAGTACCGGTGTTGGAACAATATGCACTTGCGGAATTTATTAATAAGGGTTATTTTGAGCAGCATTTAAATCGTGTGCGTAGACAACGTAAAATGTAAGAATGGAATTATACAGATGAAATTATAGGAAAAATTATAAGACAAAATTTAAAGCAGTATAAAATGATAAAGATAAAATAGTAGGTGTCAGGCAGAAAAAGCAGTTTCCGAGAGAGGAGACTGCTTTTTATAGTATACGAAATTCTTTTGGAATTCTTTATACGGCAAAATTTTGTAAATTAACATTGACAATCATCTGTATATGGTGTATATATAACACATAAACAGTTAACTGTAGCAGAAAAAGAAAAAAGTAAAAAGGTGGTTAGATGAAAATATTACAAAATTCTGGTGAGCCGATTTATCAGCAGATTGCAAATCAGTTTCGGGCAGATATTTTGGCTGGGAAGTTTGCACAGGGCGAGTATCTGCCTTCCATTCGAGGATTGGCGAAGGACTTGAAAATCAGTGTGATCACAACAATGAAAGCCTATGAGCAATTGGCAGAAGAAGGGTTAGTTACCGCGGTTCAGGGAAAAGGTTTTTATGTGAATGCACAGGACAGTGAGATGCTAAAAGAGCAGCATTTGCGTAAAGTGGAGGAATCACTGACAGCTGCGATTGCTGCAGCTAAGATTGCTGGCATGAGCAATACAGAACTGGTAGATACACTGCAGACGTTACTTTCCATGGATGAACTGTAGGAATTGTGAAAACAGAGTGGAGAAAAAGAAAGTAAATAAAAAGAGAGTAGAAACAAAGAAATAAATAATAAGAAAGAAAAAAGATTAAATAAAGAGGAGATTGAGATGGATCTGAATTATGCAATTGTAGGAGACAATATTTACAAGAAATATAAGGGATTTACATTAGATATTCCACAGTTAACGATTCCGCAGGGATTTGCAACGGCATTGATTGGAGAGAATGGTGCTGGCAAGACAACTTTGATGAACATTCTTGCGGGCATCCGATTGGATTATAAAGGTGAACTTCGTTATTTTGGAGCGTACAGTGACAAGGACAGGGAAAATAAACCGGAAGTAAAAGAACAGATTGGATATACCGGACCGGGAAGTTATTACCTTCCACAGTGGAAGATCAAACAGGTCGAATCGGTCAGTGAACTTTTGTTTTCGAATTTCCATAAAGAGCGCTTTGAACATTGGCTGAATGAGCTATCAGTAGGAGCCGACAGCAATTATTTAGGCAAGAAAGTAAATTCGCTGTCGGATGGTAATCGTATGAAACTTATGATTGCCGGAGTTCTGGCAAGAGATACAAAGATGCTCCTGATGGATGAACCGGCATCACCGTTAGATCCTTTGATGAGAGATCGTCTGTGCGATCTGATTCGTGAGTATCTTCTCGAAGAGGAGGGAAAGCGCACCGTATTTTTCTCGACACATAATATTGCTGATATGGAAAATGTTACAGATTATGCAATTATCATGTCACATGGACAGATTGCGGAAGCTGGTTTTGTGGAAGATCTGAAAGAAAAATATGTCATGGTAAAAGGTGAGGTAAAGGATCTGGCTTGTGCACAGAAGGTGTTATATAGCATTCATTCTACGAAGTATGGTTATGAAGGTATCTGCCTGTCAGAAAAGTTAGATGAACTGGCAGGATGTGATATTTCAGTTGAGACGGCAAGTTTGTCACAGATCAGTGTTGCTATTATGAAGCATTTCGCATCCAATGCAAAGTAGGAGGATGTTATGAAAAAGATATGGAAAAGTTACGGGGTATTTACACCGACAGCTTATAAAATCTTTGGTCTTGCAGTGATACCATGCATCATCCTGGGACTGATTGAATTGTTTGTTTATGCAAATTTATTTAGTGCTGGTATTTCCGTCATTTTATTTTTTGTTTATGTTGTCTGGTATGAGGTGCTTGTAGATTATTGGATTTTTGGTGGAATTTGTGAAAAAAGCACCAGGAGTATGGAATACTTAAAAACATCTCTGAGAGGAGAAAGTACTCTGGCTGCAGGGATGACAGGAGATTGCATCCGCAGAGGTGTGTATATGTTAGTTCCGGGTTTTTTGCTTTTGGTACAGAAAGGAAGCTGGCGTTATTTGCTCGCACTGTTGATTGCAGAATTTGTTATTTGTCTCACACTTGTTATTATCCGGCATTGGAATTATGGTGTAATGATGCAGTTAGCAATCGGTGGTGTGTCAGGCATCATTTATGCGATATTGTATGGTAGCTGCAGTTATCTGATGGATTGCGCAGGAAAGCGGGATTTGATTTTGAAAATTATGGTCGTAATATTTGTAATTGCGAACGTGATTATCAATGTGTTTATAGTAAAACATACTGTGAAATGTTTGAGAGGAAGTTATTATGAAAAAGAAAATAAGTGATCTGTTTTGTTTAATGAAATGTGGACTGAGTTTTAAATCACAGGTGGCATTTGGAATTTTGTTTTTGATACTGGGATCTGTATGGGAAGTGTTTCCAATACTTGGAGAAGTAAATATGATAGACATGGGAAGTGTATTTTTGTTTTGCGCAGTTATGTTCCCGACACAGATGCTGATTTCGCTGGATATATCAGAAATGGCACAGACATCACCGTATAAGAAAGCATTGCAGACTTCCATACCCGCAAAAATTTCAGCCTGTGGCGGATTACTTATGCTGGCATGGGCAACCTTATTGAAAGGAATTGCATATGCAACCGGTAACATTTCAGGAAATCTTGGATGGCAATTATTACAGATTGGTATATGGATGTTCTTCTTGATGATTTTTAATGGTGTCTGCTATAAATTCTTTATCATATCTTTGATTATTATGTATAGTCTGATGTTTGGACTTGGGATGTCTGCCGGAATGGCATCATTCGGAAAAGGTGGTATGATGAGCGGAATGGTTCAGATTCATCCAGTACTGGCGGTGGTATTGGATATCGGATTGATTCTGTTGGGAGCATTGGCAGAATATGGAATCGCATCATTGTTTTACAAATTTCCATTATCTAAGTCTGCATTTGGTGCTGCGATGAAAAGAAACTCTTAATAATAAAAGGTAAAAGGCTCAGTCATGTGACTGAGCCTTTTGAGGGGAGTATAAATAATTAATAAGAGGTATAACATTGAAAAGATAAAGATCTTTTCGTGAATAATTATAATAGATTGATTTATAAAAAGCAATCAAAACAATGTATAATTTTTTAGAAGTTTGAGACACTATTTTTGTAACAAATCAATACAATGTGGAGGGAAAATGGAACGGGAACGTTCCCGGCAATTTTCCTGAAAGCACGATCAGGAGGTACAGTATGGCTTACAACAGCAGTAACAAAAGTGGTGTTTCAAACAGCACAAACGATGCAAAGAACGTGAATGGAAGCAATAGGAGTGAAAACCAGTATTCCAACAAGACAAGCAATAAGACAAGTAACCGCACAAGCGATAAAACAAGAGACAAGACAAGCAATAAGAGTACAAATCAGACAAGCAATAAGTCAGACAACAAGATGACAAACAGAACAACCGATTCTGCAGAAAATCGTAATTATTAGTACGTTTTTGGCATAGTTGCATATGATAGTAGTAAACAGATGGTAGAGATATCCTCTATCATCTGTTTTTCTATCTTTGTTTCTACTTTATATAGGAAAAAAGACCTAGAAAATTATGCATGAAAAATGCATAAATAGTACTATAGGACTATATATAAAAGACCATTGTTCATGGAAAACCAAAAATTCAGGAGGCTGGTTATGGATTTTACGATTGTGTATGCATCAGAACTGATGGACCGGATAAGAAAAAGCAATGCGTTACTCGTTGATATACGGGAGAAAGAAGATTACGCAAAAGGACACTGGCCGGGAGCTGTCAATTATCCATATGATGACATTAGCCGGGAAAAACGTTATTTGCCAAAGGGACGTAAACTTATTTTGTATTGTGAACACGGTGGTGGAAGTATGCAGATGGCGCGTATGCTGGGGCAGGAAGGCTATCAGGTGGCAACTGTTGTGGGAGGTTATGAAGCAATGAAAAAAGTTCAGGAAAACTATTTCAAAAATCGTCGGAATGTGTAACAATAGAAGAGATTGAAGTACTATAATATAAAAGAAAATTTTGGAAGTTACATAGAGGAAAGAAAACTTATGAATACGTATGAATTAGTGGTGCCATGCCATTTTGGACTGGAGGCCGTTACAAAGAGAGAAATATATGATCTGGGATATGAAATTACAAAGGTAGAAGATGGACGAATCACTTTCGAAGGAGATGCCGAGGCAATCTGCCGAGCCAATATCTTTCTGCGCAGTGCTGAGCGTGTACTTTTGCAGGTGGGGCGTTTTCATGCCACGACATTTGATGAGCTTTTTGAGGGGATTAAGGCATTGCCTTGGGAGGAGTATATTCCAAAGGACGGAAAGTTCTGGGTGACGAAAGCATCTTCCATCAAAAGCAAGCTTTTTAGTCCTTCGGATATACAGTCCATTGCAAAGAAGGCGATGGTGGAGCGTATGAAGCGTTCCTATCATCTGGATTGGTTTCCGGAGGATGGAGCGGCATATCCGGTACGCATTTTTCTGATGAAGGATGAGGTGATGGTGACATTGGATACATCCGGCGATTCTCTGCACAAGAGAGGATACCGTCTGCTCACAAGTAAGGCGCCTTTGACTGAGACACTGGCAGCAGCACTGATTATGCTGACACCATGGAAAAAGGACCGTATTCTTGTAGATCCGTTTTGTGGAAGTGGAACATTTCCAATCGAGGCAGCGATGATGGCGGCGAATATTGCACCGGGAATGAACCGTACGTTTACAGCAGAGAAGTGGACGAATCTGATTTCGCGTCAGTTGTGGTACGATACCGTTGAAGAAGCGCAGGAACTGGTAAACACAGATATTGAGGTGGATATTCAGGGATATGACATCGATGGAGAAGTCGTCAAGGCGGCAAGAGAAAATGCAAAACGTGCGGGTGTAGATCATCTGATCCATTTTCAGCAGCGCGCAGTGGCAGATTTTCATCATCCGAAGAAATACGGATTTATCATTACAAATCCTCCATATGGAGAGCGTCTGGAAGAGAAGGCGGATCTGCCGGAACTGTATACGCAGATTGGAAAAGCGTATGAGGGGTTGGATTCCTGGTCTATGTATATGATTACCAGTTATGAGGATACAGAGCGCTATATTGGACGGAAAGCGGACAAAAACCGCAAAATTTATAACGGTATGATCCGGACATATTTCTATCAGTTTTTGGGGCCGAAGCCGCCAAAGAGAACACAGAAAGAAAATAATTGACGAACATTGGATGACAGAGTGAGGTAGAAATGAAATATTCGAAACGATACATCGCTTTTACAGTGGTGATTTTGTTTGTTTTTTTGGTTAAGTTTCACGTTTTGGGTGTGGATAATGCCAGTGTGGGACGGTTTCGTGGAGGAACGCTTGAGGCAAAAGTGTGGAATCCGTTAGTGGCGAAAGATGTGAATTCAAATCAGGTAAAAGCCTTGATTGACAATCAGGAATACACTAGTGACCAGGTGGAACTTTACATGAATAAGGACCGTAATATCATGGTTCCGGTGTCCATGCTTCGTGATGCATTGAACTGCAGTGCACGTGTATACGATAACGACCGGCTTCTTGTGGAAAAGCACAATTTATCCGTGTCGTTATCGTTGGATGAAAAGAAGGCTTATGTTAACGGAGAAGATGAAAAAATTAAATCTGCGTTGACAAAGGTTGGAGGAAAATTGTATGTAAGTCTTAATGATTTATCCAATTTACTTGGGTATAAATGTGATTTTGATATTACAAAAAATACGGTTGTGGCGGCGGACACAGACACGAGCGCTTTGGTTCCGACCTATTTTGATCTGCGGGAAAAAGGCAGAGTATCAAAGATTCGCAATCAGGGAACGTATGGAACCTGCTGGGCGTTTGCAGCGACGAGTGCACTTGAGTCTTCGCTTTTGCCGGAAGAGAAGTATTTGTTTTCTGTGGACAATATGAGTATGAGCAATTCTTTTCATGCGAACCAGTACGATGGCGGTGAATATACCATGGGTATGGCATATCTGGCAGCATGGCAGGGACCGGTTCTTGAAAAGGATGATCCGTATGGAGATGGTGTATCCGATGATACATTAAAGGCGGTTAAGCATGTGCAGGAAATGCAGATAATTGATGGTAAAGATTACGAGGGAATCAAAGAAGCGGTATTTAAATACGGTGGCGTGGAATCTTCTCTTTACAGCACGATAAGAAGCTCACAGGATAGCTCGGCTTATTATAACCGGGAAAATAGTGCGTACTGTTATATCGGTACGGAGAAACCAAATCACGATGTTGTGATTATTGGATGGGATGATAATTATCCGAGTTCTAATTTCAATACGCAGCTGGAGGGAGACGGCGCTTTTATTTGTCAGAACAGCTGGGGAAGTGATTTTGGAGAAGATGGCATTTTTTATGTCTCTTATTACGACACCAATATCGGCACCCACAATGTTGTATATACCAGAGTGGATGACACAGACAATTATGATAACATTTACCAGAGTGATCTCTGTGGCTGGGTCGGCAATATGGGGTATGGCAGTGAACAGATTTATGGTGCCAACGTATTTCAGGCAAAAGGAAATGAAAAACTTTCTGCAGCATCTTTCTATGCAACAGGAGCTAATACGGAATATGAATTGTATGTAGTACACAATTTTAAAAATGAAAAATCTTTTGCAAATCGTGAGAAACTGGCATCCGGCATTGTGAAAAAGGCGGGATATTACACGGTTGATTTCGACGAGCAGCAGTTAAAAGCAGGGGAAAAATACGCGATTGTATTGTATGTGAAAACACCGGGATCGAAACATCCGCTGGCAATCGAGTATGATACGGGCGAGAGTATTCTACAGGGCGTGGATCTCGATGACGGCGAAGGATATATCAGCCTGAATGGAAAGAAATTTGTCAATGCGAAAGAAAAACGTGAGTGCAATCTTTGTATCAAGGCATTCACAAGGAACTAACAATGGATGAAAGAGTACTAAAGTGGATTACCATTATGATGTCGGTACTGACCGTAGTGGTGCTCATAGGATTGCAGGGGTTTCCGGATCTGCATGCAAAAGCGGTGATGGCGGCAGAACAGCAGGAGGAACTTAAAGGTGGAAGCCTGATCGCAACGGCAGCACCTGCACAGATCGTAAAAGAAGATGAAACTCTTCACGCACAACTGAAAATCGGACTACCGGCAGAACTGAAAAAAGAAGATGTTCAAATTGAAAACGATTATGTGACGCAGACGGTGTATATCCGGTTTCCGGGTGGAACAGAGGATTATTTCCAAAAATACAAGATCCGGGGCAGCAGTGATCATATCGCATCATTGTCTTATTATAAAGATGGTGAAGATGGGGTGATTGCCCTGACACTGGACAAGGTATATGAACTTTCGCAAAAATACAGAAAAGGCGGTCTTTACCTGGATTTCATAGACCCACATGATATTTATGATAAGGTGGTAGTTATTGATGCGGGGCATGGAAGCCGTGCAGCAGGTGCGGTCAAGCTGGGTGTGTCGGAAAAGGATATTGATCTGGACATCCTTTTACAATTAAAGAAATTGTTTGATGCATGCCCGGATAATATCGGTGTCTACTATACCCGGACCACAGACACGAACCCGACGCTGGATCAGCGCGTACAGCTGGCCAATAAGGCGGATGCGGATATTTTTATCAGTATCCACAATAATTCTTCGGCAACGGGCAATTTTACGCAGACAAGCGGTACACAGGTCATGTACAGTGAATCGGATGATTCGGAGTTGTCGAGCAAAAAGCTGGCAAAAATTTGTCTGAATGCGGTCTCAAAGAGTTTTGACAGTTATAATCGTGGATTGCTTGAGGGAGACAGCATTTATATTATCCGTACAAGCAAAGTCCCGGTGGCGTTGATAGAAGTTGGATTTATGACAAATTATGATGAATTGGATAAGCTGAAGTCTCCGAAATACCAGAAGAAAGCAGCACAGGGTATTTATAATGCAATCATGGAGGCTTTTGAGGAGGGATATTAAAATGAAAAACATTATTTTTGCAACCGGTAACAAAGACAAAATGCGTGAGATCCGCGAAATTATGGCAGATTGTGACGTGCAGATCCAGTCCATGAAAGAGGCGGGCATTCAGGTTGATATTGTGGAAGATGGAAAGACATTCGAAGAGAATGCACTGATTAAGGCGAGAGCAATCGCAGCACATACGGATGCCATTGTTTTAGCCGATGATTCCGGTCTTGAGATTGATGCGCTCAACAAAGAGCCGGGGGTATATTCCGCGCGTTATATGGGCGAAGATACTTCTTATGATATCAAGAATCAAAATCTGATCGACCGTCTCGATGGCGTACCGAAAGAAAAGCGTACGGCCCGTTTCGTCTGTGCAATTGCAGCTGTACTTCCGGATGGAAAGGAACTTGTTACAAGGCAGACCATGGAAGGCTATATCGGGGGTAAAATTGCAGGCGAGAATGGATTTGGTTATGATCCAATTTTTTGCGTGGAAAAATACGGATGTACAACCGCAGAACTTTCGGAAGAACAGAAAAAAGGCATCCATACCTTTGTGATAAGAAAAGCTCAATGAATATGGATGCCGAAGAACTCACAGGTTCCCTAAAGAAACTTGTAATGTGGTACAAAGTTAAAGAATTAAAATCAAAAGGCCTAAACAAAACGCAGATAGCTCGTTGTTTGGGAATTAACCGTAACACCGTTCGTAAATATCAGTCGATGAGTGAGAGCGAGTTTATGAACAGCCAGAGCTATCGTCGTAATTATAACCATAAACTGGACCCGTATGAGGATTTTGTACATAAGAGTCTGGACTCTCATCCTTATCTGTCGAGTAGCCAGATACGAGACTGGCTACGTGAACAGTATGAAGACTTCCCCGATGTAGGGCAAAAGACAGTTTACAACTACGTGCAGTACATCCGTCGCAAATATCATATCTCCAAGCGTGTCGGGCATGGTAACCGTCAATACGAGAAGCAACCAGACACAGCCTATGGAGAATACGCTCAAGTTGATTTTGGCGAACGATGGATGTATGATAAGGAGCATCATCCGGTCAAAGTCTACTTCTATGCCATTGTCTTATGCCGGAGCCGATACAAGTGTATGGGTTCAGGAATCGGAAGAGGAACGTTTGGAGATCTTCGACAAGGAGACGGGCAAGCAGATAACCAGCCATCCGTTATGCAAGGAAAAGGGCAAGACCGTGTCCAACATGGCCCATCACCGTGTCAGAAACGTTCCCCGTGAGGATATGGAGAAACGTATCGTGGACTATGCCGGTGGTGACAGCATAGCCAGTGAGTGGATGAACGGTCTGCGTGCCGGCAAACCCCGTTACTACTGGGACAATCTTAACCACATCCTCCGTTTTATGCGAACCTTCTCCCGGGAGACATTCCATGAGGCTATGGAGATATGTCTGGACAGAGGAGCCTATAACGCCCTGATGCTGACAGATACCGCCAGAAGTATCCAGAAAAGGAAGAAAGAAAAGCCGGCAGACCTGCCACCCATGTCAACCGCCACAATCCCGACGG
>OLRY01002817.1_pt1 | contig 10752 bp, 10 predicted proteins | sample 1672541 | NCBI WGS metagenome assembly OLRY01 (sample SAMEA3136697, study PRJEB25190) | human gut metagenome | biome: human gut; feature: human-associated habitat; material: faeces | place: Austria | collected 2013
AAAATTTTATGATAAGTCCGCGCTGTCAACGACATCTTTGCATATATTTTTTCCATATATGTTTTTTCTGTTTTTCCCAGCGAACAAAATTCTGAAAGCCGCGATGCAGGAATCCTGCTGTTATGATGAAACTTCTCCTGCGCAAACCGTTTCATCTGTATCTGGTGACAGGCGTTTACTCTTCCCTGTATCTGTGCAGAACTCTCATTTTTTCCCTTTTTCATCAATTCCGCAAAGCTGACCATTGGCGCCTCCACACACAGATCCATCCGGTCAATTAAAGGCTGGGAAATTTTATCAAAATGCCTTTTTAAAGAAGCCTGCGTACAGCGGCATTTCTGCATATTCGGATAGTATCCACAATTACAGGGATTCATCGATGCCAGCATCAGGAAATCCGCCGGGTAACAAATATTTCCACGTGCCCGCGTAAGCCGGATTTCCCTTTCTTCCAGTGGCTGGCGTAAAATTTCGATTGCTGTCTTATCAAACTCTGTCAGCTCATCCAGAAAAAGTACACCATTATGTGCCAGTGAAATTTCTCCCGGCTTCGGAAATATCCCGCCACCGGCAAGCCCCGCCTTTGTGATCGTATGATGTGGATTCCGAAACGGCCGCTTTTCAATGAGCGTCTGATGATTCGACAATAATCCACAGATACTGTAAATTTTAGAAACTTCCAACTGCTCGTCCTTTGCCAACGGTGGCAGAATCGTTGCCATTCGCTCCGAGATCATTGTTTTTCCGGAACCTGGCGGTCCAACCATCAGCATATTATGCATTCCACTTGCCGCAATCTCTGCTGCACGTTTTAAAAAAGCCTGTCCATTGACTTCCGCGAAGTCAACTTCTAATGTTGTTTTCTGCATATCTGCCATCAGGAATTCCGGATCTTCATATTCGGTTGTCTGTAAAAAATGAATGACATCCATAAGTTTGTCAAACCCAAGTACTTCTGCCTGTTCCACCAGCCTCCCTTCCGCAAGATTTGCAGCTGGGACAACAAAATGTCCATATCCCGCTTTCTTTCCGTCCGAAACGATCGGCAATACTCCACTTACGCCCAAAAGTTGTCCATTCAGATTCAGTTCTCCGGTAAACATCATATTCTGTGTATGCTTTACTGGTATTTCTTCCATCGCGATCAACAGGGCAATGGCAATCGGAAGGTCAAATCCGGTGCCGCTTTTTCTTATATTTGCCGGTGACAAGTTGATCGTAATTCTTTTTGCCGGCAGACAGAACCCGCAATTATGCAGAGCTGTCCGCACACGCTCTCTTGCTTCCTTCACTTCCGAAGAAAGATAACCGACCATATCAAAAGCCGGCATTCCTGTACTGATATCTACTTCCACCTTCACCGGAATCGCCTCTATTCCGCTGATCATGGATGTCATGACCGTACTATACATATACACCTCTATTCCAACATGGGGAAAGCGCATAGATTTATGCATGAAAAAAGATGAACTAATATTACCATACAATTCATCTTTTTTCACCTGTTATTTTCATTTATTCACTAATTATTTTTTTCAGCTTATACAATGCCTTCTTTTCAATGCGGGAAACATATGATCTGGATATCCCAAGTTCCTTTGCAATTTCCCGCTGTGTCATCTCTTTTGTTCCATCCATGCCATATCGTTTTTTAACAATATACAATTCCCGTTTTGTCAAAATCTGTTTCATATTTTGACTGATTTTTATTATTTGTTCCTTTTTTTCTACATCATCAACCACATTACGGTCATGAAATTCTAACACATCCAAAAGCTGAATCTGATTTCCCTCTTTATCCACACCAATTGGTTCAAACAAAGATACTTCCCCTCTGGTCTTTCGTTTATTGCGAAAATACATTAGCATTTCATTATCGATACATCGAATTGCATACGTTGCAAACCGACTCCCATAATCGTGTTTAAAGCTGTTTACTGCCTTTAATAAGCCAATAGTTCCAATAGATATCAGGTCCTCCATATCTTCCTCTGAATTCACGTATTTTTTTGCCACATGGGCGACAAGGCGCATATTGTGTAAAATTAGTTCTTCCTTCGCCATCCGATCCCCGTTTTTTAGTCGGTTCAGGCAGTCAGCTTCCTCCTCCGGTGACAGTGGAATCAAAAATGTTTTCACTTAGCACCTTTTTTCATCGCTTTCTATCATTGTATGTTGCAAATCACGATTACGTGCCTTTCCCATAAAAAAGAACCGCAACATCGCTACTGCAATGCCTCGGTTCTTTTTTCCAGTTCTTTTTTTTCATAGGGAACTTTTCCCTTTAATAACTCATATTTCACAAAAGAAAAGGTCGCTTTTTCACCTTTTATAGCCAACATTTTAAGCAGATAATATAAAAGTGCTTCTGTATCTTCATGAATCAGATAGTGTCCTCTTCCATGTTCAAAATATTCGATTGGACTTCGATCTGTATATTTCTCCTTCTGATAATTTTTTGACGCGCTGATACGGTCGATGAACATCTCTGCCACATAACGGATAGGCATTTTCATTCCTGTCATGCCACCATGCTCTTTTCCCGGATCCTTCTCCACCGCATAATCGATCCAGTATTCCATATGATGCTTGTTTCTGCCCTTATGGTGCAGCCAGGCAGAAGAATAACCTTTATCCTCCCTCTCTGCGTTATTTGGGCTCATATATCCTTTATAATATTTACATCCAACCAGAAATTCCGTAGGGGAATACTTCGATAGATCATGCAACAGTCCCTGTCGATACAATCCTACTTTAAAGCATCCTACAAGCACCAGGTTTTTATGCTTTGTAATCGTACAAAAATGCTTCCATGCCTTTATCATTTTCCTTCTTTGACCTTCCTTTTGCCTTCTTTTTGTTCGCTTCTTCCTACAAGCACACAAATAGACTGTGCTTTTAAGACTATATTCCCCCTGTCCTGTAATACTGCCTTCTCCAAAAAAGGCATCTCGTCATCGCTGGTATCCATCACAAGATACCAGTGTTTGTCCTTATCTAATTTTGGCAATGCAAGTGTAGATGCTGCAGAATAAAAATTATATGCCACATATACATCTTCTTTGTAACGTTCATCTGTAGAATAAGCACCATTATACATCATTCCCAGCGCCATTCTTCCCTCTGACGGTTCTAAAATCCAGGCGCTTTCCCCATGAAAAGACAAATCCGGACTTCCATAAGAACGATAATCCGAGAACTGAAACGGCATCTCATTGGCAACAATCGGGTGTTCCCTGCGAAACTGCGCCAGCTGCTCAAGAAACCGGATCTCTTTGCGATGTGTTTTTTCATTTTTCCAGTTCACCCATCCAACTGGATTATCCTGACAGTACGCGTTGTTATTTCCCTGTTGGGAATTACTGATTTCATCACCTGACCAGACGAGAGGTACCCCCTGTGCCAGAAAAAGCATTGCCATACTGTTGCGCCATTTTAATTTGCGCAATTTGTTAATATAACGCTTTTTTGTCGGTCCTTCCACACCATAATTGTTACTAAAATTCCATCCGTTTCCGTCTAAATTATCCTCGCCATTTGCTTCATTGTGACGATCATTATACATAAACAGATCTGCCAGTGTAAATCCGTTATTGCTGGTTATAAAATTGACAAATCCGTACTTATTTCCCTGCTTGCGCTGCTGATCAATAAACTCCCTCATATTGGCATTAAAATGGTTCAATACACGACGCGCCGGATACATATATTCTTCTTTATACACATACAGATTTTTGTATTTGCGCTGTATTGTGCAGATATTTGCATCAAACCCGGTGTAAAAAATCTTTGTTCGACTGAGCATATTATCCTGTACGATTGCCGTCATCGGCAAATTGCCTCCAAGTAAATGAAAGCCATCCACATGATACTCTCTCACCCAGTAATGAAGTGCCTCAAGAACAAGATTATGGTCAATGTCTTCCGGAAAAAACATCTCCATAATACATTCCATATAGTTATCATGGAGTTTTTTAATCAAAGCTTTATATTCCGCTGAAGCATCCTTAGGTTTTGAGGCATAAGATGCCTTCACTGCAAAATAGTTTCCTTCCACATATCCCCAGTAATTTACCTTCGGATCTGCCTGCGGTTCATCTGATGGTAAAATCTGATCCTCCTCTTTCGGATTCCATTGGATATAATCCGGCAGCTTGGAAACCGGTGGAATCATCATCTCTTCAAATTCATAAACCGGCATCAGTTCAATCGTTGTAACACCAAGCTTTTTTAAATATGTAATTTTATTTTTCAATGCCAGGAATGTTCCCGGAAACCGTCTTCCATCCGCGTCCATGGTAAATCCACGCACATGAAGCTTGTACATGACCATCTCACCCTCCGGTATCTCCGGTGCAGTCTCGTTCCCCCAATCAAATGTATCCGTGACAAAAGCACCGCACACCTCATAATCATGCTCTTTGCGTGTCTTATCATTCCAGATATAACGTCCCATAATCGCATGGGCACACGGATCCATCACTTTCTGACCATTAATCTCAAAATAATATTCTTCATCCTCCAAGGAAAGGTCTGCAACCGCAATGGAACGCAATGAACCTACATAATACGCCTGTGGGACCTCAATACGATTGACTGTACCGGTGATCGTATTCGTAAGGACGACATAACACTGGTCCTCTTTTTCACCGCAAAAAGTAAAATTGGTCCATTCCTGCTCCTGACATACCCCTAATTTTGCATAATTTCCTTCTTTTATCTTTGTCTTCATTCTATACCGCCATCTTGTTCTTCTCTAACTGTCTTTGTAAATTATACCTTTTTTCCTTATCTTTGTATATCTTTTTTTCTATGGATTGAGAATTGACAAGCATTCACACACTCTATATAATGAAAAAAGCAGATTAACCAGGTAGAAAGAGGTACGATATGGCAACTTTTGAAAAAGTAACTCCTGTAACAGAAGACGAAGCCGATGATATCCGTGTAACATTAGAGTTGGATGAAGGCGAAGTGGAATGTGAAATTCTCACAATTTTTGAAGCAAACAATCGCGATTACATTGCTTTGATGCCCCTTGACAAAAAGGGAGAAGGCACCGGCGACGTATATCTTTATCGTTATGCAGAAGACGAAGAAGGACTTCCGCAGATCGACTTTATCGACAATGATGAAGAATACGAAATCGCTGCAGACCGTTTCGATGAAATGCTCGACGAAGATGAATTCGATTCCATGGAGGATTAAAAATAAAGTGTACGCTTGTCGGTACACTTTCGCTGTATAGAGAATTCAAAGGAATTTTCTATACAGTCAAAAAGCTTTCGTACATGCTGAACACACAGCTATATACGAAAGCTTTTTTCATATCTGCTCATTCTTTTGGCAAGGACTCTGCTCCTGCTTCCTTCAAGAAACGAGACAACTCCACCTTCTTATTGTGAAGCGTTTTTACTGAACACAAGGTAAGACTTCTCTTTGCTCGTGTCATACCTACATAAAACAGACGACGTTCCTCCTCCATATCCGGCTGTAGCACTGCTTTCTTATAAGGAGTAATCCCCTCATTCACATCAATCAGAAACACCTTTTCAAATTCGAGTCCCTTCGAACTGTGCAATGTTGCAAGAACCACCGCATCTTCATTCGAATTTCCACGTTTTGCTAATTCTTCAAGTTCCTTCTTATAATTTTCGATATGGGTATACCATTCCTCAAGCGTCCGGTATCCCTTGGCATTACTTAAAATTTCATCTGCCACATCATACAAATCATCCTTATTGACATTGCGGTAATCCGCATAATCCGCAATATAATCATCGTACCCGATTCCTCTCCGGATAAAATTGATTGCAGCATAAGGGCTTAACGTATTCAACACACGCGTATCATGCCATAATTGTTCTATACGCTCTGCAATCCATGGCTGTTCATCATACATCCGTATCCACTCATCAAACGCCACATGCGGCTCACACAGACTGTCTCTGCCGATATACCTCTTCGGCTTATTCATAATGCTTAAAAAGTCCGCACGTTTGTCGCTTCCCTGTGCAATCCGGATATACGCAAAAAAATCTTTTGCGATCCAGTGTTCATACACATTCGGAATCCGGTCTTTGGTTCGGAATGCCATATTTCTCGAAAGCATTTGTTCCATCAAAAGCCGTGGCTGCACATTTGTCCGGAAGAGAACTGCAATTTGCGATAAAGGAATTCCTTCTGCCCGTGCCTTCTCAATTTCATCAATAAGAAATGTATTTTCCTGTCGTTCATCCTCAAACAGAAAAAACCTTACCGGATCCTGTTCCCTGCGATGTGCGGTGATTGTTTTCTTAAACCGTTCTTCATTGTGTGAAATCAATCGCCGGGATGCCTCCACAACGGCCGGTGTACACCGGTAATTGACATCCAGTGTGACTACCTTTGCCTTCGGGTACACTTTTGTGAATTGCAACATAATTTCCGGCTTAGAACCACGAAAACGGTAGATGGACTGATCATCATCTCCCACAATAAACAAATTATCGGCAGGCTTTGCCAGCATGCGCATAATGTCATACTGTATCTGATTGATATCCTGAAACTCATCAATTAATATGTACTGATACTTTTTCTGCCAGGCAGACAAAATGTCCGGTCTCTGCCGAAAAAGTTCATAGGTGTAGGTAAGCATATCATCAAAATCAATCAGTCGATTCTGCTGCAATCTCCGAACATAAGCAGTATAAATTTTTCGAAAGATTTCCTCACCACAATGACTGGAATAAAAATGATCCAGCAGAATCCTCTCATTCTTTACCTTACTGATCTCTCCAAGAATCTCTCCGATAAATTCATTCTCATCTTGATACTCCAGATGATGGTAGGAAATAATCTCCCGCATGAACTGATAACGCTGCTCTTCCGTCACAATGTTACTGCTTTCAAAATGATATGCATATTTAAGTACCATAAAGAAAACCGCATGAAACGTTCCAAATGTCACGTGGCTTTTTTCTTTTCCCGCCAGACGCAAAAAACGATGCTTCATCTCTTGCGCTGCTGCCCGTGTAAATGTAATCACAAGAATATTTGCAGGATTTACATGATGTTCTTCTATTAAATTTAATGTTCTCTGGGTAATTACCGCAGTCTTCCCAGAACCGGGACCTGCTAAAACAAGCATCGGACCATCCTTGTGAAGGATGGCCTCCTGCTGTGATTTGTTAAAATTCATGAATACCTCATTTTGCTTTATGCAGAAAGGAGTTCAATTCCCTTGCGAATACGTGCAAGGGACTCTTCCTTACCAAGCACTTCCATAAGTTCTGTTGCTCCACCCGGCGTCATCTGCTTGCCGGATACTGCTGTACGGATTGGCCACATAACATAACCATTTTTACAGCCCTTTTCCTCAACATACTTAAGAAGTGTAGCATATAAAGCATCATTGCTGTAATCTTCCTGTGCCTCAAGAATTGGAAGAACCTCCTGCAATACTTCGAGTGAAGTCTCTGCATTGGTCTTCATCTTCTTGTGTGTGTACATTGCAACATCATATTCCGGTAACTCTTCAAAGAAATCAATATGCTCCTTAATATCCGGGAAAATTTCAATACGTGTCTGTACCATCTTTGCAATTTTCTTTAGGTCATAATCCTTTGTGATAACTTCCTTGATGTAAGGCAGGGCTTTCTCATAAAAAGCGTCAAAGTCCATTTTCTTAATGTATTCGCCATTCATCCACTTTAATTTTGTATAATCAAATACAGCCGGCGATTTGTTCATATGATGATAATCAAACTTCTTCACCAGCTCGTCCAAAGACATAATCTCCTGATTGTCTGCCGGACTCCATCCAAGCAAAGCAACAAAGTTAACGATTGCTTCAGTCAAAAATCCCTGATCTACCAGATCTTCGAAAGAAGAATGTCCACAACGTTTGGAAAGCTTATGATGCTCCTCATCTGTAATCAGCGGACAATGCACATATACCGGCACTTCCCATCCAAAAGCCTCATAGAGACGGTTGTACTTTGGAGATGAAGATAAATACTCATTACCACGTACCACATGTGTAATTCCCATCAAATGATCATCTACTACATTTGCAAAATTATAAGTCGGATATCCGTCGGATTTAATGAGAATCATATCATCCAATTCCGCATTGTCAACTGTAATGTCTCCATAAATCTCATCTTCGAAAGTTGTCGTTCCCTCTGTCGGATTATTCTGACGAATAACATACGGAACACCTGCTGCAAGCTTTGCTTCTACTTCTTCTTTGGAAAGATGCAGACAATGCTTGTCATATACCGTAATCTCTTTGCCTGCTACTGTCTTGCGAAGACTGTCTAATCTCTCCTTGTCACAGAAACAGTAATAAGCCTCTCCCTTGTCGATCAGCTGCTTGGCATATTTTAAATAAATGCCCTGTGCCTGGCGCTCACTCTGCACATAAGGACCGCAACCGCCATCTTTATCCGGACCTTCATCATGGATCAGACCTGTCTCTTTCAACGTGCGGTAAATGATATCAACCGCTCCTTCTACATAACGTTCCTGATCGGTATCTTCTATTCTTAAAATAAAATCTCCACCCTCATGCTTTGTAATGAGGTATGCATATAATGCAGTACGAAGATTTCCTACATGCATTCTTCCTGTTGGACTTGGTGCAAATCTTGTTCTTACTTTACTCATTGCCTTTTTCTCCTCGCTTTTTTCGTAACGTTAATTATATACCAATCATCTCCATTACGCAAGATTCGGGGACAAATGTTTTTGCCCCCGAACATACGAAACGATATGATCCATTGCTATCTGGTAACTATTTATTTCTCTGCTGACAATCAAAATCCGGATTAAATGCGTAGAAATTCTTACTGTCAAGATCCTCTTGTACCATACGAAGTGCCTCACCAAAACGCTGGAAGTGTACGATCTCTCTGGCTCTCAAAAAGCGTATCGGATCTGCCACTTCCGGATCTTTTGCAAGTCGAAGAATATTGTCATACGTTTTTCTTGCTTTCTGTTCCGCCGCCATATCCTCCACAAGATCTGCGATGGCATCGCCCGTACACTGAAATTCTGTTGCACTGAATGGCACACCGCCGGCTGCCTGCGGCCATACTGCTGCTGTGTGGTCAATATAATAAGGTGCAAAACCTGCGGCCTCTAATTCCTTTGCAGATAAGCCCTTGGTCAGCTGACGCACGATGGCACCAATCATTTCAAGGTGTGCCAGTTCTTCCGTGCCAATATCAGTAAGTAATCCTGCCACTCTTGGGTTATATGCGGAAAATCTCTGGGACAAATATCGCATGGAGGCTCCTAATTCACCATCAGGACCGCCATACTGGCTGATAATATAAGACGCCATCTTCGCATTCGGTGTCGTAATATGAATCGGATACTGTAATCGTTTTTCATAACTCCACATAAATTACATTCCCCCTTCCCATGGCATCGGTGCTGTATTCCAATCCCAGGAAGAACGTTCCTGCTCTGAGAATGCATTCAATGGACCAAACTGTTCCTGATAAGACTGTTTTGCTGCATTGTAAAGCGCAGTGCACTGATTAAAATAGTTCAACGCCTCTTCATCATCCGGGTGCGTATCCAGATAAAGCATCATGTCCACAGCACAAAATCCAAGCATCATAATCCACTCATACAGTTCCTTCTGGTTCATTCTCTTTTGCTGCATATCCTGATTTGGTCTGTTCATCTGCGTCTACCTCCATTGTTCCATGTACAATTTCCAGTAAACGGCTTATCAAGTTCCGGAAAAATAGTTCCGGCCCTCAGTGCCCGGTTCGGATCATAAGTTCTGGTAAACTGCTGCCACGGAACATATGCCATACCCGGTACCTGTTCCGTGTTTGTCTCTTTGCAGGATGCGATATTCAATTTTGTATCCATTGTCTGAAATCCTTTCCATTTTGCGTATGCTATATATTATGAATATATGCATAAAATGTGAAGGATTTAGTACTGATTCATCTGATCTATTTTCTGAATGATTTTCTGTAACTGCAAGCCATTGTCGTCCATATACTGCGCCTGTTTCATTGCATCCTTCTTCATAATTTCAATGCTTTGTAATGCGCTTTCAATCCGTCCGCGCAAATGCTGTCTGCGCTCAATAAGATTATGCTTTAATTCGACCAGTTCCCTGCTGTCTATGATTGCATCCGCATGCTGTATCCACACTTTTGCATCATACATTTTTTGCTTTGAGAGATAGTGAATCAGAGATTTCGAATAATATTCCAGTTCATCGTTGGTCTTACGGAACTGCTCCTTTTCTTTTGCCTCACTCTGGTATTGCTCATACAGTGCCTGCAACTCATTCGCATTGTGCACATGATATTTTTCGCACGTATAATCCACCGCATTTTTCATATTCACGAACCGGATCTTCACATGATTTTCCAGAGAAATCGCATGATTTTTATTAATATCAGCCTTACTTATTGAACTATCCATTAATTCATCACAAGATGACTTTAAAATATCAATACCTACTTTTACAACACAAAACATCCGATCGTGATCGGCAGCTGTGCCTCTACGTGAAAATACCAGGATCCGACCAACGCCAGCACAAATGCAATCGTAAATATAGATAACAGTACACAGGATGCTTTCCGCATGATATTCTGTGTATGCAATGACTCTGTTCGAAGCATGGACCACTGCAGTTTTTCACCTTCCAGGTATGCAAGATCTTTTTTTATTTTATCAAGATAGTTTTCGTTTTCTTTCAGTCGTCGTATGACGCCCGGAAGTTTTGCCTCCTCC
>OLRY01002823.1_pt1 | contig 10726 bp, 9 predicted proteins | sample 1672541 | NCBI WGS metagenome assembly OLRY01 (sample SAMEA3136697, study PRJEB25190) | human gut metagenome | biome: human gut; feature: human-associated habitat; material: faeces | place: Austria | collected 2013
CTGTAACGCCAGGTTTGATCACATCAAGCAGTGCATAGAAAGATCTCTCTGAAATCCGGCATGCCTGTTCGATCGTCTCGATTTCTTCCGGTGTCTTGATCGCACGTAAAGGTTCTACATAAGACCCTTCGGAAACGAATTTGGTATCAGGCGCCTGACTTACCAGATCCTGATAATCATCAAACGTAAGATCGGCTCCACAGATTGCACACTGTTTTACCCCTGCTTCTGCCGCCAATTTACCGGTCTGGCTGAAGTAATTCAGTCCTTCACCGTAGACGACAACTTCAAATCCTTCTGTTTCCTGTGCGGCCTGGAATTCAAACCGTCCGTCGGTTACAAAATAGTTTTTCTTTTCTGTCAAAAGCAGGACCGCAACTCCATATTCTCCGGTAAAGCCGGTCAGATACTTAATGTCGCTGCCTTTGCTGATCACAATTCCGTCATGACTATTTTTCTTTACAGCATCTACAATTTTCTGTATGCGTGTATTCATTGTTCCATCTCCTACTGAATGAAATCCCAGTTGAATTTCATATTTTCATCATATGATTTGTATGGTTTTCCATCAATATCATAGATGTTTACATTATAATGCCAAGGTTCCGGAAGTGTCTTCTCCGGATAAATGTGCTTCATCAGCTCATATCCTTCCGGATCATAGACCTTCAGTTCCTCTCTTGTGTTGACCGGTCCGCGGATACCATCCCATCGTCCGTCAACACCTTCCTGCATGACATTGAACCAGACAGTACTTAAGGTTGCAAAATACTCTTCGTAATTGCTGATCGCATAAGTGTCCGGCCACAAACCATTGTCGCTGGCATGCTGATATGCTTTCCGGATCATGTCTGCAAGCGTCTGGTCTTTCAGACCATTCATTCCAACCAGATGGATCGCATGTCCAAATTCATGCACAAGGATCATCTCATTTGGATAACTGGTTGCATATCTTCCGGTTCTGAGACGGATTACATTTGCCTCTGAAATAGAGGATGCCGGATTCGTCATCTCACCGCCGTAACCTGCCACGTGGCGGGTTGCAAGCAGATATCCCATTCTGTGTTCCGGGACATCGTATGCATTCTCAAGCAGTCCGAAAACAGATATCTCTGCGCCTCTGCGGACGAGCTCTTCTGCTACTTCCGGGATCTTTTCAAGCATCATATCAATAATTGCAAGTGCTTTATCCACTACAGCCGGTGTTGTTTTTTCTCCGGCTTTTACTACAATGCCGGAGGTTCCTTTTTTGCGGACTACATAATATGGCTGATACACGGTCTGGTAGACCTTTTCATTGTCTGCCGGTCTGTCTTTTACATCAGTCAGCTTTCCGACAACCTGTACGGTAACCTCTCCTGCACATTCCGGATCAACCGGATGAACCAGGGAAAGTGTGGTACGCATGGATTCTTTCTGGTATACCGTACCATAATCCCATGTCATATCACTGGTCCAGTGTACCAGTTCCTGTACTTCCCCTTTGTATTTTACCAGATAATCGTTTTCATTATCAGCACGGCGCATCTGTTCGCCCCAATAAATCTCAATTCTTCTGTCATCGATCAGAATGACTTTTTCGACCGGTGCATAATTACAATTCTCTGACATTTATTTTTCATCCTCCTGAAACATAAACTTATTTTCTAATCTTTTATGCTTCTGCGTTCTTGTCCAGTCCCATTCCGACTGCAAGCTTTTTACTGAAAATTGCTACAACCACACCGACTGCACATACACCCAAACCGATTGCTACGAAGAACGGAATTTCGCTTCCTTCTTTGTAGAAGTTTGTGAGCAGCGTGTTAAGAGCAGCTCCTGTAGACTGTGACATTGACCAGATTGTCATCATCTGTGTCATGAATGCCTTCGGTGCTGCAACAGCCGTGATTGAGTAACCGATCGGGCAGGTAAATCCTTCACCAAGCATCAGGATTGCATAGAATAATACGATCCACCATGCGCTGACTTTTGCATCTCCAGGATAGATTACATAGAGGAGTGCAATGATTAAAGCTCCAAGTCCCCAGAAGATTGTTCCGATACCCATCTTTGTGGTTCCGTATGGCTGTTTCTTTCCGAGTTTTGTCCATACTGCTGTCAGGATACTTCCGATGATAACTGCAAATACTGCTGGGATTGTCTGCATAGATGCTGCAGGCACTTCAATTCCGAACAGTACACGGTTAACCTTTTCTTCATAGAAGATTGCAAGGATTGAAATTGTCTGTGTCCAGATCAGCAGGGTAACTGCGTTACAGATGAACGGCGGAACCAGGCAGAGGATTTTCTTCTTCTCATGTGGCTCTGTCTTTTTACTTTTGTAAATAACTACCAGGTATACGATCGGGATAATGATCGATACAGTACTGATTACATTTGAAAATACAGAAATACTTAATGTTCCTGTTGCAAAAAGCGTTGCAAGAACAACTGCGCAGATAACAAGTACAATGATCATCTTTGTGATGAAAGAACGTTTCTTATCATCCGGAAGCGGATCATCCGGTTCAATACCGATATTACCGAAGAACGGTTTGTATGTAACTGCATATACAACGATACCCAGGAATGCAAGGACTGCACATGCCGCGAATGCTACATGATATCCGAGTGCTGCTGCGATTATACCGGAAAGTACCGGAGCTGCTGCACCAATGTTGGAAATTACGTAAGAAATCGTGTAAGCGCTGTCACGTCTTCCATCGGATTCATCATAGAATTTTCCAAGAAGAGCATCCAGACATCTGCCACCGAACATCGGTCCGATTGCCAGACATCCCATAGCGATTCCATAGCCAGGAACGCCAAGTGGTAATGCAAGGCATACATATCCAATAAATGAAAGTGATCTTGATATAAATAAGGACTTCCGGCATCCTAAGATACGGTCGCAGACAAAGCTTCCGACAATACCTGTCAGTACGACAACTGTTGAATATAAAGAGATCAGCTGTGCTGCATTTGCCTTGCTGAATCCAAGTCCTTCCGGTGCATTTGCGTATAAGTAGTAAATCAGTACCGCACTCATCGCATAGCTTGCGAAAGAGTTACAAAGCTGCATAAAGCTCAGGGTTCCCACACCCTTTGGCTGTCCTAAAAAGGCGGTTTGTTTTCTTAACGCCTCATCATGTTCGTTCATTATTTTTTCCTCCAAGATAACCTTTTGTATTCTATTCATTCAGCAAAAAACAATCGTTAATTATTTCCCCATCCTCAGATGTCTTCACTCCTCCTTTTTCATAATTTTTAACTTTTGTTTTTTATTATGAATATATAAATATCTTACTTTTTTTTGTTTACTTTGTCAATAATTTTGCCTGTAAATATGAATTTTTGTTCACATTCATAAACATTGACAAAAAAGGAACGCAAAAAACGTCTTTTTAACCGTTTTTTGCGCCCTTTTTTCGTCATTTTTCTGTATTATTTATTTTTGGTTGCGGAACTGTACCGGTGTGATATTGTACGCCTTTTTGAAGAGCCTGTTGAAGTGCTCTACATTCTGGTATCCAACGGTCAGTGCAATATTTTCAACGGTCATGCTGCTGCTCTTTAACAGGGCACGTGCCTTTTTCATTCTGACTTTTTTGACAATATCCCCGAAAGTCATTCCGGATTTTTCTTTGATATATTTAGAAAGATACGGTTTGGACAGGAAGAATTTTTCTGCCAGATCATCTAAAGATACATCCAGATAATTTGCCTGGATATAGTTCATGATCTCTACCATTCTTTCATCTTTACATTCATTCACATTCTTCAGTTCATCGATCTTATTGACAGCAACTGTCAATGCCTCAATAGAAGCTTTGATGATATCGGCATCAATTCCGACTCCCCAGTAGGTCTTTCCATTGCAGATGACACCTACATAAGCACATGCCTTGGAAGAAGAACCACGTGTCAGGGAATGTTCTTCGTAGAAGCTCAGTTCATAGCTGATACCAAAGTACTGTTTGATCGCATTGCTGACTGCGTCGAGACGTCCGTTACCGCCTGCTGTTACCACGCGTTTTCCATTTGCATGGGAAATGGTTGCATCTGCTATAATACCATCTTCCTGTTTGAAGTGGCATTCATCGATAGAGAAGATTCCTTTGTAATTTACATAATGATCTTCAAAAATGTGGTATACCCAGTCCGGAGTCAGCTCCTTGTGTGCTTTATCGGATACATCTTTTACCATGTAGCCGACTTCTTCACGCATTTCTTTCGGAACGCTGATGCCAAAGTTCTGTTTCAGAATGTAGCTTACACCGCCTTTTCCTGACTGGCTGTTGATACGGATAACATCTTTATCGTAAGTTCTTCCGATGTCCTTCGGATCGATCGGCAGATACGGTACGGTCCAGTGATCTCTTTCTTCCGCTTCACGCCATGCCATACCTTTTGCGATGGCATCCTGATGGGAGCCGGAGAATGCGGTAAATACCAGATCTCCTGCATATGGCTGTCTTTCATAGACATGCATTCTGGTCAGGCGTTCATAGATTTCACGGATCTTTGGAATGTCAGTGAAATCCAGTCCCGGATCTACACCCTGCGAGAACATATTGAGTGCCAGTGTCACGATATCCACGTTACCGGTACGTTCTCCATTTCCAAATAAGGTTCCTTCGATACGGTCTGCACCTGCAAGAATACCCATTTCAGCAGTTGCCACGCCGCATCCACGGTCGTTGTGTGGGTGAAGGCTGAGTACCACGCCATCACGGTATTTCAGATTCTTATCTACATATTCTACCTGTCCTGCAAATACATGCGGCATTGCGTTTTCTACGGTTGTCGGAATGTTGATGATTACTTTTTTATCTTTTGTCGGCTGCCATACATCCAGTACTGCATTGCAGACATCCACTGCATAGTCCACCTCTGTTCCTGAAAAGCTTTCCGGACTGTACTCGAAAGTAAAGTTTCCTTCTGTCTGATCAGCAAGCTGTTTCAACAGCTTTGCTCCGTCGATGGCGATTTGTTTTACCTGTTCTTTGTCTTTTTTGAAAACCTGTTCTCTCTGTGCAACAGAGGTTGAGTTGTACACGTGGATTACAGCATGTGGTGCTCCCTGTACAGCTTCGAAGGTACGTTTGATGATGTGCTCTCTTGCCTGTGTCAGTACCTGAACAGTCACGTCATCCGGGATCATGTCTTTCTCGATCAGGGTACGCATGAACTGGTACTCTGTCTCAGATGCTGCCGGGAATCCGACTTCGATCTCTTTGAATCCCACATCGACCAATAACTGGAAGAATTCCAGCTTTTCATCCAGACTCATCGGCTCGATCAGTGCCTGGTTTCCATCACGCAGGTCAACGCTGCACCAGATTGGCGGTGCGTCTACATAATCTTTTTTCACCCAGTCATATTCAAATTTCAGAGGCATAAAATATTGTCTCTCGTATTTTTTACAGTTTTCCATTTTGTTTCTCTCCTTTTATTTAATTGGAAAGGGCGGCATCTGCTTTTTCTTCTGTTCATATGAAAAAACAAGAAATTTTTCATAAAAATCACACAATTTGCCTAATTCCTGACTTTTCACAAATATCCGTCAACTTTCTTGTCTTATTTTGTTGTCTAGCTAATGCTAACATATCTTATCGCGAAAGTCCATTGATGAATTTAAGCAATTTTCTTGATCTATTTTATTCTTCTCGTGTTTTAAAAATTAAATTGGTAAAACATTTCACACATTTTCATGGCTATCCAGGTAAATGTTCTCCGTCTGACTGTTTCTTTTACAACAGCCTGGCAGCTCCCCCATTTCTCCCCGTTTAAGAGATACGTGATCTGTCCGACCGGTGTTCCGCTTTTCACCGGCGCATCCAGTTTTTCCGGTACTTCTGTCTTTTCTTCTGCCACATCATCATCTCCGACCAGAATCTTACCCGGACTTTCTTTTCCTTTGATTTCCACTTCCACTGCTGCTTTTCCAAACAAACCATTTTGGGAAACACCGTTTTCCACGGGTATTTTCGAAAGCTCCGGTATTTTCCACACCTCATCATAACGATAATGTGCCATTCCGTACTCCATCAGTTTTCTGGTATCTGTCCATTTATAATTCTTGTTGTTTGGCCAGCCACAGGCAAGCAGTGCCACTACAAATGTACGATTCTCACTCTGTAAAGCCCCTACATAGCAATATCCGGCATCCCCGGTAAACCCTGTTTTCCCGGAAATCGCACCATCCATCATCTGAAGAAATGCATTGTGGTTGCTGCAGCTAAAATTCCCCTTTCCCTCAGCATCAGAAAAGCTGTATACCGGCATTTGCGTGATTGCAAGAAATTCCGCTGCTTTGGGAGAACGCAGGACACAGTAGCTCATGATTTTTGCCAGATCTGCAGCTGAAATGCTGTGCACACCGCCCACATCCTCTCCATCCAATCCGTTTGGCGTAACAAAATGTGCCTCAGTGCATCCGATCTCTTCTGCCTTTTCATTCATCCACCCGGCAAATTGCGGAACGGATCCTGCAAGGTGTTCCGCGATCGCCACTGCAGAATCATTATGGGATTCCAGCATCAGGGAATATAGAAGATCCCCCAGATAAAACGCTTCCCCTTCGTGCATTCCCAGATGAACCTTCGGCTGTGCGACCGCATTTGCAGAGGCTGTCACCAGGTCCTTCGGATTTCCCTTTTCCAGCGCAAGAATGCAGGTCATGATCTTCGTTGTACTTGCCATCGGGCGCATTACATGCTCTTCTTTTCCGAGCAGAACCCTGCCGCTGTCCGCATCCACCAGCGCAGCGGAACGGGCATAGAGCCGGGTAAGAAGCTGCTCCCTTTCCTGCTCACGGGTTTCTTTTTCCTGTGCAGTCTGCGCATCCGAGACCGGTTCCTTTTGCTGCGTAGTCTCCATTATCTGTGTCCGTTCATTTTCTTCCGCAGGCACTTTCCCTGATAAGACCTTACCCGGACTTTCTCCTGTGGATTCTCCCCATAGCATCTTTCCTTGAAAAATCTGCAAACTAAAAAAGAATACCATGCACGCTGCCAGAATCCCTCTCCTGGTCCGTGCCGGTATTCCATTCCTCTTCTTTTCTTTCTTTTTCATGCGCCCCGCTCTCCCTCCTGCTCTTTTCTGTTCCATTTTATGAACAGGGACGGGCGTTTATACTATGGATTCCATTTTAAATATTCAGCCGGATCTGTGCCTCATCTTCCGCTTCTTCTTTGAATGTCTCCAGCTTCTCCGGTTCAATGCCCGGGAGATCATCTAAAGACTGCACACTGAATCTGCGCAGAAATTCTTCGGTTGTTCCAAAAAGCAGCGGACGTCCCGGTGCATCAAGGCGCCCAAGCTCGCAGACCAGATTGTACTCGATCAGCTTGTTTACCGCATGATCCGATTTGACTCCGCGAATCTTCTCAATCTCCAGCTTGGTGATCGGCTGACGGTAAGCAATGATTGAAAGTGTCTCCAGCATGACATCTGTCAGGACATACTTTTTCGGCTGCTTTGCGATCCGGATCAGATACTCATACATCTCCGGTTTGCTACAGAGCTGATATGCATGATCCAGTTCGATGATCCGGATGCCACGCTCCTCTTTCTGATACTTGTCCATCATATTATGGATAAGTTTCTCCGTCGTCGGCACATCCTGCTCGATCGCGGATGCGATCTTACTCACCTCGACCGAATCTCCCATAGTGAACAGGATTGCCTCTATGATACTCTCCAACTGTTTTGTTCTCATTTTCTTCTATACTCCTTGCCGCAGTCCCTCGTCCGATGTAATGATGATATCATCAAACGTATGTTCCTGATATACCTGTATCTCTCCTGTCTTCATCAGCTCCAGCACCGCCAGGAAGGTGACAATGATCTGTACCTTGGATGCCTGCTTTTTCAGGAGATCCCGGAAACTGAATCTGTGATGTACCTTTGCATACTCATAAACATATTCCAGTTTCTCCGGAAGCGTAACCTCTTCTTTCTCGATCTTGCCGAACTTACTTCGGATCGGATCCGTCTTATCTGCCTGTTTTTTCAGGATATCCTGAAAAATATCATTCAGCTTCGTCAGGGTCAGCCCGTCAAGAAGCGTATCCAGATCTACCGGTTCTTCGTATTCCTTTACTTCATCCGGAATGGTCGCTCCCTTATAGAACAGCTTTTCTCCGTCCACCTGGCGGTCACGCAGTTCATAAGACATGTATTTGTACATCTTGTACTGCAAAAGCTGCTCTACCAGTTCCTGACGCGGATCTTCTTCCTCGCCCTCTTCATTGACTTCCTTTGGAAGAAGCATTTTGCATTTGATGTCCAGAAGTGTCGCCGCCATGACCAGAAACTCACTCATGACATTCAGGTCTGCTCTGTCCATCGCCTGGATATATTCCATATACTGGTTGGTGATCTCTACGATCGGAATATCGTAGATGTCTATTTTATTTTTATCGATCAAATGTAAGAGCAGATCCAGAGGTCCCTCAAAAACCTGCAGCTTTACCGGTATTCCTTTTCCCATAGATATCCTTTCCAGTCAAATTGTCGATAACCTTATTTATTATACAGGAAAGCCGGGATGATATCAAGTACGACTAGCTCTGCCGGATTCCAGAAGCGGAAATTGATCGTGTGGGTTCCGAGCCCTTTGCTGACCACAATATATTTCCCGTCTTTTTCATAACAGTCCCCGCTGTAGCGTGGAAACAGACGGAACTGCGGACTGATCACACCACCAAGCAGTGGAAGTCTGGTAATCCCGCCATGTAAATGTCCGGACAGCACCAGGTCTGCTCCCCACTTCCAGTAGGTTTCTGCGTAAAGCGGATGATGTGCCATTAAAATGCAGTATGCGTCCGTCTCTGCACTGCCAATCCGTTCTTCCATCTCGCCAGTCGTAAGCGGACACACCTTCCATCCTTTTTTATAGCATCCAAATGGAAGCTCCATCCCATATAAGCGCAGCTTCATCCCGTTTACCGGGATCTCTTCTGATCCATTCACCAGGACATGAATCCCTGCCTTTTTCAGTTCATTCTCATAATATCCATATTCTTTGCCGTAAATCTCCTGCTGCTCATGCATTCTCTGCTCATGATTGCCATTACAGCACCAGACCGGTGCGATCTGTGGAAGTTTTTTCATCAAATCCGCTGCCGGTGTCCAGTCTCTTCCGGCTTTCCCGACCAGCATATCGCCGCCTGCCAGGATCAGATCCGGCTTTGCTTCCCTGATCGCCAAAAGCAGCTCCTCATTCTCTTTTCCATAGACATGATTATGCAGATCACTTAAGAAAGCAATCCGTACTTTTCCGGCATCTCCCTTTATTTTACTGGTTCTGATCCGGTATCTTGTAATCTTGAAGCAGTGCAGCTCCCGCCATACTTCTGCAAGAACTGCTGCTGCAAAAATCACCAGTATCAATACGATAATCCCTGTTGCCTTCATCTCTTCCCTCTTTCGTTATACCATCATTTCTTCCAGAATTTTAAGGAATGCGCCCCCAAATGTCAACTCCGCGACACCTTCTGTCGCATAAACCGGAACGCTTCCGATGGTTTTCTCATTCAGCCGGTAAATGACTTCTCCGATCTGGTCGCCTTTCTTTACCGGGGCAGTCTGTTTCTGTATCTGTACCTCTTTTTCCACGGCAGACAGATCTGATCCACTGGTATCCACATACCGGAAACCCTCCAGCGTCTCTCCCTTTGCCTTCTCCTGCATTCCATGTTTCACTTCGGCATACACAATTTTTTCCAGTGCCCTTTCATCCTGGTAAATACTGCATTTCCCAAAGCCATAGTTTAACATGGCAATGGCATCCTTTATCCGTGTCTTAGAATCCGGCTCTGCCATTACAACCGCAATCATATTGACCCCGTCTTTTCTTGCCGTTGCAGACAGGCAGAACTTCGCACCGCTTGTGGATCCGGTCTTCAGTCCGGTTGCGTATTCATACTGCCGGATCAGTTTGTTGGTATTACTCAGTCCGAATTCACTGCTGCCCTTTGCCGTAGTGTGGGTAATATTTTCCATCCAGATCGTTGAGTAGTCCTCGATCTGTGGATACTTCGTGATCAGTTCCCGCGACATCAGTGCAATGTCTCTCGCTGTCGTCAGATGCCCTTCCGTGTCCAGTCCATTGCAGTTGACAAAATGGGTATTCGTCATTCCAAGCCCTGCCGATCTCTGATTCATCTTTTCCACAAAAGCCGATTCACTCCCGGCAATCTTTTCTGCCATCGCCACGCAGGCATCATTGGCACTTGCCACAGCAATGCACTTGATCATTGTATCCACAGTCTGCTTCTCACCAGCTTCCAGAAATACCTGGGATCCACCCATCGATGCAGCGTACTCAGAAGTTGTGACTTCGGTATCCGGCGTGATCGTTCCGTCTGCCAGTGCATCAAAAATCAGAAGCAGCGTCATAACCTTTGTCACACTCGCCGGGGGCTTTTTCTCATCCGCATTTTTTTCTAAGAGAACCTGACCTCCGGAAGCTTCCATAATAACTGCGGACTCAGCAGATAGTTCCAGACCGGTCAGATTGCCCGAATTGTCTCTGTTCGTCTGCTCCGGATCCTCCTGCCGGATCACATCCTGCATAGCTTTCGGTCTTTCTCCCGGCTCGAAAACATCTGCCGCCCGGACCGGGATCCCATATACGGTCTGCACGCACAGAACCATGCCAAGCAGACCTGCCAGAAATTTGCGCATCATAAGACTCCTTTTTTCCATCCATCGATACTATATAAATAAGCCTTCT
>OLRY01002825.1_pt1 | contig 10715 bp, 2 predicted proteins | sample 1672541 | NCBI WGS metagenome assembly OLRY01 (sample SAMEA3136697, study PRJEB25190) | human gut metagenome | biome: human gut; feature: human-associated habitat; material: faeces | place: Austria | collected 2013
TTTTCAACAGGATATACCTGAGGAATAATTTCAGCTATATTTTCTGGAATTATAAAAGACATAAAGTTATATATCAGATCGTTCAAAGATTGATCATTAATTTCTCCAAACGATCTATATATCATTTTGCCATTTTGATTTAATTCATAAGTAATAGTAAATGTAATAGGTATATTATCTATAATAGATTCAATAACAATTCTATCATTACCTATAGTAATTCCATACTGATTTAATTTTTCTTTAAATAAATCAGGATTAGATCTTCAATAAAAACCTGATGCCTGAATTAAACTTCTAATATCGTATGCTTGCTGCGATACTGGTCGTTCTTTTAAATCTCTGCTAGCAATTGTCTTTTTTTGTGGATCAAAGCCATATGCTGTATATTGCGATGGCACTGTTTTAAAAGCCATTTGAGTAAACATAGCTTTTATTTCAGAAGACATTTGAGGCGAGTATATAAATTTCTTAATACCTCGTAATTTATCTAATAAATATGTTCTATAATTTTTAGATATAATTCTGTTTGAAAGTATATTATTTATATATGCGTCTATTAACACAGACATATCTGCTTTAACTCCTTTGTTTAATTCTGAACGATATTCTATTAAATTTTCATTTTCTTGAATAGTCTTAATAAGTTTTGTCATTACAGAATTAAATCCTGTTAAAGTAATACTAGTATTATCTATTTCTAAACCAACTGCATTTACTTCAGGAAAGTAGTCTAACAATATTTTTGATAAATCACTAGCATGGTCTTCCGCGTTTGTATCTTCATTAGTACTAAAGCCAGTATAGTGTATTACATTAGGACCTCTGTATATATAACGATCTACATAAGACGAATTTGTCTTTGTATATTTTGGATTAATAGTAATAAACGGAATCTCACTCTGCAATAACTTATCAAACTGAGTTAAAATTACATATGCGTCATATGCATTATTAAAAGCACTATTACGATCAATTAATTCTGAATTAAATACAGTTTCAAAATTAGTTAATATTTCTGAAACTCTATTATCAAAATTTGCAAGATTCTCTAAATTTAATGTTATAGATTCAGAATTACCTAAATATTTTGAAATATTAGAAGCTAATGTTTTTTTATAATTTAAAATAGAATCATTTAAAAAAGTGATATCAAATTCTTGTTTCTTTTCATTAGCATTAATAAACTCTCCAGAATATCTATTAAATATAGAACTTTCGATTAATTTAGCTCGAAATTGTCTTAACATATTTGAATACTGTCCATTATTTCCGATGTAAAAATCAGGAGTAGAATCAGTTTCTGTATTTAATTTTAATCCTAGTTTATTATCTACTTGATCTATGTTATTAATAGTTAACGGAGAGGTGCTAATAACAGCACCTTCCGTAAACATATTATATAACCTATCTGAGTCATTAAAGAATTCATCTAGAAACTCTTTAAATGATTCAGGTTTAGTTGTTTGCATCCGTTTTACTAACGGCAAAAATTTTGCAGAGTAATTACATTTAGCACTCATTATTCTTTAATCTTTCTAATAAATAATTTTGAACATATTCATCTAATATAAGCAAGTTTTCACCTAATAGTTCAGGTTGTTTAAATATTTGATAATACATATTAGCTGTTTCAGCAGATATTTCTTTATTAGAAAATAGATCACTTAAATAGTTTGTTATAGACTTTCTTATATTAGAAGGTATTATATCTTTAATACTAATAAAGTATTCATACATTTGTTTATAACTGTTAAACGAATCAAATCTAAGTAATTCTCACTTATTATTGATCTTTGTTATTGTATACCCACTAGTTTCATTTTGCAAAGATATATAAAATTCAAAGTATATGTTGGATTATCCTGAATCCGAACAAAATTATTTGAAGGTAAATTTGCGTTTTCTAATTTATTTTTAATTAGATTATCCATATCCTTTACAGTAATAAGCCTATATTCACCTGTTATAGAATCTATTTCTACTTGAGAATATGTGATATCGTTAGTTAAACGTTTTAATCTATCATTAATTTTTTCAATATTTTGATTAATATCTAAACTAGTCTCAGGAGATAGATTATTTTCTTTTAAAAACGTATTAAATTTATTTAATTGTTCAACTTGTTCTTTTTGTTGATTAATTTCTTCTTGTTGAATAGATGTTTTAATAATTTGTGTTTTATCAATTGCATATATAGGTCCATGAAATTTAGATATATCTACTTTATAGTCTTTACGAGGATCTGTTAGGCCAAATATGTATTGAGCAATCGGTTCTTCGGTTCTATGATCCTGTGCATAAATGCCATTTTTAAATAGACTAGATGTTGTTATAATATCATTAAGAACATCTAAATTTTCAATTCCAACAGATAGCGCATCTAATGTTTCACTTGCTGTATATCCTCACACAGAATTAACTGGAACTCACTTATATGCTCCATTAGACTCTATGTATCGTTGATAATTATATCGAACTAAGTAAGTCTGTAATGTTTTCGGATCAATGTATTCTCTAAAATTTAATTCATACATATCTCCTAATTTTTCAATTAACAAATAAAGATTATCAATTGAATTACTTGAAACAGAAGTTATTTTCTTATCAATACTTTTAATTTTTTTATTGTCGAGACTATATAATACAAATTGATCATATTCTTGTTTTACTAAGAATGATTTTACTTCATTTTGTCCTGAATTCTTGTTCAAATAATTTAGTGTAAACATAATTCCAGGAACATTTTTATAACTACTTTCTTTAGGAGTTCTATTAGATTGATTATCTCTTTCCTTAGTTATATGCAATCTTAAATTATTAAATAGAGTTTTTCTTATTCCTGAATTAGATTTTGCTAAGTTTAATATTTCCGTTGTAATTTGTCCTGCTCTAGTAGTATAAACAACTTGATGCTTCTGTTTTGCATATTCAGCATAAACTTTATTTATTGGTTCGCCTAATTTTTTAGCCTGATCTAATGCGGTTTGTCTTTCTGCTATTTTAGCTCTAGAATCTGTAATAATTTCAGACAATTGCTTTACTTGTTGAACTCCAAATAATACAAATCGAGCATCAGATTGAACTAAATACGTAACGTTATTTTCAGAATCTAAAGTTGGATGCATATCCTTCTTAAATTCCATATTATTAAGCATAAGATCACTACTAATTAAACCCATTGCCTTACCAGTAATTGCTTTTGCAACGGTGCGAGTGCGTTCATCTTTAATAGAATCTAACTCTTCATCTTTAACTACAAAGGTAATATAATAGGGAAGTATTGTAAAATAATTATTAGCATTTAAGTTATAAACATCTCGATTTACTATACCATCGGAATCGTACGTTATATCTTGAATCATTTTAATGTCGCCATTATAATCTCCAAAACTATTAATAGTTAAAAGAATTGGAATACGTATATTTCGAACTCCTTTATTATCGTTAATTGATATATCAGCTACTAATAAGCCTTGCTTCCCTCTATTATATGGAACGATCTTTAACTTAGCGTCTTGTAACGAATTAACAATAGCTTTATTTTTATTTCTATTACTAGGAGCTAATTGATTTAATGAAATTTCTAGACGATTTTTTGTTTGATTATGTGTTTTATGATGCCCATGTAAAAAATAATTTGATAAACGATAAACATACTGTATATACTTTGATTTAGGAATAGATTTTCTAAATTCAAATTGTTTATAAATAGAATTATCATTCTCATTTACATCATAGTCTCATAAATTATTTGTAAATCAATCTAAGGTTAAATCAGATTCTATTGTTATATCTGTATTACTTGGTCTTAATAATGGAGCACTTTTTACAATAGAAGTAGTCTCATCAGTTTTAGAATAAACTTTTGGTTTAGATTCTAAATTTGTTTCAGAAACAGTATCTTCAATTGCATTCTCTAGTGGAACTTCTCCTGACGGAACTGTATTTTGAGATGATAATTGGGTTTCGTTTAGATTACGTTCACCAATATCACTATTAGCAATAGTTGGTTCTGATTTTTGAGATTTATCAATAGGAGTATTTACTACTGTAGGTTGATTCTCCTTTTGATCTTTATCAATTGTTGTTTGAGCAATAGGAGTTTCAGGCGTAGAAAACTCTGGTTCATAAGTTAAGTTAGAATATACTGGATTACTTTCAATATTTAAAAGCGATCGTAGTCTTCAATTTTTAAACGCATCAATATCATTTTGTTTAATTTCAATGTTATTATTAACCGTTTCATCAAACTGTGTAGTTATATTTAAAGTATTTCTAAGATATTTATCGCTATCTAATATAACTGATCCTAGTGTTGAACGTTGTGTTAAAGTATATAGATTACGTAATGTACCTCACTCTTGAGCTTTATTTCTTCATTCTTTATCAATAACAACATAGTCAAATTCAGATCCTTGAACTGCATCTAAATTAATAACTTTAGCATTTTGTGGCAATCCTGTATATTTTTTAGGATTATCTGTTATGATTGCTATATCATTTGATAAATGTGATAATTTGTTAATATAGTCTAAAAGTTGATCATTTGTATCTACAATTTTCTCTCCAACAAAAGTATTATTGTTTTCGTAATATTCTAATTTAATTCCGCTATTTCAATAAGATTTTGTATGATTCGACAACTGGATTGAATCAATATCGGGATTATCTTCATAGTATTTAATTCCTTTTTCTAATATTGCATTTAATGTTATATAATTATCATTTTTTGCAATATTATTTGGACGTAAAGTAGCGGTTAGATTTGGAGATTTAATTAGATATGTATCTTCAATCCCTCCAACTACAGTTTTTGAATTAATTGTAATTATAGAACTATCTTGTTTTTTATCTCCAAATGCATATACCATTACATTATTTGTAATAGCTCAATTAGATATTAATTCTAATTCAGGGCGAGTAAAATGACTTATCTCATCAATAAATAAAATTTTATTTGGAGTATTATCAAATAAACTAGTTACCTTTGGAATTATAAAGTCTTTTAATGTGATATAATCATTATGTAATTCATAATCGTCGGTAGTTAACTCTCTTCCAAGGATAGCTTTAATAAAATCAGCTTTATTAAATATTTTACTATTATCTGCTTTAATTGAAGTTGCTAACTTACTAGCTTGCTCAGAAGTTGGGGCTAATGAAATAAAGGAACTTGTTTCATTAAACAGTGTTTTTAATAAATAACCTACAGCAGTAGTTTTACCTGTTCCTGCTCCTCCAAATGTGCAATAAAAATTATATAGCTTTAATTTATTTTTAATATAGTCGCTTAAATTTGGATCACTTGGAACTAAACTATTAATAATTTTATTAAATAGTTCCTTGTTGTAATTCATTGCGTATCCGATTCTTACAGCATGTTCCTGTGAAAAAATTGGAATTTTATCAAACTCATCACTAGATATAATTGGTTTTAGAGCTGCATAAAAATTTTGACTCGGAGTAATTATAATAGATGCTAAATACATTAATACATCATAATCAGTTATAATATTATCATTATTAGTATTTAGATCAGTAGATTTTTGTTTATACAACTCTTTATCGTCAAATAATGCAATTAATTTATTCGCTAAATCATCATTAGTAAGTTTCTGCTCATAAATTGTTTCAAATACCTCTGTCTCAAATTTAATTGCCGAATCCTCAAAAGTATTAAAATTTTCTTCAGTAACTTCTTCTGTGGGTTTATATTTATTTCAAATTTCATTTAAATTAATATGAAACATATCAAATACTCTTTGTTTAATAAGACTATTCTCATTTGTTAAAGAATTAACAAATAATTGTTTCATATTAATTGTAATATCTTTTTGAACACGAGCTTTTTGTTCTTGATTTTTCTGTGATACTTCGAGTAAAATATTTAGTTTATTTTCTAATAATTCAATATCGTTTGATAGATTATAAAATGTTTCAAAATCAATTTCAGGTAAAGATAAATTTCCTAGGTATTTATTAATAGAATTATTTATACCTTCTCCATCAAAGTTTACACTAGCATTTAATATAGATTTTATTCCTTTAAGAAATACTAATTGAGTTTTAGCGTTTTTATCCTGAATAATATAATCTTTAATGTTTTTACTTGCTATAAATTTGTTATGTTCATTTGCAATAATGTTTAATAATTGGCTAGGTTGCCCACCTAAACTAATTGCAAATACATTCAATAATTCATATATAGGAGATGCCTTAACTTGGGATCTAATATTATAATATTCATTTAAATATTCATCTAAACGATAAGTTCCAATTCTTGGAAATACATAATTAAAGAAATCTTCAATTTGATTTTCATCTAAATCAGTTTGTTCTAATTGATTCCTTATTTCAGCAAATTTAGATAACACTTGTTCAGGATCCTCATCTAAAGATGCTTGTAATTCATCTAACAAATTATTGAAGTTTTCATATCCAGTTATACTATAGTCAAATGAAACTGGATTTCCCATTAACTCTAAGTCGGGATTATTTTTATATAAATTTTGAAGTCAGGTAATATAACGTTGTTTATAAGACAAACTATTTTCGTCTTGCTGTTTTTTAACAGAGCGTAATAAAGTTAATACGTCTAAATCTCCAAAATCTGCTGATAAATTATTATTTTTTAGATAACTATAAAAATTTAATATTGACTGAGCATAATTATCTATATCAGTTGTTGTAGATGATATTGGACGATGTAATATATCTTGTCCTTCAGTAGATATTGGATTAGTAATAAGTAATGCTGTATTTTCAGTATATTGTTTTTGAATATTCTGGAGTATTTCTTTTTCCGAAATTAGTCTATTTATTTCCTCAGAATTTTTTTCCTCATTACTTTTAAGTTCCTCTATTTTAGCATTAATAGCATCTAAGTTATTTGCAATTCTACCTAATGTAGAATAACGTAAACCGTATATATTATCTGCAACTTTTGTTTCGTCATTTATTTTTAGTAGAGAGTCTTTTAACTGTTGACTTAAATTTAAAAATAAATCGTATGCTTTATAAACTTTAGCTTTTTCATCTAATTGCGTATACGCACTAAAGTTTTCTTTAGCTGTTTTTTGTAAATCTTCATTTAGTAAATCTAAGTCTTTTCCATACATGGTTTTTACATAATCGTGCAGACCCATATTTACAAATGCCTGATTTATAGCACTATTAGTTGCAAAAATAGCTTGTCCAAAATAATATCCAGTACGTTCTCCATTTAATATAGCGTCTCTACGTGCACGTAAATTATTGATTTCTTGATTTAATTTTTGTATTTCTAAATTTTGTGCATTTTGTTCTGCAATTGCTTTTTGCGTTTCATTAGTAATAGGAGTGTTTGGAGTAGGTTGATTTAATTTAGATAATTCTGCAGATTTACGAACAATTTGTTCTGTAATGTTATTAAAATCACTAAATATTTGTGTAGTAACTCCTGATGCTAGTACGGCTTCGGCTACTTTATCATAAGGTCTCCCTTCTTGATCATATACTTGAAGTTTTTTTAATGTTTCATCAGATACTTTTAAACCTTCTGATGACATTAACTTATCTACTCTATCAATGTAATCAAGTAATTGATCATATACAACATCGTTTTGACTTTCTCCCTCCTCTGCATTATGAAACTTAATTTGAGTTTCATCTCCAGTGTTTACTAACTCATATGTTTTTCCTGATAAGTTTACATCGCCTAATTTGCCCTTTTTATGTAAACGAGCTAATTCATTTCTTATATCATCAGTACGTCCTTGACGTATTAAATAAACAATTTCTTGAGCAGTTTGATTATCAGATGTAGTAGCTAAATTACTACTAATTCCGTGTAATCTATTTTGTCATTTTCCATGTAATTGAAATACGGGTCCTCCAATTGCACCTCCAAAGAAAGACATAGCATAACGTTGAGCAGCATCGCTAGCTGATCAACCAAAATCTAAACGTCTTTCACTTTCAGTCATATCAATGCCTAAAGCATCTCCTGCAGCAAACAAAGCTTTGGTTAAATCAGAAGTTACTTCTTCCATTACCTCTTCTGTTGCTTCATTTAATGCAGAATCAACTAATTCATTACTACTATACTTTGCAAATTGATTTTGAAAAAATTGCTTTCCTCTAACGATAAAATTGGCAGCTTGTTTAGGAGTTGTAATAGATCATTTTGTTAAGTTTTCTTTTACCTCTTGCGCTAAATCTTTAACTGCTTTTTTAGCTGGATTTTGGTCTAAATACGTTCCTTTGAATAAGAAATTTCTAAAGTAATCCATATTCATTAATCCATACATTCCTCCCATAACACTTAACATACCTAAACCTGCAACAGCATCAGTTGCCCCAGCATTTTTAAATTCTGAATAAGCTTGTTGAGAAGATGTACCTGCCATATAAGCAAGTGCTAGATTTCTACCTAATTTTTGTACTCGAACTGATTCTGGAGCTCCAGTTAAAATTCTTGGTATTTGTCCAATAACTCTTTGTTGGAAAAGTTGTAAAGATGTATCTTCAATCATCTTTCCAAGATTTTCTCAACTAAACATATTTTGTTGAGAATAATCAGAAACGTTAGAATCAAACCTAGCTGCATAACCTTCTATTTGATTTAATTTTTTAATAAAATCTGAATCATTATCTCCTCCAATAATTCCGTTAATACTTTTCATTAAAGTAGGAATTAATTGCGCTAATTCAGTTCCTGCAGATAAAGCTCCATACACTGATCCAACATATGGTATTAACATAGGACCTACCTTAAATACTAGTTTTGATATAGTTCCTCCTAAACTTTTATCTAAACCATCAGAATCAAAAAAATCATATTTGTTTCACGCAGATCCGTCTACTGTTAAAGTATCTTCAATACCTAAAACTTGCTTACCATATATTTCTCGATTACCTAATGTTTCATAATAAGTATCCCCATCTTCATTAAATTTGAGATCTCCTTTTTTATGCTGTAACGTTCGTCCATCAACTACATGTGTTCCATCTTCATCTCATGTAGCTAATACTAATGTAGGTCTATTTAAAGCTTTTCAAATTCCACCTTTTTCATTTGGAGTTCAATCTTCAAACTTCTGAGTTTCTCAATTAAATACTTTATTCTGTTGAGCTATTTCTCTAAAACTCATTGTTTGATTACCTCTACCAAATACATATTCTAATCCAGCAGAACGTCTTTCAGGATTTGCAACCTTTTGTATTGAAGGCAAATTATCTTTTACTTTACTTCCTGCAGGAGCAAAATAATCGAATGGATCATATTCATAAGTTTCTAAGAGTTTATTTTCAAACTTATTATTTGCATAATCATTATAGACAGTTAAGGCACTCTGATAGAAACGATTAAATTTATTTTCATCAAATTGTCCATTCTCATTTTTAAAAGCATCAATTACTTCAGGAATATTTTTATAATATTCTCTAGTATTTATACTTGTATTATCTGGAGTAATATCATTATTAGCAAAATCCTGTAGAGTCATATTAGGTTGGAATAGCAGTGTTGCAAACCAATCATTCTTCTTATTCTCCATATTATTGCTTAAATTAAAAATTTGTTTTTATTGCATTTTGATTACGTTTAGCAATTGCTTGATTTAATATATCTCTATAGTTAGATGTTGGAACTAATTCATTATTTGATTGATATGTCGCTATTTTTGTATCTACGATAGGCATAAATATAGAAGATTTATACATACTTCACCTACTAGACTTAGCTTCATTTGCTGGTTTTTTAGATTTAGTGGAGAAACTCTCTCCATAATTGATTTGCGTATCATAATAATCGGTAATTTCTTTACCTTGTTCTGTAGGTAAATGGCTAATTCATTTCGAATCTTCATCTAAAGGCATTACTCTACTACTTGCATACCCAGTCATTATAATAAATGGTTTAACTGCGTTTGTATTAAATACAAAATTTCCTGTTTGTGAATCATAAGTTACATCTAAACCTAGAGTTTTCGCCTTTTCAAATTTTTCAACATTGGTAATATCAGGGAAATCATTTAAAAATTTTTGAAATTCTTCAAATCGTTCTTGAGATTCAAAATCAGGTTTATATGATCCATCTTGCTCAATAGTATATGGAAGTAGTACTCTATTAACCTGACTCGTACCGTCTCACAATACTTTATTAATATCTATATCTCTCACTTTTTGATCTCCAAAATATATAGATGATTTATCTACAATTTTCCCGATATCTGCTTTATCAAGTAATTGTTGTAAATTGGTTTGAGGTACTATATTGCCATTTTTATCTACAGGAGCACCATATGATTGAGCATAAGCACTAATTGCTATTTTTGAATCTGCTGGACTTAGTAACATTTGACGACCTTCAATAATTCTTCCATTTGCAAGAGCTTCCAATTGACTAAGCTCTGTTTCATCTGGTTTTTTAGAACTACCACTACCACTACTTAAACTATCGGTCATTTCTTTTTGGAATGCTAATTCTCTAGAATGTGTAGTATGTTCAGTTAACGCTAATCCAAGTAAATTTAATACTTCTGTTTTTGAATTTGGATTTCCGCCTTCTGCCGCAGTTTTAACTCTTAAAGCATGTAACATGTTACTAGGAAGTGTAGTATATAGATACTCTAATGCTCTTTCTGTACCTTGATCTTTATTTGTTATTTTATAATATCCATCAGGTCCTCCCATTAATAAACTTCTAAAACCATCTTCGATTTGTTCCTTGT
>OLRY01002827.1_pt1 | contig 10700 bp, 6 predicted proteins | sample 1672541 | NCBI WGS metagenome assembly OLRY01 (sample SAMEA3136697, study PRJEB25190) | human gut metagenome | biome: human gut; feature: human-associated habitat; material: faeces | place: Austria | collected 2013
GGGAAGCAGGTCGAAGACATCCGCGCAGGTGAAGCGCACCCGGTCCTGCAGGCCGTTCAGGCGGGCATTCTCCTCTGCCATGTCGATGCCGGTCTGGGAAGCGTCCACGCCGAGAACGTCCGTTGCCCCGGCCTTTCCGGCATTCAGGGCAAAGGAGCCGGTGTGAGTGAAGCAGTCCAGCACCCGTTTCCCGGCGCATATTCTGTGAATGGCAGCCCGGTTGTTTTTCTGATCCAGGAAAAAGCCGGTTTTCTGGCCATCCTGCACGTCAACCAGATATTTTACGCCGTTTTCTTCGATCTGCACACGGGTATCAAAGGGCTCCGAAAGAAAGCCCTTGAAGCGTTCCATGCCCTCCTGGAGGCGGACTTTGGCGTCGCTGCGCTCATAGATGCCGCGCACCGGAATGCCGTCCTCAGCAAGCACCCGGCGCAGAATATCCAGGATCAGAGGCTTGAAGCGGTCGATGCCGAGCGCCAGGGATTCCACCACCAGCACGTCGGAAAACTTGTCCACCACCAGGCCGGGGAACCAGTCCGCCTCTCCGAAGATGATCCGGCAGCTTCCCGTATCCACCGTCTGCTTCCGATATTCCCAGGCGTCCCTTACCCGTTTTTCCCAGAATGCATCATCGATCACCGTATCCTTCCTGCGGGCAAGCAGGCGCACCGTGATTTTGGAGCGCCGGTTGATGAAGCCTGTTCCCAGAAAGAAGCCGTCGAAGTCCAGCACATGGACCAGACAGCCGTCCTGCGCGTTCTCATCCATGGAAGAAATTTCATTGTCATAAACCCACATGCCCCCTGCCTTCAGAGAGCGTCCGGCACCCTTTTTCAGGGTAACGGTTCCGGTTATGGTATAGAGTGTGTTCTGCATGCCAACCTCCAGTCAGAAGCGTATTTTCCTGTTTTCTTTTGCTGATTCTGCTTGTAAGTGTACCACATTTTCATTATAATTGACAGTATCATAATCAAAGCGGAAATACCGCTGAAATACAGTAGAACGGGGGTTTATAAGCGCGTATGATTCTGGAAAAGTACTATGAGAACCCGGAAGTCCTGCATGTGGGCTGTGAGGAAACGAGATGCTGGTATATGCCTCTTGACGGGCAGGAAAAGGAGACGGGGAGACTCCTTTCCAGCGTGGACTGGAGATTTGGCTATTTTCCCTGCATCGAGGATGTTCCGGAATTTTACAAAAAGGATTTTGACGAGGAGAGCTTCGGAAGGCTGGAGGTACCTTCCTGCTGGCAGATGGCGGGTTTTGATCAGAAGCAGTATACCAACACCCGTTATCCCTTCCCCTGCGATCCGCCCTATGTGCCGGACAACAATCCCTGCGGAGCCTATATCAAGGATTTTGACCTGGATAAAAATGAGACGAAGAAAGAGCAGTTTCTTTATTTTGAGGGTGTGGATTCCTGCTTTTATGTTTGGGTGAACGGAAAATTTGTGGGTTACAGCCAGGTTTCCCACAGCCCCAGCGAGTTCAATATCACGGGAAAGACGAAAGCGGGAAGGAACCGTCTGGCCGTCCTTGTTCTGAAATGGTGTGACGGAAGCTATCTGGAGGATCAGGATAAATTCCGCATGTCCGGCATTTTCCGGGATGTGTATCTGCTCCTGCGCCCGAAGGAGAGGGTGCAGGATTACACGGTGACCACGCCTGTGGATTTTGAAAAGGACAGCGCGCAGGTCCGGATCCGGCTGGATGCGGTGGGAGCGCCGCAGGTGGAATGCTCCCTGTATGACGGGGAAACGCTGCTTGCACAGCAGGCGCCGGGCGCGGACGGAACGGTTTCCTTTACCGTGGAGCATCCGGTTCTGTGGAACGCGGAGGAGCCTTATCTTTATACGGTGAAAATCAGCACGCCGGAGGAAACGATCTGCCAGAAGGTGGGAATCCGTACCATCTCCATTAAAAACGGCGTGGTGCTGATCAATGAAAAGCCCGTGAAATTCAAGGGTGTCAACCGTCATGACAGCAGCCCGTTTACCGGAGCTGTGGTTTCGAGGGTGGACGCCATGTTCGACCTGCGCATCATGAAGGAGGCGAATATCAACGCCATCCGTACCAGCCATTATCCCAATGCGCCCTGGTTCCCGGAGCTGTGCAGCGAATACGGTTTTTATGTGATCGCGGAGGCGGATCTGGAATCCCATGGCGTGCAGGATCAGTACGGAGGCGGTACGGAGAAAACCTTCAGTCAGCTCGCGGAAGATCCTGCTTACAGAGAGGCTGTGATTGACCGCAGCCGGCGCAACGTGATCCGGGATAAGAACCAGTGCTGTGTCATTTTCTGGTCTCTGGGCAATGAGTCCGGCATGGGCACCAACATCGAGGAAGCGGGCCGCTGGGTGAAACAGTATGATCCCACCAGGCTGGTGCATTACGAGAGCTGCCATTTCCAGCCGGAAGGACATGTAAAGGACGAGTCCATGCTGGATGTGGAGAGCCACATGTATGCTTCCACACAGCAGATTGACGAATATTTTGCTTCGCCCGGCGAGAAAAAGCCGTTCATCCAGTGCGAGTTCGTACACGCCATGGGAAACGGCCCCGGAGACATTGAGGATTACATGCAGCAGATCTACAAATACGACGGCTTCTGCGGCGGCTTTGTCTGGGAGTGGTGCGACCACGCCACCTATGAGGGAAGAGCGGAGGATGGCCGGGAGATGTACCACTACGGCGGAGACGCGGGAGAGTATCCTCATGACGGAAATTTCTGCATGGACGGCCTGGTGTTCCCGGACCGAAGACCCCATGAGGGGCTGTATGAGTGGAAAAACTGCATCCGTCCGGTGCGTGCCGAGCTGATCGACCGGAAAAAGGGAATCGTGCGTCTGCACAATATGCTGGATTTCAGAAACCTGAACGGCTATGTCCGGCTTCAGTATGAGATCAAAAAGGCGGGAGAACTGCTTTCCGAAGGCTCCGTTGACGTTCTGGACATTGCGCCCCATGGCTGCGGGGATATTCAGATCGACCTGCCCGGAAAGAAGGAGGAGGACTGCTTCCTTCTGCTCACTTATTACCAGGCATCGAAGGATAAGCTGACCCAGACCGGCCATGTGATGGGATTTGATCAGATCGCGCTTTCCGAGCCGAAGGATAAGGAACTTCCCTTTGAAAAGCTTCCTGCGGTCGAAAAGGGCAGTGTGACGCTTACGGAAACTCCGTACGCGTTCTGCGTGTCAGGTTCGTCAGGAGAAAATTTCCGTTACGAGTTCGGCAAAAAGGAGGGAAATTTCATCCGTATGGAAAAGAACGGGGAAGCCTGCATCACCGCTCCTGTGGAATGGAACGTCTGGCGGGCGCCCACGGACAACGACAGGAACATCGTTCTGGAATGGCGGAAGGCGGGGTATGACAGAAGCACGGTGAAGGTATACCGCACGGAAGCAAAGGTCCGCCAGAATGTGGCGACCATCACCTGTGACTTTTCCATCGCAGCACCGGTGGTACAGCCTTTCCTGCGCCTGCATGCGGTATGGAGCATTAACGCGGAGGGACAGGTGAAGCTGGTTCTGGAAGGAAAACGTGACACGGTATTCCCGTTCCTTCCCAGATTCGGCCTGAAATTCTGCCTGCCGGTGACAACGGAGAACGGAGAAAAGGTGGAGGCGAAAGATGTTCCGGTGTCCTATTTCGGATACGGCCCGCATGAAAGCTATATTGACAAGCACAGAGCGAGCTATATGGATCTGTTTTCCACAACGGTGGGCGCGCTGCATCAGGATTACATCCGCCCGCAGGAGAACGGAAGCCATTATAACTGTTCCTTTGTGCAGGCCGGAGGCTTTATGGCGCAGGGAAAATATCCCTTCTCCTTTAACGCTTCCGAATACACGCCGGAGGAGCTGACCGAAAAGGCGCATAACTACGAGCTGGAAAAGGCCGGATGCGTGGTGGTATGCACCGATTACAAGATGAGCGGCGTGGGCTCCAATTCCTGCGGCCCGGCTCTTCTTGAGCAGTACCGGTTTGACGAAGAAGAATTCCAGTGGGAGATGCTGTATTCCTTTAGCTGAAGGAGGCAGAATGAATATCAACTGGATGAATGAACTGATCTGGGTGGCCCGGATTGCTACGGCAACCCTGTGCGGAGCCTGCATCGGCTATGAGAGGGAAAATAACCTGAAAACGGCAGGAATCCGCACCCACTCCATTGTGGCCCTGACCTCCTGCCTGATGATGCTGGTGAGCAAATACGGTTTTACGGACGTTCTGGGGGCGAATGTGAATCTGGATCCCTCCCGGATTGCGGCGGGAATCGTGACCGCCATCGGTTTTCTCGGCGCGGGCGTGATTTTCACCAGAAAGCTGACGGTCAGCGGCCTGACCACATCGGCGGGCCTCTGGGCCACCGTGGGCATCGGCGTGGCGATGGGAGGCGGCATGTACATCATCGCCGTTTTCGCCACGCTGCTGGTGCTCGGGCTGCAGTTTTTCTTTCACAGAAGCGCCCGTCTGGTCAGAAACGCCTCGGTGGAAAAGCTGACTCTGCGCGTCCGGCAGGACGCGGACGTTCAGGCGATCCTTTCGGACTGCATCGAGCTTTCAAGGGTGAGAGTGCAGAGCTTCAGCGCCGTGAAGCTTCCGGACGGCCTTCTGGAGATCAAGGTGCTTCTGGTGCTTCCGGAGGTCTATGAGATGCAGAAGATCATCTCTGAGCTGAACAAGGCGGAGGAAATCGTGGCGGTTGAAGTTACGGCAGAAGGCTGAACGGTGGCGGCAGGACGGATTTTTTGAGACGGAGGCCTGATCAGAGGCGGCAGGACAGACCTGTTGACTGAAAATAGAGAAAAATACAACCGGGAGTTGAGACGCTCCCGGTTTTTTGTGTCATAAAAAAAGAAACTTTCTGGATAAAAAAAGAAACCTTCCTGCCTGTTTTTCTGTTTTGAGAAGGATAAAAAGTGGAATTTTACGGCGGATCTGTCGGATTGTTTCCAACCGGACAGGGGCCTATAATTAAGACAATTCAAAGAGAAAAGGAGAGGCGGGGAAATGAAGCGGAAAAAAGATATTATACAAAAATCCGGTAAAATAGCTTATTTGAAAAGATACTTCTGGCTGTATGTTTTCCCGATTCCTGCACTGCTGTATTTCGGCATTTTCCATTATGGTCCCATGTATGGTGTGTTGATGGCATTTCAGGATTTCAATCCGGTAGCAGGAATTAAGGGCAGCGAATTCATAGGCCTTGAAAATTTCAGAATCCTGTTTCAATCTGACAATTTTACGAGAGTATTCAGAAATTCGCTCTGGCTCAGCATACTGCGGCTCGTCTGGGGATTTCCAGTTCCTATTCTGCTGGCCGTCATTCTCAGCGAGATACGGGCAAAGCGTTTCGCCAAAATATCGCAGACCGTGATGTATATGCCACATTTCATTTCATGGGTTGTTCTTTCCGGCATTTTGATAAATCTTCTGTCCACATCGAATGGAGCCGTTAATCAGGTAATCGAGTTTTTTGGCGGAGAACCAATACAGTTCCTGCAGAGGAAGGAATATTTCAGAAGCGTGATTGTCATCAGCGATATCTGGAAGGAAGCAGGCTGGGGAGCTATCGTGTATATTGCGGCAATATCCGGAATAGACCGGGAGATGTTTGAGGCGGCAAAGGTGGATGGAGCCAAAATGATGCAGAAAATCTGGTACATTACGCTTCCGTCCATTGCGCCGACAATAACGGTACTGTTTATTCTGCGGCTTGGATCTGTGCTGAAGAATGGATTTGAGCAGATATTTATGCTGTACAGTCCGGTCGTATATGATGTGGCGGATGTTTTTGAAACCTATGTTTACAGAATCGGCATGCAGGAAGGAAAATATGGATTTGCATCTGCAGTCGGACTGTTTCAATCGGTTGTAGGACTGATTCTGGTATTGGTGACAAATACGATTTCCAAAAAAGTAGGAGAGGGTGGAATATGGTGAGCAAAAGGAGAAAAAAGGAGAGCGGAGCTTTTACCAGGGGCGTGTTCCTTGTAATCATAATACTGTTTGATCTGGCTGTACTGTATCCGATTTTAAATGTGGTGGCTGTATCTTTTTCCTCTTATGCGGAATATACGGCCAATCCGACAATGCTGATTCCAAGAGGCGTTAATCTGGATTCCTATATAAAGGTATTCCAGAATAAAAGCATCTGGACCAGCTATGGAAATACAATTTATATAACAGTAGCAGGGACGGTTCTCGGTGTAACGATTACAGCGCTGGCGGCCTACTCCCTGTCCAAAAAGAAACTGAAGGGGAAGAAAATCCTGATGCCGCTGATTTTGTTCACCATGTTTTTCAGCGGCGGTATGATACCGAGCTACTTTCTGATGAGAGGACTGCATCTGCTGGATACCAGAACGGCGCTTATTCTTCCCGGCTGTATGTCGGCCTATAATCTGATTCTGGTGAAGAATTTCTTTGAAAGTCTTCCCGAAAGCCTGATGGAAGCGGCAGAAATTGACGGGGCTTCTGAACCTCAGATATTTTCAAAGATTGTGGTTCCGCTGTCCAAGCCGATTATTTCCGTAATCACATTATTTACTGCGGTCGGTTACTGGAACAGCTATTTCAACGCAATCCTGTATACCAAATCCCAGTCCAAATGGACGTTGCAGCTGGTACTTAGGGAGATCATTATGTCAGCTGATATCCTGGAAAATTCAACGGGAGGTAATCTGGCAGAACAGGGAGTGAATGCCGTACCGGCAGTCATGCTGCAGTACGCATCGATTGTGGTAGCCATGGTGCCGATTCTGTGTGTATATCCGTTTATTCAGAAATACTTTCAGGAAGGGATTATGATGGGAGCGGTAAAGGGCTGACAGGAACAGGATTAATTGACAAAAGGTAAAAATGGACGGATCGGTGAAAAATGGACAAGATCCGTCTGGCAATGATAAAATGGAAATGGAGGAAAGAAAGGTATGAGAAGAAAGAAACTAGCGAGAGCGATGGCGGCGGTCCTGACATGCGCAATGCTTCTGGGAGGCTGTGGGCAGACTGGAACGCAGGAAGCGGCTTCAGCGGATGCGGAAAGCGGTCAGCAGGCTGCAGCGGAAGCAGGGACGGAATCGGAAACAGCGTCAGAGTCTGCCGGGGATCCTGTGGAGATCAGAGTTTTTTATTCCTATGATCCCAATGCGGAAAGTCCGGCTTCCAAATTCCTGGTAAGTGAGATGGAAAAGGCGCTGAATATTAAGCTGGTACGTGATGAGGTTCCCAAATCCGCTTATTCGGAGAAGCTGCAGCTGGCACTGGCAGACGGCGATTATCCGGACGTGTTCATCTTTGACAGCCATGACGACGCTTCCCTGATCTCAGCAGTGGATAATGGACTGATCATTCCGGTCAACGATTATATTCAGGATAAGGAAAATATCCAGAAATATACCTACCCGCAGGCATTTGAGACGGCAAAAATCAAAAATGATGATAACATTTATCTGATTCCCAGAACCACAGTGGCGAGAGCGGATGGATTCGCGGTGAGAAAGGACTGGATGGAAAAGCTGGGAATAGAGATTACCAGCGATAATTATTCCATGACGCCGGATGAATTTCTTAATATGCTTGAAAAATTTGTAACAGAGGACCCTGATGGGGATGGACAGGATAATACATATGGTTTGCAGTACAGCGCGTCCAATGGTATCATGGATGTATTCTTTGCAGGAGCCTTCGGATGTCTTGGATGGGAAGAAAGCGATGGAGAATACAGCAATATGGATCCGCAGTACGAGATTGGAAATGAGAATTACAGAAGGGCGCTGGAATACAGCCAGAAGGTCTATGAATACTCCCATCCTGACAGCGCGATTGCTACCGAAGTAGGAGTGAACGAGGTAGGAGTAATTCCCTCCTTTGCCGGCCATGTTTCCAGCCGGGAAGCAAATGTACAGGAGCTTGTACCGGAAGCGGAGCTCACTTATGTATCGGGCATTTCCAATGAAGACGGAGAGATCAGGAATGCCACTTCCTTACCCGGAATCTGGGGAGGAGTAGCGATTACTACGGCCTGCGAGCACCCTGAGAAGGTGGCGGAAATGATCGACTGGCTGCTGAGCGATCAGGCATGGGAATACTCGCTGTACGGGGAACCTGGGGTTTCTTATAACAAGGCAGAGGATGGAACGATAGAAATCATTCCTGAAGAATATAAGAAAAATAAAGAGGTAAATGCAAACTGGGCGACGGAAATTGCCAGAAGAAAAGAATCTGTGGACTTCTTCCTCGATCTGTCCCTGCCGGAAGATGAACTGGAAGAAATGCGGGACTGGCTGAATGTTGCGGTGGAAGGCGTGGTAATGCCGCTGGATAATGGAAAGAAACCGGAATGTGCAACGGATACCGGATTCATTGAAGCGAATAATAAATTGAAGGAAGTGCGTACCAAGATTATTATGGGAGCAATGGATGTCTCCGAATACGATGCGGCTCTGGAAGAGTGGTATGAAAATGGTGGACGTACATATGTGGAAGAAATGAATACGCTGATCGCACAGATGGCGGAATAAACGGCAGCAGGGCGTTTTCGGGTCGTTCCTGTATTCCGGAAAAGCAGGAAACGGATATCCGGTGTGGCGGATGTCCGTTATCCTGCTTTTGAAAAAAAGAAAATGAAGGGGGAAGAAGTGGAATGGCTTACAGGCTGGCAATCGCAGATGATGAGCGGCTGATACGGGAAAGTCTGGCGCGGTTTATACCCTGGCAGGAGCTGGGCTTTGAACTGGTAATGACTGCGGAGGATGGCGGTCCTGTTATGGAAGCTGTGGAGAGAGAACATCTGGATGCCGTATTATGTGATATCCAGATGCAGGAAAAAACGGGACTGGATGTGGCCGAATACATCTGGAGCAGAAAGCTTGACTGTATTGTTGTGCTGTTGAGCGGATATGAAGAATTTGAATATGCCAGAAGGGCAATCGCCTATAATGTAAGCGAATATCTGTTGAAGCCGATCAATCTGGAAAGAATCAGGGAAACCTTTACGAAGGTGAAGGAAGAACTGGACAGACGGACAGAGGAAAAGAAGGAGAAGGAGCAGCAGAGAGAAAAGGAGAATTCGGTTCGTCACGCTGTTGTGGAACAGATCCTGGAAAAGGGACAGGCAGGGATCTGGCTGGATCGGGAGGCATGTCGTACTTATCTGAAAAAATTCGGAATGGAAGAAAACATGCTGGATATGCCGTCCTGCATTCTTTCCGTCAGAATTGCCCGGACAGAAGAAATGCAGAGCTTTGGACAGGAAATTCTCTGTAATATTTTAAGGCTTTTGAATTCGAGAGAAGAAATTACGGATGTATTTCCCCTTTATGGAAAGCAGGAGACTGAATACAGAGCGCTCCTGACAAGACGCAGTCCCTTTCGGAAGGAAGAAAAAGAGACATATCTGAACGATGTGACAAAGGCTCTTTACGATATCTGCGGGATGCATGCGGATGTCGCGATGGAGGCAGAGAATGTGGCGCTGGGGGATGTGACCGCGTTGCTGAAGGAAAATGCCATAACGGGAGAAAACGGAAAAGAGACGGAGAATCGGGAGGTTTATCTGGAGATGATGGCCGGACAATACCTGATGATTCTGAATATGTGCACGGAACCCTCGGAAATAGAGGATTGCTGCCAAAGGCTGCTGGAGCAGCAGGACAGCTTTCAGGAGGGAGCTTTTCTGGGAGAAATTTTAAGGCACATGAATCATCTGATTCATGAAAGATTTCAGGACAGAGATGTGGTGCTTCCGGAGGTGGAAGGAGGGAGAGTGTCGGAAGAAGAATTCCACAGTCTTATGTCATGTTATTATGGTATCCTGCATAAAGCCGACGAGGAAGAAAATCTGATAAACCGGGTCAAAAAGCTGGTAAGAGAGAGGATCGGAGAGAATGTTTCCCTGTCCATGGCAGCGGAACATGTTTTTCTCAGCCCGAATTATTTCAGCAGGATTTTCAAAGAACGTACCGGTGAGAATTTTACGGAATACTGTATTCGTGTGAAGATGGAGAAAGCGGCCCGGATGCTGGAGGATCCAACGAAAAAGGTGTACGAGATCGGAGAGGAGCTGGGTTATCACAACATCAAATACTTCCATAAACTTTTTAAAAGAAGCTATCGTTGTACCCCCCTGGAATACAGGGAAAGCTTAAGAGAAAGAGAACAGAAGAAAAAGATATGAAAAGATGGTCTCCTCTGCGGTATATCAGAAATTACAAATTTAACAGTCTGTTTCTTAAAAATTTTATTCTCATAGAGATTATTGTATTTCTGCCAATGGTAATGGTCTGCGTTGCCTGCTACCTGTATTTTCAGGATGCTTACCTGAAGGAGATCCGAAAAGCGGCCCAGGGGACGGTATACCGTCTTCAGGAGACAACGGATACGGTTCTGACGAACATACGGCTTGCGGGAATACATCTGTGCCAGGATGAAAATCTGCTCGATTTTCTCGATTATCCGTCGAATATAAAATATGATTTTGAGAAAATGAGAAATGTCGTTGAACTGAGAAATACGCTGACTCAATATACGAATGAATATCTTCAATCGGTTTATGTGTATGCAGAGACGAGCGGATATATAGTAACCGGCTCCGGGGCCAAAAGCAGGAAACTGGCCAGAGATACGTCCTGGATTCCCCTGTATGAAGAGGCGGTGAAGCGCGGAAGTACAGAATGGTCCAGAATAAGGGTGGACGA
>OLRY01002832.1_pt1 | contig 10692 bp, 7 predicted proteins | sample 1672541 | NCBI WGS metagenome assembly OLRY01 (sample SAMEA3136697, study PRJEB25190) | human gut metagenome | biome: human gut; feature: human-associated habitat; material: faeces | place: Austria | collected 2013
CCTTGGAGCTGCTGGCGGGCGCGTCGTACACGGGCGCGCGCTGCCTGTTCACCTGCAAGCAGGTGGGGCTCAACGTGGCGTCCGACCCGCTCATGAGCCTGAACTACGTGGGCGTGAAGGGCGGCCTCGTGCTGTTCGTGGCCGACGACCCCGGCCCCATTTCGTCGCAGACCGAGCAGGACACGCGCCGCTTCGCCGTCTTCGCGAAGATGCCCGTGCTTGATCCGTCCACGCCCGACGAGGGATTCGCCATGATGAAGGAGGCGTTCGAGCTCTCCGAGCGCTACCATACGCCCGTCATCGTGCGGCCCACCACGCGCATCAACCATGCGTCCACGTTCTTCGACGTGGCCGACGTTACCGACGCGCGTCCCGTGCCGCCCGAGGGCTTCGAGCGCGACCCCAAGTGGATCATCTTCCCGCGCCGCGCCTACCAGGCGCACGGCGAGATCAACGAGCGTTTACCCAAGATCGCAGCAGATTTCAGTGCTTCTCCGTTCAATCCGTGGCGCGAAGTCGCCGGCACCGATGAAGGCGCGAAGATCGGCATCATCGCAGGTGGCGTATCGTATTCCTACGCCGAAGAAGCTCTTGCTCAGATCGAAGATGCGGTAGAAGCAACCGGTGCGCTTTCGCCAAGCTATCGTCTTATGCAGGTGGGCACTCCCTATCCCTTCCCCGAGGCGGCCGTGGCAAAATTCGCCGAAGACCTCGATCGCATCATCGTGTTCGAAGAGCTCGATCATGTGATCGAAGACGAACTGCTCAAACTCTGCGGCAAGCTGCATGCGGGATTCGAGGTACAGGGCAAGCTCACGGGTACCACTACCACGCGTGGCGAAAACACGGTCGATGCGATCCGTGCGCAGATCCAGGAATTCTTCGGTCTCGATCTTCCTGCTGCCGCTGAGCGCACGGTCGAATTCAGCGACCCGATACCCGACCGCCCCGCAGTCCTGTGTGCAGGATGCCCTCATCGCGGTGCGTTCTATGCCGTGAAGAAGGCGCTCGGTCGCAGGCGCGAAGCGGTGATGTGCGGTGATATCGGCTGCTACACGCTTGGCAATGCTGCGCCGCTCAATGCAGTCGATACCTGTCTCGACATGGGCGCGGGCATCACGATGGCGCAAGGCTTCAATGTGATCGAGCCTGATAAGAAAGCGATCGCGTTCGTGGGTGATTCCACGTTCTTCGCTTCTGGGATGACCGGCGTGGCCAATGCGGTTTACAACAAGCATGACATCACCATCGTAGTGCTCGATAACGCGACCACCGCGATGACCGGTTCGCAGCCTCATCCAGGCACGGGCGCAACGCTCATGGGCGGGTTCAGTGCGCCGATCTCGATCCAAGAAGTGCTCAGCGCACTTGGCGTGAAGAAGATCACGAAGGCCAATCCGCTGTTCGCCGATAAGGCTATAGAAGCAGCGCGCGAAGCGATCGACTACGATGGCCCTTCGGCGGTCATCTACGAATCGCCCTGCACGAAGCTCACCAAAGCGAAGCCCCCTGTTTACTTCATCGCGAACGCGTGCGCAGGTTGCCGCAAATGCGTCACCACCATCGGTTGTCCTGCGCTGGGGTGGAGCGAAGTTGGCCATTCGATCGTGATCAACCGTGCGATGTGCGTTGGGTGCGGTCTTTGCACGGTCATTTGCGAATTCGGGGCTATCCCCTGCCCCACACGAAAACGAGTACGGCCTGCATTGCCGCCGCGCTCGCAGCGTTTGCATGCGGAAGACGGATCGCTCAGTCGATTCCCTACGCCACAAGAGTTGGCTGAGATCGAAGGAGGTAGCGATGATTAACGTTTCTATCGCCGGAATCGGTGGGCAGGGAAGCGTGCTCGCTGCACGCATCTTAGCGCAAGCTGCAGAAGCAAAAGGCTGGCAGGTACGCAGCGCGGAAACCATCGGTATGGCGCAGCGCGGCGGAGACGTTATGTCTCACGTGCGCATGGGAAATGCAGGTGAAGAGGTCTTTTCTCCTCTTCCTGCGAAAGGAACCGTGGATGTTCTGATCGCGCTCGAACCAGGCGAAGCTGCCCGCGCGCTTCCGTACCTTAAAGAGAACGGCCTGCTCGTGGTTGCTTCAACGGGTATCCCACCCGTGATGGCGAACTTCAAGCGACAGACCTACGATCCGCAGCATCTGATCGATGACATGCAGGCTGCAGGCGTGAAGATGGTCGTGGTCGATGATGCCGAGCTCGTGCATCGTTTAGGCGAACCGAAAGCGCTCAACGTGATGATGCTCGCCTATGCCATCATCGCGGTGAACAAGCGAGAAGACTGCGTAGATAATGCGCTGCGCGGTGCGATCACGCTCGAAGATATCGAAGCGGCCATTCCGCTGTGTGTGAAGCGCAAGCTCGTTTCCGTGAACGAAAAGGCGATCAAGGTAGTTCAGCAGGCTGCGCGAGTGTAGCTGGTTCGTAAGTTGTCCGTTCGTTTTGCGAGATGGCCCCGCTTTGCAATAGTTGCGAAACATAAGGACTCGAGCATAGGGCTACAATATAAAAACGCTACCTATATATAGCGCATCATGTGCGCCGATCAACATAAGAAGGGTTGAGGATGGAACTCAAAGAAGAGCAGTTTGCAGTCTTAAAAGAGCAATTCAAAACATTGAAGGATCGTTCGCCGTTTTACGCGAAGAAGTTCGAGGGCATCGATCTTAGCGATGTGCAAACTCAGGCCGATTTCGAAGCGCTGCCATTTTCGGAAAAGGCGGACCTGCGCGATGCGTATCCGCTGGGACTCGCCGCTGTTCCTGAGAGCGAGATCGTGCGCATCCATTCTTCGTCAGGTACAACAGGCACGCCAGTCATCATCCCTTACACCCAGCAAGACGTAATCGATTGGGCCATGCAATTCGCGCGTTGCTATGAGATGGCGGGCATCACGAAAGACGACCGCATCCAGATCACTCCTGGGTATGGACTGTGGACAGCGGGTATTGGTTTCCAGTTAGGCGCCGAGCGCCTTGGTGCGATGGCGGTTCCCATGGGGCCGGGCAATACCGATAAGCAGATCCGCTTCATGAAGGACATGCAATCGACCGTTCTTTGCGCGACCAGCTCTTATGCGCTTCTCTTGGCCGAAGAGATCGCCAAGCGTGGCGTGCGTGATGAGCTGAATCTTAAGCGCGCGGTCATCGGATCCGAGCGTTGGGGTCACAAGATGCGTCAGCGTATCGCTAATGAACTGGGCGTGAAGATCTATGACATCTACGGTCTTACGGAAGTATACGGTCCCGGCATTGGTGTTTCGTGCGATTATGAATGCGGCATGCATGTATGGGATGACTATTGCTACTTCGAGATCGTGGATCCCAAGACGGGCAAGGTGCTCCCTGATGGAGAGATCGGCGAGCTCGTTATCACCACGCTGCGCAAAGAAGGTGCTCCGCTCGTACGTTATCGTACGCACGATCTTTCGCGCATCATTCCTGGTGAGTGCGAATGTGGCTCTCCGTTCCCGCGCATCGATACGCTCATCGGGCGCACGGATGATATGGTGAAGGTGAAGGGCGTGAATATCTTCCCTGCCCAGATCGAAGAGATCATCAAGTTCACCGATGGTGCTTCTTCGGAATACCAGGTTATGATCGACCATCTTGAAGGCAAGGACATCATGACCGTGTTCTTCGAGACCGATGCAAGCGTTGAAGATCGTGAACAGATCGAGCGCAACATGGAGTCGATCTTCAAGGGCAAGTTGGGCATGACGCCGAATGCTAAGGCAGTGGCAATTGGCGAACTGCCTCGTTCCGAGAAGAAGACGCAGCGCATCTTCGATAATCGCTACTAATATATAAGGATATAAGGCGTTTCATTTGAGGACCGTTCGCTCGCGGGCGAGATGCATTCGATCTAGTGCCGCCTGCGCCGATTCGACCACTTTTTGGGGGCGGCATTCAACTTGCCGCCCTATAAGCGCTCTGTTGTGGTAAAGTGCTGCCATGGTTTTTTCAGGAATGCATACCCAAAGCGCGGCGATCCGTGCCCAGCACTGGGCACAGGGTTCGAACGATGTTTGCGCGATCATGTCGGAGCACTTGGCACAGTGTTCCGAAAGCGATCGTGCGGTCATGTCCGAGCATCTTGCTCAGGGTTCGACCTGCATTTTCTGCACCCCACCTCTCTACTTTCACTATAGATAAGCACACGGATCTCGATCCGGTGCTTTTTTTATGCGCTCGATCGGGTCGTCGTTGTTCGTCTTGGTGTACGAAGAGAGGAAACGCGCGGGTATACCGTCCTGAGAAAACTGACGTATTGGAAAACGAGTGAAAGAAGAGGAGCGCATGTTTCTCAAGATCTTGATCGTGGCGATCTTCGTTGCGGTCACTGTGGCAGTGGGCGTCTTCGCCCGCAAACATTCCAACAGTGTCGATGGCTTCGTGCTCGGCGGACGTAATGTTGGTCCGTGGCTCTCAGCCTTTGCTTTTGGCACGAGCTATTTTTCCGCTGTTGTGTTCATCGGCTATGCTGGTCAGTTCGGCTGGAAATACGGCATGTCGGTATTTTGGGTCGGTATCGGTAATGCGGTCATCGGTTCGCTTCTGGCGTGGTGGGTGCTCGGCCCGCGTACGCGCGAGATGACGCAACGGCTCAAGGCTACGACCATGCCGGAATTCTTCGGCAAACGCTATAACTCTCGAGCGTTGCGCATTGCCGCTGCCGCGATCATCTTCGTGTTCCTCATCCCGTATACGGCATCTGTCTACAACGGTCTTTCGCGTTTGTTCGGCATGGCTTTCGGGCTGCCGTATGAATGGTGCGTGATCGGCATGGCGGTGGTCACCTGTATCTATGTGGTGCTCGGTGGTTATGTGGCCTCGGTTTGGAACGACTTCATCCAGGGCACGATCATGCTCATCGGTATCATTGCCGTTATCTTCGCGGTGTTGAATGGCCAGGGCGGTATCGCAACGGCTATCGTAAATCTCTCGCAGATCCCGGCAGAGGGAAGCGCCATGGCAGGACCGTTCACTTCGATGTTCGGTCCCGATGCGCTCAACTTGCTTGGCGTTATCATTCTCACTTCGCTCGGCACGTGGGCACTCCCGCAGATGGTCCAGAAGTTCTACGCCATCAAGACCGGTCCGGCCATCAAGCAGGGCGCCATCATCTCGACGATCTTCGCGCTCGTGGTTGCGGGTGGCTCGTATTTCTTGGGTGGTTTCGGCCGCTTGTTCGGTGGCACGCCTATCTACGACTCGATCGTGCCGACCATGCTCGCCGGACTTCCCGACATTCTGCTTGGCATCGTGGTGGTGCTCGTGCTCTCCGCGTCCATGTCGACGCTTGCGGGTCTTGTGCTCACCTCTTCTTCAACGCTCACACTCGACTTGATCAAGGGCAACATCGTGAAGAAGATGAGCGAGAAGAAGCAAGTGCGTTACATGCGCTTCTTCATCGTGGTGTTCGTGGCTATCTCTGCTGGCATTGCGCTGGTACAGTACCATTCGACCATCGTGTTCATCGCTCAGTTGATGGGCTATTCGTGGGGCGCGCTTTCGGGTTCGTTCCTTGGTCCCTTTTTCTGGGGCTTGTTCTCCGGTCGCATCTCAAAGCCAGCAGTTTGGTGTAGCTTTGCGCTTGGTGTTGGCATGACCGTGACCAACATGATCTTCGGCTACATTGCATCGCCGATCAATTGCGGTGCGATCACGATGGTGCTCTCTCTTATCCTGGTGCCGATCGTGAGCTTCTTTACCAAGCCAGTACCGTTCGTGGTAAAGCCTCCTTCGACAGCAGGTGCTATCGACCGCGAATATGTCTATGGTCTTAAGGAACAGAAGATCATCGACGAACAGCAGAAGCTTCGTGCTGCGCGTGCGACAGAAAGTTCAGTTCAGGAAGAATAGGTTAAAACAACAACCGAAATGCGAAAAAAGCGCCTGGGAACTAGCCGGCGCTTTTTTGGTAGCTTTGCAGGTGAAGAAGTGTTTTTCTGTGTGCACGTTCGCGAGGCCATGGGGTTTTGCTAAGACGAGCATAGCTTCGAAGAGCGCAGCAAGATGTGTTCTGCCTTCGTGCGCGCAACACGGGTGCACACAGGACGCTGCGAGAAGCTAGCTTCACGGTGTTCGCGTGCAAGCGCGCAGGTTCCTGCTGCGTTTGGGCAACAGGGTTAGGCTTCTCGCGCACTCAAGCAAGATACGCACAAGCAATGCGATAGGCGGCTTGCGCGCAAAAGGCGCTAAAGAAGCTCGCGTTCTTCGGCGTTCGCCCACTCGTGATATTTACGCAGAAGCGCCATCGTGCGCGCGTTGGAAACAGCGGTCGAGAAGGGCATGAGGTCTTCAACGCTAAAAGAGACGTTCCCATTCGCATCTTTGGGAAGGTTCATCTGTTCGATCACGTTCGCGAAGATGCGTGCCATGTCCTGATCGGTCGTTCGGTCTACCAGCTGTGCGAAATCATCGAAGTCTTTCATAAGTATTCCTTATCTTACTTATTACCTACAAAGTGTGACACGCGATCATGCGCGATCGCGCGCAGGTTTATAATCAGTTTCATTCTAGCTCTCTCGCGTTTGGATCGAGCGCATGAAGCTGAAGTGTTGAACAACAGCCAAGCCTTTGAAAAGTGAAAGAGGAAAGTTCCGAATCGTATGGACGCATTTCTTACCGTAACCTTGATGACGTTGATCGCTGGCGTTGGTGGCACCGGTCTTGGTGGCATCCTCGGTGCGCTCGTTCGCACTGAATCCAATCGCATCGTCAGTCTGTTGTTGAGCGCAACGAGCGGTGTGATGATCTCGATCGTCTGTTTCGAGCTGATGGTCGAAAGCCTTGAAGCGGCTCAGTCAGTCTTTTCAGATGGGGCAGTCTTTGTCGTATGCATTGCGGTCCTTGTGGGCATGGCGGTGGTATTCCTCTTGAATTGGTTGATCGATAAACGCACTGAGGGCGAGGTGCCTCACACTGCGAGCAGCCTGCATCCAAAGACCCATGACAACATCGATGAACTGAGCCATATCGATCATTACAATCAGCACCTGAAAGAGCATGCGCCCAAACGCGAACTCTGGGTTGCTGGTGTGGTCATCGCATGCGCTATCGCGCTCCATAACATTCCCGAAGGCATGTCCATTGGAGCGAGTTATAACATCGATACCGAGGGTGGGGTGAGCATGGCGCTCATTCTTGCGGTGCTCATTGGACTTCATAACATTCCCGAAGGCATGGCTGTTTCTGTTCCCTTGGTCGCTGGAGGGATGAAGCGCATCAAAGCGGCATTGCTCACGGCAGCTTCCGGAGCGCCGGTTGTTTTGGGCGCTTGGCTGGGCTACTGGATCGGCGACATCGGTGCGATAGGTCTTGCGGCCTCGCTCGGTTTTGCTTCTGGCGCGATGCTCTATGTGGTCTTCGGAGAGATCATTCCTCAGGCTGTGTTGATGTATCGTTCGAAGGTGCCAGCATTCTTCGTTATCATCGGTATGCTCATTGGCATGATCATCATCTATGTCTAAAGAGAAGGTTTCACTCTTGCAAGATGGCGGGTTTTCGGCGCGTCGAATCAAGGGCATCTTACTGGTTTGCAAGGCGCGAAAGAGCTCGTTTTCATTGCCACTCCCTGAGGTAAACGGCTATTCAAGAAAAATTTTTTCAGTTTAAAATAGCCTAAAATTGGCCTGTCTTTTCTGTGTGGAAAACTCAAAAAACGTACTAAAATGTGGAAAACCCTTGCTAGCATGAACACGGTGAAGTTGCTATACACCCTTATCAAAAGGGCTTTTCAAGCACGTGCCACTATACGGGGAATACGCCATAACACGCCTGCAGAAAATGCTAGCAGTAAAGGCCGTAGCACAGCTTTTTTGCATTAATCTATGCTGAAATGCCCCTGATAAAATCGGCTACCCAAACGCTAACGAACACAAAATATTGTGGTTTTCTCCCATGCCAACTCCTAGATATACGCTACAATCGTGCTATAGAATTTGTAAGGTTCTACAGGGATGTATAGTTCATGAATTACATCCGCGAAGTCACTCTTAAGCGGTCGTGTTCTTTGTCCGCAAGGAAAATCACCAACATAACCGCGCAAGGAACCGTTAGGTGGGTTTGAGTTGAGCTCAAAAGTTAAGCAGGCGAACTTCCGTCTTCCGCTCGAATACATGGCTTTGATCGACGATTTCGCACGTCGCGAAGACATCACGAAAGCAACGGTCATCACCCGTGCGCTTGATTGTATGCAGGCTTCATACGACAGCGGTCATGGCGGAATGCCGGTCACGGGCGGCAGTAGTGCTGGCGGCGCTTCTGACGCCGAACTTGAAGACCTGCGCGCGAAACTTAAGAAAGCTGAAGAGCGTGCTACCGATGCGGAGCGTGCCCTCCAGTCCGCAGAAGATCGTTTGCGTGATGCTCAGCGTCAGCGCGACGAAGCGGAGAATCGCGCTCGCAATGCCCAGAGCGATCTTGCGACTGCTCAGGCTCAAAGCGCCCATGTTTCTTCCAATGATAGCCGTCGTACTGAAGCGGCCGAGGAAGAGGTCGAGCGTTTGCGCGCGCTCGTTGCCAAGCAGGCAGCCACGCTCGAGGAGAAGATCCGTGCGCTTGCAAGCAAAGAAGTGGGGTACGATGATCAGGCTCGTACCCTTGCCAACAAAGATGCAGAGATTTCATCACGCGATGCGATCATTGCCGATCGCGACAGACAGATTACTGACCTTCGCAGTCAACTAAGTGAAGCGCAAGCACGTGTTCAGTTGAGCAATGCGAACTCCATGTCGCTCTCTCCTGTTACTTTTGACGCCTCGACCTTCACGGAAGAATCCCCCGTTGGTGCTATTTCGATGCTCAATATGCTCAATGGTGTTATGGCTGCATTCAAGCAACAGGTTAAAGATGCTCGTATTTTGGGTGAGCAAGAAGGCCGCAAAGCTCAGCAACACGAATTCGAAGATGTTATCAACAAAGCGCGTAACGATGGTTATCGTGATGCGATGACGTACTTGGATGACCGCGCTACTACGGCGCGTGAATCTGGTGCGCGTGAAGAACGTGCGCGTATCGCGAACATGGGCTTCTTCGAGCGTCGTCGCTATCTCAACATCCACGTTGCCTAAATCGACCAAGCTTCGAAGCGGGAATGCCGGGCACGTTTGCTTAAGGGTTCGGCGCTGTATCTTTCTAAGAAGTCAAACGCACTATTTTGCTAATACCGTAACAGGAACGTCATGTTCTTCGGCAGGGATGAAAGCGACTTCCTGCTCGGAGAACGCAACGGCGATCTGGCGGCAGTCTTTGCCAAGCTGCGGCAGGTAGCGATCATAGTTCCCACCCCCGTATCCGAGTCTGTTGTGATGCGCATCGAACGCGACGAGGGGAATCACGATCATCGTCAGATCATTCGCTGGAACATAGGGAAAATCGCGCAATGCTTCATCATCGTGATGGTACTTGCGCAAGGGATGCGCGATGAAGGGAACCCCATCTTTCTCGTAAGCTTCAGGTGAGACCAGACGCATTTCCATGGTTTGTTGAGGAGCACCTTCAAGGCCCCACGCATCTTCTACGATGCAAGGAAAAGCAATTTGCGTCCCTTGCGCATAGGCAGCGCGAATGAATTGGTCGAGCTGCACCTCTTCTTCAAACGCTGCATAGACTGCGATCGTGCAGGCCGTTGGATCGATGCCGATCGTTGCGCAGGTGATCGCAAGAGAGGTCTCAAGCTCATCGCAAATGGCAGAACTCTTATGAAGGCGATATGGCTTCGGCAAGGCAGCGCGCTCGGCAAGCACCTGGCGCCGAATCTGCTCGCGACTCTCGGACGTTTCGCTATCGAGCGTTCTTTCGGACTCTTCTTCGATCGAAACAGTTGGTTCAGGCATTGCGTTCGCGTTCATGATCGCGGCTTTCTCGTTAGGCTACTGATCTTATTACTATAGTAAGGCTTTCGAGGCTTCCCAGAATATCTCGAAAGGTTTTTGCCCCAACAGAAACCTTCTCTGTTGCTCTGTGCACCTATTAGGCCAAGCCAAGAATCTGCAGGGCAAGGCAAACAATCGAGAGAATGCCCACGACCACGATCGTTGCGACAAGCAGCACGCGCGCGATCGGGCCGATGGTGTGTTCCTTCATCACATGCTTGTCGGTAGCGATGATGGCCATGAACACGAGCAGCACCGGCAGGATAACGCCGTTGACGAACTGCGCGGTCAGCATGATGCCCATCAGGTTAAGCCCTGGAACCAGGATGACCAACGCGGAACCCACGATCGTGAACGTGAAGATGCCTTTGAAGAGCGGCGCTTCCTTCCAGGTGAAGTTCCCACCCGCTTCCCAGCCGAACGCTTCGCAGATGACGAACGAGGTGGTGAGGGGCAGCACACAGGCTGCGAGCAAACTTGCCGCAACGAGCCCGATGGCAAAGAGCGCTTCAGCATACGGGCCTGCAAAGGGGGCGAGCGCCATAGCGGCATCGGCGGCACTTTCGATCTCGATGCCTTGCGGGAAGAGCACTGCACCCGTGGTCACGATGATGAACCAGGCGATGATGCAGGCAACCACTGCGCCCGTGATCGCATCGATGCGCTGGAAGAAGAGATCCTTTACGGTCACGCCCTTCTCGACCACGTTGCTCTGTGCGAAGAACATCATCCAGGGAGCGATAGTGGTACCGACCATGGCAACCGTGAGCGAAAGGAATGAGAAATCGGAAGAAACTTCAGG
>OLRY01002841.1_pt1 | contig 10657 bp, 6 predicted proteins | sample 1672541 | NCBI WGS metagenome assembly OLRY01 (sample SAMEA3136697, study PRJEB25190) | human gut metagenome | biome: human gut; feature: human-associated habitat; material: faeces | place: Austria | collected 2013
ACGCCGTTACCGGCGCTGCAACCGTTATCCTCGCGATGGGCGCAGGAAAAACAGCCTTCACCCGCGGGCTTTGCCGTGGGCTGGGACTGGACGATCCCGTTTCCAGCCCTACCTTTGCTCTGGTCCATCAATATGGTAACGGGGAACACGCCCTGTATCACTTCGATATGTATCGGGTGGAAAGCTATGAGGACCTGTACTCCACCGGATTTTTTGATTATCTGGACTACGGAGGCATCCTTGCCATCGAATGGAGCGAAAACATCGAGGCGGTCCTTCCGCCAAACACCATCACCGTTACCATCCAAAAGGATGAAAACGACCCCGACCTGCGCCGGATTCAAATTGACCGACCCTAAATAAGGAGGAGCTTTTTCTTGATCATCTTTGCTATGGATACCTCGGCTGCCGCCGCTTCCTGCGCTTTGCTCGAGGACGACCGACCGATTGCTCAATTTTATACCGATGCCCACCTGACCCACAGCCAGACCATCATGCCGATGGTGGAATCGCTGCTGTCCTGCAGCCACATGACCATCCAGCAGGTGGATTTGTTTGCCGCTTCGGTGGGTCCCGGCTCCTTCACCGGTCTGCGCATCGGGGTAGCTGCCGTCAAAGGGATGGCGCAGGTGCTGGACAAGCCCTGCGCTGCCGTTTCCGCACTGGAAGGACTGGCATACAACCTGTCCGACCGCACCGGCATCATCTGTCCTGCACTGGATGCGCGCTGCGGTCAGGTCTACACCGCCTGGTTCGACGCCGACCGGCAGATGCAGCGGATGCACGAGGACTGTGCGCTGATGGCAGACCAGCTGTGCGAACAGCTGATTCCTCTTTCCCAACAGGCTCCCATCACGCTGGTGGGCGACGGAGCGCAGCTGGTAAAGGACACCATGCAGACCATCGACCCGCAGCTGGCTGCGCTGTCCGACGCCGGCATGATCGAGACCTACGGCGGACAGTTCCTCGAGGGTGCCGCTGACGCCTGCGAGAAGCTGCTGAAGTAAGACTTTTCCTCCCTGCACTGCCTGTTCCGGGCCGGTGCAGGGATTTTTTGTTTCTTTCCAAAAGCAGGTTTTATCGCAGTTTTTTGATGTGTCCCGTCTTTTTCGTGAAGTGCATTCATCTTTTCCATTGTATTTTGAAAGATTTTCCGGTTTTTGCGGGGCGGGCCATCTTGTAAATCGGCAGATAAAGCTTTATAATAGCAAAGTGGTCAGAGGCTTATCAGCCCCGCCGTGGGAAACGGGAAAGACGGAGCCTCCACACAATAGAGATAAGGGAAAAGGAGTATATCATTATGCTGACGAATGAATATCTGAAGCGTGTCTACGAGGGCCTGGAAAAGCGCAATGCCAACGAGCCCGAGTTCCTGCAGGCTGTCCGCGAGGTGCTGGAGAGCATCCAGCCCGTCGTGGAGAAGCATCCCGAGTACGAGAAGGCCGGCCTCATCGAGCGTCTGGTCGAGCCTGAGCGCATCATCACCTTCCGTGTACCCTGGGTCGATGACCAGGGCAAGGTCCAGGTGAACCGCGGCTACCGCGTCCAGTTCAACAGCGCCATCGGCCCCTACAAGGGCGGCCTGCGCTTCCATCCTTCTGTCAATCAGGGCATCCTGAAGTTCCTCGGCTTCGAGCAGACCTTCAAGAACAGCCTGACCACCCTGCCCATGGGCGGCGGCAAGGGCGGCTCCGACTTCGACCCCCACGGCAAGAGCGACATGGAAGTCATGCGCTTCTGCCAGAGCTTCATGACCGAGCTGTACCGCCACATCGGCCAGTTCGTGGACTGCCCCGCCGGTGATATCGGTGTCGGCGGCCGTGAGGTCGGCTATCTGTTCGGCCAGTACAAGCGCCTGACCAACAGCTTCCAGGGCGGCATGCTCACCGGCAAGGGCCTGACCTTCGGCGGTTCTCTGGCCCGTACCGAGGCTACCGGCTACGGCCTGTGCTACTTCACCGCTGAGGCTCTGAAGTGCATGCGCAGCGACAGCTTCGAGGGCAAGACCGTGGTCATCTCCGGCTCCGGCAATGTCGCTATCTACGCCTGCGAGAAGGCCACCCAGCTGGGTGCCAAGGTCGTCACCATGTCCGACTCCAACGGCTATGTCTACGACCCCAACGGCATCGACCTGGCCTACGTCAAGGACCTGAAGGAAGTCCGCCGCGGCCGCATCAAGGAGTATGCCGAGACCCACAAGGATGCAACCTACGTTGCTGACTGCACCAAGGTCTGGACTGTCCCCTGCGACATCGCCCTGCCCTGCGCTACCCAGAACGAGATCAACAAGGAGTCCGCAGAGGCTCTGGTGAAGGGCGGCTGCACCGTGGTCTGCGAGGGCGCTAACATGCCCAGCACTCCCGAGGCCATCGAGGTCTACCTGTCCAACGGCATCCTGTACGGACCCGCAAAGGCTTCCAACGCCGGCGGCGTGGCTACCTCCGGTCTGGAGATGAGCCAGAACTCCGAGCGTCTGAGCTGGAGCTTCGAAGAGGTCGATGCAAAGCTGAAGGGCATCATGGAGGGCATCTTCCACGCTTCCTACGATGCATCCGTGGCCGCCGGCTCCGAGGGCAACCTGATGGTCGGTGCAAACTGCGCCGGCTTCCTGAAGGTCGCTACCGCCATGATGGCACAGGGCATCACCTACTAAGCTTTTCCTGATCTGCAAGGGCCGCATCCGCGAGGGTGCGGCCCTTTTTGCATATTTACAAACCGCTTCGTCCATACTCCTCCCATCAAACGAAAAGAGGTTTTTGCATGGACGAGCAAATGTTTTGTTATCAATGTGAGCAGGCAGCCCACGGCGTCGGCTGCACGGGCAGAGCGGGCGTCTGCGGCAAATCTGCTGAGACGGCGGACGCGCAGGACAGGCTGACCGGTGCTCTCATCGGCTTTGCCACCCTGCTGCTGGACATCGGCAAGCCCATCCAGCCGCCGCAGGCACTGTTGTTGCTGGAAGGGTTGTTCACCACCATCACCAACGTCAACTTCGACCCCGAGACGGTGGCCCAGCTCACCGACAAGGTGTGGAAGGCAAAACAGGAGGCGTTTGCTTCCGCCTGCCCCGCTCCTTCGCCGGTGGGTGACTACGACATGGAAAAGCTGTGGCAGGAGCCGGACCCGGACGTCAAGAGCCTGAAGTCCTTCGTGCTGTTCGGCCTGCGGGGCATGGCGGCCTACTCTTACCACGCCCGGGTGCTGGATTACACCGACGGCGAGATCGATCTGTTTTTCTGCACGGCGCTGCGGGCCATCGCACAGGAGCGGGACAAGGACAAGCTCTTCAAGCTGGTGGAGGACACCGGCATCATGGCCTACCGGGTCATGGCTGAGCTGGACAAGGCCAACACCGGCGCGTTTGGCGACCCGGAGCCGGTGGAGGTGTCCCTGACCATCGAGAAAGGGCCTTTCATCGTCATCTCCGGCCACGACCTCTACGACGCCAAGTGCCTGTTGGAGCAGACCGAGGGCAAGGGCATCAATGTCTACACCCACTCCGAGATGCTGCCTGCCCACGGCTACCCGGAGCTGAAAAAGCGGTTCCCGCACCTGAAAGGCAACTTTGGCACCGCATGGCAGAACCAGCAGCGGGAGTTTGAGGACATCCCTGCACCGGTGCTCTTCACCACCAACTGCATCATGCCCCTCCGGCCCAGCTATGCCGACCGGGTATTCACCACCTCTGTCGTCTCCTATCCCGGCGTCACCCACATCGGGGAGGACCGGGATTTTTCGCCGGTCATCGCCAAGGCGCTTGAGCTGGGCGGCTACCCGGAGGACACCCTCATCCCGGGCATGAACGGCGGCAGTGTGGTCGCCACCGGCTTTGCCCACCATGCCGTACTGAGCCATGCGGAGGAGATCGTCCAAGCCGTCCACGAGGGTGCCATCCGGCACTTTTTCCTCATCGGCGGCTGCGACGGCACCCGCCCCTCCCGCCGGTACTACACGGATTTTGCCAAGCTGACCCCGCCCGACACCGTCATCCTGACGCTGGCCTGCGGCAAGTTCCGGCTCAACGACCTGCCGCTGGGTACGGTGGCGGGTCTGCCCCGCATCCTCGACGTGGGCCAGTGCAACGACGCCTACAGTGCCATCCAGATCGCGCTGGGTCTGGCGGACGCTTTCGGCTGCTCGGTCAACGAGCTGCCCCTCTCCATCATCCTCTGCTGGTTCGAGCAGAAGGCGGTCTGTGTGCTGATGGCCCTGCTGGCGCTGGGCATCCGGGGCATCCGTCTCGGCCCCACCCTGCCCGCCTTCCTCTCCCCCGGGGTGGCCGCTGTCTTACAGGAGAAGTATGACCTCAAGCCCACCACCACCCCGGAGGCAGACCTTGCGGCCTGTCTGGGCGGTTCGTAAGCGTCACATTAACAAAAAAGCCCCCGGCACCATGCGGAAGTGCCGGGGGGCTTTTCGTACAAAGCGGGGAGATGCGGAAGCTCTCCGCCTTGGGAGGTTGGTTATTTAGTGGAGCAGCTCGTTGTGTGCAACGCCGCCCACCGTCAGCTCTGCGCTCTCACCGGAGTGGGTGAGGGTAAAGAGGGTGTCGTCCACGCCCAGAGACAGCATGCTGTCGATGTTCAGGACGGTCTCACGGAGCTGGGTGCGGAATACGATGGTGTCTGCGCCCTGAGCCTTCAGCTCCTTCAGGTTGCTCAGGCAGCCGGAAAGCACCGCAGCCTCAGCAGGCACTGCCACAACATACCGGCCATCGGCAATAGAGGTCTCGTAGGCCCCTGCGCCGGTAACGGTCAGGGTGACAGCAGAGGAACCGCCGTTGCCGTTGCTCTCGGGTACCAGCATAGGCACAACGTCCCGCTTCTCGGTCTCATCACAAGTCTCGCACTTGTAGATGGTGTAGCCCTCGGAGGTGTAGGTGGGGGCGACCACCTCTTTAACTACGGTAAAGTGGTGTTTACCGGTAGCAGATATTTCGTCACGCTTCGTTTCGCCGCAGGCGGAGCACTTATACTCGGTGTATCCGCCTTCGACACAGGTTGCGTCCTGGTGCTTACTCTGCACCCAGGTATGGTCTTTTTTGCCAATACGCTCCATTTCTTCTGCGCCACACTTGCTACACTTCTTCAGCTTGTAGCCCTCGCTGGTGCAGGTGGCCTCTTTCACAACGTCGCTGTCGGCGTACTGATGCACATGGGTCGAGTCCACCTTAGTTACAGTGCCGGTAACATTCTCCTCACTCCCAACGGCAGCACCATCTTTCTCTTTGCCCTTGCCGCCCTGAGCGGTCACACTGCCGCCGGTAACCTTCACTGTGCCATATTCATTAAACCCATCGCCGCCGGTTTTGCTTCCCGCACCACCAACAGCCACGAGACTGCCGCCGGAGACCGTTACATCTTGCACACCGCAGCCGCCGGTCTGTCCGGTTCCACCCTGTGCTATCACAGTGCCGCCGCTTATGCTCATCGAAGGCAAGCGGAGGCCATATCCACCCACGTATCTACCATTTCCGCCGGTGGCTTTCACCGTTCCGCCAGTAATCGCAGTCTTAACACCGCTCACAGCAACCACAAAATCATCACCGCCGACTCCGTGGCCAGCTTCCAGAAGACTGCCTAAGGTTCCGTCTCCGATGGCACTGCCTCCGGTAGCCTCAACGATGCCTCCGGAGATCTCAGGTGTCAAAATACCCGAGCCTGCTGTAAAATAGGGCTGCTCTTTGTTTATTTTGGATTCAAACACTACATCGCCGCCCTTTGCAACGACTGTGCCGCCTGCAATCACGGCTCCATCAATACCAAACCCTGCTACAGCACCACTGCTGGCGTTCGCATAAGAGTCATCTACAACAATCGTTCCGCCCGTGGCAATCAACGTACCGTTGCCGTCACTGTCCGTAATGGTCGTTTTACCCATTTCGCTTTTGAGGCCTGCTCTTGCACGGGTCCCATAATATTCATTCTGTACCGTACCCGATCCGCCGGTCAGCTCATTCTTTCCATCCAGCTCCAGAGTTACACCGCCTTTACCGGAAACGGTCACAGCGCTCTTGTTTGTATCCCCTGCATCCACCTTCAGATTTCGCAGGATGACCTTCAGAGCACTGGCAGAATTATTGATGATCGATACCACATTGTTGGCAGCGGCCTGTACGCTTTCGGAAAGGGTGGTGGGGGCGTTGGTGTCCCCGTAGGTCTTCTCCTCAGCGGCCTTTTTCTCCCCAGTCTCCTGCTTGACAACAGGCTTGGTGGCCTCCTGCTGGGCTTCGGGGTCATACTGGTCGTACTCGATCACCTGATTGGAGGTCTTTTCGGTCTGTTTGTCCTGCTCCGGCTCCTGAGAGTCGGCGGACTTCTGCTCGTCCTTCTTCTCCTCATCCTCCGGGGCCAGCAGCTCCTGAGAGGTGGGCTCATCGCCCTCGTCCTCGCCCTCGGTCTTGGTCTCGCCGGACTTTTCGACCTCAGAGGTGTTCTCGCCGGACTTTTCGACCTCGGAGGTGTTCTCTTCCTCTGCGTTCAGGCTTTCGGTTGCCGTGGGCTTGGTGTTGTCGCCGGTGATGGTGACATCATTACCCTCTTTTCCGTCGCTGAATTCGATCGTCTTATCAACGCTGCCAACCTTGATGGTCACTTTTGCGCTGCCGTTATCGTCTACCTGCGTGATCTCAACATCGCCATCCACCTTAGACATATCGATGTTGAAACCGGCCGATGCCGGTAGCGCCGCAGCTGACACCGCCATGCTGAGCGCCAGCACAGCTGCCGCCGTGCGCTTCATTGTTTTCCGTAACCGCATAATTTTTACCTCCTGTTTCGTGGTTTTTTGCTTCTTCTATTTTACCCCCCCCCCCTATCATTTTTTCAATAGATTTTGTCAACAATCTTTCGGACAAATATTTGTCATTTTCTACAAAAAGGCCGCTGTGCCACACCTTCCGTGCAGCGGCGTGAGCGATTTGTCCATCGGCTCATCGGAAAGCAGCAGCCTGCAAAAAGCCATACTTTTGCCCACCGGGTGTGTCTGTTTTGAACAAGAAAAAAGAGGGCCGGTGTACCCACATTTGGTGCAGCTGTCACTTGAATCTTTTTCAGCACCTTTGTATAATATTCTTGTTATCCGGAACAAGGGCGTTCCAGATGAGTCTTCGCCGACCCATCTGGGACGCCTTTTCTGTTATACCATATAAGAGGGACGCTGCGGAATGTGCCGCCGAGGTGGACCGCTATCTGATGGGTTACACCAATCTGTGACCCCCCTCCCTCCTATTTATGACATTCTCTTTCCTATCCTAAACAGAAACGGGAGCTTTCCTTCACCGGGAGGCTCCCGTTTCTGCATTTCGCCGCTTTTGTTTTCACATAATTTTCACAGTTAGCGTATTCTATCCACTTGAAACAGATACCCCCAAGTGGTAAAATCAAGATGTCGGGAGATTTACCCCCACAGGGTACATCTCCTCTTCACACTGATACACCCGGAAAGGAGTCATCTGCTATGACCGATGCTGAAAAAAAGCCCTGCTGCGCCGCTGAGCCTGCCGAAAAGGGCACTGTTCCCTCCTGCTGCCGCCACAAGGACCGTACCCCCGAGGAGTACCGCGCCCTCGCCAACCGGCTGAGCCGCATCGAGGGCCAGGTGCGCGGCATCCGCGCGATGCTGGACAAGGATGTCTACTGCGCCGATATTCTGGTGCAGGTGGCTGCGGTGAACGCTGCACTGAACGGCTTTTCCAAAGAGCTGCTGAGCCAGCACGTCCGCACCTGCGTGGCCGACGATTTGAGAGCCGGCGGGACGCAGAAGCTGGACGAACTGCTGCAGCTGCTGCCCCGGCTCATGAAATGACCCCGTTCCGGGCATCCTATATGAGGGAAAGGAATCCGCAATGGAACAATACAATGTCACGGGCATGAGCTGCGCGGCCTGCTCTGCCCGGGTGGAAAAGGCCGTGAAGAAGGTGCCGGGCGTCACGAGCTGCTCGGTGAGCCTTCTGACAAACTCCATGGGCGTGGAAGGCACAGCCTCCCCTGCCGCCATCCTCTCGGCTGTGCAGGAGGCAGGCTACGGCGCAAGCCCGAAGACCGCCTCCGCCAGTAAGGCTTCGGGCGCCAGCGCCGACCTCGATGCACTGGCTGACCACGAGACACCGAAGCTCAAGCGCCGCCTCATCGCCTCGCTGGGCTTCCTGCTGGTGCTGATGTACTTCTCCATGGGCCACATGATGTGGGGCTGGCCCCTGCCCCACTGGTTCGACGGCAACCACGTCGCCATGGGCCTTGTCCAGCTGCTGCTGACGGGCATCGTCATGGTCATCAACCAGAAGTTCTTCATCAACGGCTTCAAGGGCCTCATCCACGGCGCACCCAACATGGATACGCTGGTGGCCCTCGGCTCCATGGCAAGCTTCGTGTGGAGCACTTATGCCCTGTTCGCCATGACCCGCGCCCAGGTGGACGGCAACGACGCGCTCGTCATGCACTATATGATGGAGTTCTACTTCGAGTCTGCCGCCATGATCCTGACCCTCATCACGGTGGGCAAGATGCTGGAAGCCCGCTCCAAGGGCAAGACCACCGACGCTCTCAAGAGCCTGATGAAGCTGGCCCCCAAGACCGCCACGCTGGTGCGGGACGGCGCGGAAGTGACCGTGGCCATCGCCGACGTGCAGAAGGGCGACGTCTTTGTGGTCCGCCCCGGCGAGAATATCCCGGTGGACGGCGTAGTGCTGGAAGGCACCAGCGCAGTCAATGAGAGCGCCCTGACCGGCGAGAGCATCCCGGTGGACAAGGCCGTCGGCGACAAAGTCAGCGCCGCCACCACCAATCAGTCGGGCTTCCTCCGCTGCGAGGCTACCCGCGTGGGCGAGGATACCACGCTGGCTCAGATCATCAAGATGGTCAGCGATGCCGCCGCCACCAAAGCTCCTATCGCCAAGATCGCCGACACCGTGTCGGGCTTCTTCGTCCCGGCGGTCATCTCCATCGCCGTCGTCACCACCATCGTCTGGCTGCTGCTGGGCCATGAGCTGGGCTATGCGCTGGCACGCGGCATCTCCGTTCTGGTCATCAGCTGCCCCTGCGCACTGGGCCTTGCAACACCTGTGGCTATTATGGTGGGCAATGGTCTCGGCGCAAAAAACGGCATCCTCTTCAAGACTGCCGCCTCGCTGGAAGCCGCAGGCCGCACCCAGATCGTGGCGCTGGACAAGACCGGCACCATCACCGAGGGCGCACCCCGCGTCACCGATCTGCTGCCTGCCGAGGGCGTCACCGAGACGGAGCTGCTGACGCTGGCCGCCGCGCTGGAAAGCCGCAGCGAGCATCCTCTGGCAAAGGCTGTTCTGACCGACGCCGAGGCAAAGGCCATCACTCCCCCGGAAGTCAGTGACTTCGCAGCCCTGCCGGGCAACGGTCTGGCGGCCAAGCTGGACGGCATGGACATCTACGCCGGCAATGCCGCCTTCATCCAGACCAAGCTCACCCTGCCCGCCGCACTGGCACAGCAGGCTGAGAAGCTGGCCTCCGAGGGCAAGACTCCCCTCTTCTTCGGCGGCGCAGGCCGTCTGCTGGGCGTTATCGCCGTGGCCGACACCATCAAAGAGGACAGCCCCGAAGCCATCCGTCAGCTGCAGAACATGGGCATCCGGGTCGTGATGCTCACCGGCGACAACCAGCGCACCGCCGACGCCATCGGCAGGCAGGCGGGCGTGGACGAGGTCATCGCGGGCGTCCTGCCCGACGGCAAGGAGGCCGTCATCCGTCAGCTGCAGGCCAGCGGCAAGGTGGCCATGGTAGGTGACGGCATCAACGACGCTCCCGCCCTCACCCGTGCCGACACCGGCATTGCCATCGGCGCAGGCACCGACGTGGCCATTGACGCCGCCGACGTCGTGCTGATGAACTCGAAGCTCTCGGACGTGCCTGCGGCCATCCGCCTCAGCCGCGCCACTCTGCGGAACATCCACGAGAACCTGTTCTGGGCGTTCATCTACAACGTGATCGGCATCCCGCTGGCGGCGGGCATCTGGATCTCGCTTTTCGGCTGGCAGCTTAACCCGATGTTCGGCGCGGCTGCGATGAGCCTATCGAGCTTCTGCGTTGTCACAAACGCGCTCCGCCTGAATTTCTTCAACATCCGCAGCGCGAAGCGCGATAAAAAAATAAAGGCCGTTGCGGTCGAAATCAAAGAGAAGGAGACAGAAACCATGGAAAAAACAATGAAAATCAAGGGCATGATGTGCGCGCACTGCGAGGGTAGAGTTAAGAAGTGCCTTGAGGCGCTGCCGCAGGTCGACGAGGCCGTCGTCAGCCACGAAGCAGGCACGGCCGTTCTCAAGCTGAATGCGGACATTTCGGACGATGTGCTCAAAAAGGCCGTGGAGGATCAGGGCTACGAGGTCGTCGGCTGAGCCGAAAACAGTTGACACCGCCTGATTTCGTGTTACAATAACAAGTAACGGCATTTCATACAGATCGAAGCATCCGCCTGCCGCACGCCCCGAAAAGCAGGGGGCGCGGCGGGCGGATGGCTTTTTGGGGTGCGTGCGCCGTGCCGGAGAAATTTTTCTGTATATATTTTACAAACTGTTCATACGGCATTATTTTTCCGGTAAGAATCATTTTCTATAATAAACGGCAGAATTTCTTACAAAAATCTTAAGCATGAACGGGACGGGAGTTTTATATGGCAAGAGAGC
>OLRY01002845.1_pt1 | contig 10630 bp, 13 predicted proteins | sample 1672541 | NCBI WGS metagenome assembly OLRY01 (sample SAMEA3136697, study PRJEB25190) | human gut metagenome | biome: human gut; feature: human-associated habitat; material: faeces | place: Austria | collected 2013
AAGCAAATTATGCAATAGGATCACCAACAGCAGAGATGTATGTGGCATCATATAATCAAGTATCACATACAACAGGAAATTATAAATTAGGAGCAACTTATAGAGAAACAAGTGCACCAGGATATATATATACATTAAATGGAAAGCAATCAAATATATCAAATAGTGAATATTGGACAGGAAATAATACATTAGATTATACTGGATATAATAGTATGTATTGCGGAAAAAATGGTTCTGAAGGAGAATATTATTGGTGGCTCGCTTCTCCGTCAGCTGGCAACCCTTACACTGTGTGCTATGTGGACGGTAACTACGCTTACTTGCGCAACAACCTCTATAGCGGCACGTATGGTGCCTGCTCGCTAGTTTCTCTAAAATCTAGCTTCCAGTTGGAAATAGAACAATAAAAAAAGTGCAAAAATAGATATTGTAAAACATTGAGATTATATGTGGTGCAATCAGGCCCCCGTGTCTGATGGCACCTGACGATTTTTTAATAAGGAGGAAATCAGATGGGTGTTATGCAAATGGCAGAGCAAATAAAACTAGTTCATCCAGATTATCTTTTATTATTTAAAGTAGGAATGTTTTATGATACTTATGGAAAAGATAGTTACATAATTGCAGGAAATTTTGACTATTCACAAAATACAGTAAATGGAATACAAAAATGCGGTTTTTCAAGAAAAGTATTACGGAAAAGTTATAACTACATTAGAAAGCAAAAAAATAAATTATATGATAATAGACCCAAGAAATAATTACAGAATAGATGAAAAAAGTGATAATAGAAATCTGAATGAATACGAAGAACAAGCAAAAAAAGCATATACAATAGTAAAACAAAAAAGAAGAGTAGAAAAAATAAAAAACGACCTTGAAACTTATATTGGAAAAGAAAATTTTAGAAGTATAGCAAGTAAAATGGAAGAAATATTAAATGAGAACAGAAAAATTTAAAGTAATAGAATTTATAAGGCAACTAATAATTGCAGTAGATAAAGAATTAATTAATTTTCCAAAAAAAGAAAATGAATTGAAAAACAGAATAAGGTCAAATAGTTATGATATTTTAGAATTAATATATGAAGCAAACTCAACAGAAAATATAGACAAAAAGGTAGATTTGTTACAAAAGATATTAGCCAAAGTAAAAGTAATTGATTTTTTACTAAATCTATCTTTTGACAGAGAAATAATAACTTCAAAAAAATACCTAAAATTAGCTAATAGAATAGATGATATAACAAAATTCACAACAGGTTGGTTAAATACTATTGTAAAAAACAAAACCTGACAATATAATTTTATATTTATTGGAATGTTTTGAAACTTAAATTTAGCTTACCATAATAACATTTATATAGATTGGGGCTTGGTTGAATGTGGCTCGCTTCTCCGTCAGCTAACAACTCTAACAATGTGTGCAATGTGAACGGTAACAACGCTAACTTGAACAACAACAACTATAGCAACACGAACGGTGTGTGCCCGCTAGATTCTTTGAAAAAATGTGGATATATTCACTAAGGTGAATTATGAGAATCTTCAGAGAAACAAACCAATTCCCTTAATTAGGTATACATAACACCGCGTACTGAATTACATAAATAGAATAAATATAATAATATTATTATATATAAAAGATTTTATGTATTACACCTAGTTATAAAACAAAAATAGATGACCAAGTTTGTTAGTAAAGAAATTGAAAGGGAGCTTGTGTCTAGTACTGTTTTTAGAGTATTGCTAACCCCAGTACTCTTTTTTATAATTTTATTAATATCCGCTTTTGTTCTATTTTGGATTTAAAGAAATGGAAGGTATGTATGAAAAGAATAGGAAATTTATATGAAAATATATATGACATGGATAATATAGAAAAGGCATATAAAGAGGTATGTAAAAACACAAGAAATGAAAGAAAAGTTTTTAATATGAAACAATATAAAGCAATTTATATATCCAGAATATATGAAATTTTAAAAAACAGAGAATATAAAGTAGGACCATATAACAGATTTGTAGTATATGAACCAAAGGAAAGACAAATAGTAAGTCAAGGAATACAAGATAAAGTAATAAACCATTTGGTTGCAAGATATATTTTATATCCAGCAATATTACCATGTTTAATAGAAACAAATGTAGCAAGCAGAATATATAAAGGAACAAGCGCAGGAATAAGATATGAAAAAGAATTTATAAAAAAATGTAATATAAAGTATAATAAATATTATATTTTAAAATGTGATGTATCAAAATTTTTTGCAAGCATAAATCATGACATACTAAAAGAAAAATTAGAAAAAAGAATAAAAGATAAAGAGGCATTAAAAATAGTATTTGACATAATAGACAGTAATGATAAAGGATTATATATAGGATCTATGGCAAATCAAGTGCTAGCAATATTTTATTTGAATGATTTAGATAAATTTATAAAAGAAGAACTAAAAATTAAGTATTATGTACGTTATCAAGACGATATGTTATTATTTCATAAATCTAAAAAATATTTACAATATTGTTTCAAAGAAATAGAAAAATTTTTAGAAAAAGAAAAACTAAAATTAAACTCAAAAAGTAGAATATATAAAAACACAAATAATTATACTTTTTTAGGAAGAAATCCTAAAGGAAAGTATGTAAGATATAGGAATGTAAGAAGAAAATTTAAAGCAAAAAGATATTTATATGAAATTAATAAAATAGACTTATATAGTTTGTGCTGTTCATTAAATAGTTATAGAGATGTAATAAAAGATGAACATAGGATTATACCTAATGTTCATCAAAATAAGAATTAAACTTATTACCATAAGTTTGAATATTTAAAATACGTAAATCTTCATTTTTAGAGTCTTTTTCAAAAGTAATATGTATGAAATCAGAAGGGAGAGCATCAGAGATTAGTTCTCCCCACTCAATTAAACAAATTCCATTCTCAAAATATTCTTCTCCACCGATTTCATAAAACTCAGACACATCAGATAAACGATAAACATCAAAGTGAAAAATAGGGAATTTAGTAGTTTTATATTCATTAACAATAGTAAAAGTTGGGCTAGAAATTTCATCTTCTAAATTAAAATAGGAAAGTATACCTTCTACAAACTTAGTTTTACCACTACCAAGCTCACCAGTAAGAACAATAACATCTTTTTTTTGTAATTTAGAAGCTAAGTTTTTAGCAAAGTTTAAAGTATCATCACTTGAAAAAGATTTATAAGTGTAATTCATATAATTACCTCCTTCTTAAAGTTCTAAGTCATCAGTTTCTGAAGATTCAGGGAAAAGTTGCTCTAATTCTTTACCATAATCATAAATTTCCTCTAAAGTAATTTGCTTAGGTAGATTAGCAATAGATATATTTTTATTAATATTTGTAGGGTCACTAATTTTAGAAGTTTTTAAAACTATACGTAATCTTTTTAACAAAATATCTCCAAGACAAGTAATAGAATCTCTACGTCTTAAAACTTCAGCAAATTCATCATCAATATCTTGATGGTGAATAGCAGCATTTGGAGAAAGCCCATGACCTGAACTACAAGTATTTAAACAAGCAGAACGAGAAATTGCTAACGAATATAAATAATCATCAGTTTTTAATCTTACTTTTGGCATTTCTTTAATTTTTTGTTCTGCAATAGCCTTTTTTCTAAGACTATCTTCATCAAATTTTGAAATGTTGTAGTCATCTATAACATTTGAAGGTACAGACATAGGAACATCAATAAAATTTTTAATACGTATTCTTGCTAGTTTTTCTTTAAGATCTTGCTGTAACTTTGGATTAGAGTCATCTTCTAAAACAGAAATAGGCAAATCAATTGAATCTAAAAATTCATCTAGATCTTGTGACTCATTTTCTGGATCAACATATTCAAAAAATTCTCTAGCATCTAAAGATTTTCCAGACATACCACTATGAAAGGCAGAGCCTTTTTTAGATTGATAAAATCTTTCTTTTGATTGTAGAAAAGTTTCTATATCTCCATAAGGTGTATGTAAAGTATAATAAATAGCAGCAAAACCATTAGACTTTTTAGCAGTTTTAGAATAGTCATAAGTTACTTTTAAAATATCTTTTATTATTTTCTGATTTAAAACAGTTCCTATTGTATTATTTAAAATATTAAATTGCAATTTATCTTCTAATAAGTGTTGCAAGTTTGAAAGTAAAGTTTTTAGTTCACATCTCTGAAGGTCTGTTATAGATGAAGCAAAATTATGTTGTAATAAACCATTATTTATACGTTCTTCTATTAAGGCTAATTCTTCTTGATAAGAAGGAAATCTTTCTTCATCAAAACCATGATAATTTAAGTCTATAATATTTTGCAATATTTGCTTTTTTAAATTTAAAAAAGTTTTTTCAGAAATAAATTCATTAATTTTAGGTTTTGTTTCCATTATAAAATTAGTGTATTTCATATCTTTTGCAATTAAACTATCTATAGACTCTGAAAAATCAACATCATCTTTATTTGGTAAATCTTGTTTTGCATCATATTGACCTTCTTCATAGCTAAGCAAAATTGGTTCTCTAAAATGGTCTAAAAGTATAGTTGCTGCTTGGATATCCTTTGTTGTAGAGTCAGTTGGAAAATATTGTTCAAAATTTTCTAAAGTAAATGTTTTTCCATATTCAGAACAATTATTCAAATATTCTACAATACTTTTTATAAACTCTTTTTGAATATTTTTCATATAACTCAGATCAGCTTTTGTACGGAAAGGAATCCTAGTTACCAAGTTTGGATACATTTTTCTATAAGTTAAATAAATAGCTGCAGTAAGATAACATAAATATTTTTTTGCTTTTATAGAATTTTTATCTTCATAAGTATCTAAATAAGAAAGAAGAACATTATGCATTTCTTCTTGTTCCTTCTGAAGATCAGTTTTGGGAAGACCAGCTTCTTGCGTGACTTTTAGTGAATTTAAAAAACTGTGTTTATCATTTTCACTCATAAAATCAACCTCCTTTGGTTTTATATTATCTGTCAATATCAATATCAGAATTAGGTAAAAAAGGTGTTGTTTTTTTATTATCTAATATTGAATCTAATTTTTTAGTATAAATAGGTTCTTTCACTAATAAGTTACTATAATAGTGGTGAACATTTTTTTTCATATTATATCTTTCTATATAACCATTAAAACGGTATATAGTGTAGTTAGGCGAAATATTATTTAAACTTTTAACATATTTTTTAGAAATTGCTTTATTCAAATTACTTGGAAGATTAAGCAATTTTCTTTTCTTACCAGGTAAAGCATCATGTCCATGAATTGATAAATATTCAATAGAAGAAGAGCGGTCCTGTAATTCACTTATCCAATTTGGCAAAACAGAACTTTCTATAGAAAAGTGCATTGAAGTATAGCCTTGATCTTCAGAAAAGAACTTTTGCCTTTTTGAATTTAGATGTACCCCTAATTTTTTTAGTTTTTCAGATTTTTCAAATATTTCTTCAATTGCATATTCACCTGCAATAGTATTTAAAAGACTATTCAAATTTTTTAAAGCAAAATCAGTAGTTTCAAATTCTAGTTTTAATTGCTTATATTCAAATGAACTCTGATTTGAAAAAGTTTTCATTTTTTCTTGTATATGAGTATAATTACATAATAATTTATTACGCTTCTTTAAAAGAGTATTAAAATTACAACAATCATCTAAATATATTAAATATCTTTGAATATGCAAAATCTCTTTTTTTAAAAGTTTATCTTGCTCATTTTCAATAGTGTCTGAATCTTTGTGAAAATATTGTTTTTGTAAATCAAATAATTTTTTTTGGTATTTATCAGCTTTTTCTTTACAAGAATTTATAAAGTTGTTTGAAACTTTAAAATCATTAGATATATTTTTTACAACTAATCTCATTCCAATTATATCATAATGTACATAAGGATTAAAACGAGAAGTAAAATAAGATGTGTTATCATTTGTACTTACTATAGAATCTTTGGAAATATTATTTGTAAAACTTTTTTGAGATTTATATCTATATTTAAAAATCATATCTTTTTTAAAATAATTTTCTAATTCTTGTCCTAAAGTTGAAAAAATCATATCAGTATATTCCTGATATTTTGGCGTTTGCAATAATTGGAATAATGATTGATTTATATTTTCAAATAAGGGAACAGATAAAGAGCTTCTAAATAGTTCATATTTATCAGGCATAAACATCACACTCCTATCTAATTATTATACCATAAAATTCCTAAAAGAGCAATGATTTTGGTAACATAAAATATCACTTCTATTAGATGTAATATTGTTTTTTTATGATATATGTGTTATACTAGGCACATATAAAATTGAAGTATATATATTAAATATGATAATGTTCGAAGAAAGGAATGTGGTATTAAAATGAAAAAACCAGAATTATTAGCACCAGCAGGTTCATTTGAAAAAGCAAAAATAGCATTTTTATATGGAGCAGATGCTGTATATTGTGGAACATCATCACTATCTTTAAGGACAAGAGCAGACATGGAAAATGATGATTTAATCCAAACAATAAATTATGCACATAGTATAGGAAAAAGAGTATATGTAACAATAAATATATTTGCATGGGATGATAAATATGAAGAAATAATAGAAATGGCAAAAACACTAGAAAAAATAAAACCAGATGCAGTAATAGTAGCAGATGGAGGAGTAGTAGAAATAATGAAAAAATATGCTCCAAATGTAGAAATACATATAAGTACACAAGCAAACATAGTAAGTTTACACTCTGCAAATTTCTGGTATAAGAATGGCGCTAAAAGAGTAATTTTAGCAAGAGAATTAAATAAAGAACAAATAAAATATATAATGGAAAATAAACCAAAAGATATGGAAGTAGAAATGTTTATACATGGAGCGATATGTTTTGCATATTCAGGAAGATGTTTTTTAAGTGATTTCTTATCAGGTAGAAGTGCCAACTTGGGTTCATGTAGCCAAAGCTGTAGATGGTCATATAATTTATATGCAGAAGAAAAAAATACTCCTGGAGAATATATGCCTATAGAAACAAATGAGTATGGAACAAGCATTTTTTCTTCAAAAGACCTATGCTTAATAAATGAAATACCTGAAATTGTAGATATGGGCATAGAAAGCTTGAAAATAGAAGGAAGATTAAAAACAGAATATTATATAGCAAGTGTAGTATCAGCATATAGAACTGCAATAGATGATTATATAAAAGATCCAGAAAATTATAATGGAAACAAGTATTTAAAAGAATTAGAAAAAGTAAAAACAAGAGGACTAACAACATTTTATTTTAATGATAGAAATAATAAAGACATTCAAGAATATGGTGGAAGACAATATAATGAACTATATGAATTTGGTGGAAAAATAATAAAATATGAAGAAAACAAAACAGTTGTTGAAATTAGAAATAGAATGCAGGTTGGAGATGAAATGGAATTACTAATTCCTTATAAATTTGAACCAATAAAATTTAAAATAGAAAAATTGTGGGATGCAGAAACTAATGAAGAAGTAGATCATGTAAGCCCTGGAGTAAAAGGTCAACAAATTTTATTGCACATTCCAATAAAATGTGAAAAAGATTGGATTTTAAGAAGAGTAAAATAAAATGTTATAGTTTTAATACTTATTTTTTAAGGTTGCGTTTTTTAATTAGAATAATACTATTAGCGTTTGGAGAAACATAAAACCGTTCATGAGCATAATATATAAAAAGAAGTGACAAATATTACAAATGAACTTTGGAGGTAAAAAATGAACAGGTTTATGGATAAGTTAAAAAATAGATTAAAAAGATGTATGGATCCAAGTGATATAAATATGAAGCAAATGGAAACACTTATAAAGCAAGGCGCAATAGTAATTGATGTACGTAGTCCACAGGAATTTGCAGAAGGGCATATTCCAGGAGCTATATGCATTCCAGAATATAATATACAAAGAGAAATAAGAAACAAAGTGCCAAATATAAATTCTTTAATAATTGTATATTGTGATAGTGGAGTAAGAAGTAAAAATGTACAAAAAAGATTACAAAAAATGGGATATAAACAAGTGTATAATTTGTGTAAATAACATTTTTACAGATAGAATTATTGCAAAACAAACTGTTTTCAAATATTCGTATATAATTATTTATATACACAAAAAATAAAAATTTTATAGAAAAAAATAAATATTTATGCTATAATGCAGATGAATAAAATAATAATAAAAGGAGCAAAAGAAATGTTAAGTTTAATAGTAGCAAAAGCAAAAAATAATACAATAGGAAAGGATAATCATTTATTATGGCACATACCAGATGATTTAAGAAGATTCAAAGAAAGAACAACAGGACATACAATAATAATGGGAAGAAAAACATTTGAATCATTAGGTGGAATTTTACCAGATAGAATGCACATAATATTAAGTAGAAATCCAGATTTTATAATAGATTCAGAAAGTGTAAAAGTAGTACATTCATTACTAGAATTACAACAATATATGGATGATGAAGAAGAGCATTTTGTTATAGGTGGTGCAATTATATATAATTTGCTTATGCCATATTGCAAAAAAATGTATGTTACTCAACTAGACAAAGATTTTGAAGGTGATACTATTTTTCCAAAAATAAATGAGGATATTTGGAAAGAAGTTTCAAGAGAAAAAGGACCAGATGATGTTAAAGAATTTAACTATGAATATATAACTTATGTGAGAAAATGATAAAGGGACTGAAGAGTCCCTTTTGTCGAATTTTGTAAGAAAAAAATTATTGACAAGATAAGAAAATTTTATTATATTAAAAATAGTTTTAATCGTATCTTAATATGAATAAATTATTCCTGAAAAAAGGAGGGAATAAAATGCCAATAATTTCACAATTTTACGGAATAGTAATACAAATGTTTTTTGATGAAAACGGAAAACATCATGAGAAACATATACATATAAAATATAATGAGTATGAAGCAGTTTATAATATAGAAGGAAAACTCTTGGAAGGAATATTACCTAAAAAACAAAAAAAGCTGGTTGAGGCTTGGATATACATTCATCAAGAAGAATTAGAAAGTTTATGGAATTTAATGCAAGAACAAGGAGAGTTCTTTAAAATAGAACCATTAAAATAGATAAGGGGGAATATCTATGTATGTAGTACCAAATCCAATAGAAGTAAGAGCAATAGAAAAATACAAAATATATATAAAGTTTAAAAATGGAGAAGAAAAAATATTAGACATGAAAGAAATGTTGGATAAAAAATATTATCAGAAATTGAAAGACTATGAATATTTTAAAAATGTAAAAATTTCAAAAACAGGAATAACAATAGAATGGGAAGATGGAGAAGATATTGCACCAGAAAATTTGTATTATGATAGTAATGCGATTAAAAATAAATAAAAAAATAGCTTTAGGTTAAACTAATAAAAACATTAAAAGAAAGGAAAAAAGATATGTTTAAACCTAAAGCTATTTATTATGAAAAAGAAATAGAAAACTATGAATTAGGAAAACAATTATTAGAAAAATATAAAGAAATACCAAAGATAGAAATAGAAAATCATAATAATATAGAAGAAATGAGAAAAAAACAAAACAAAGAATTTATAAATATGAAAAGAAACTTAATAATAGGAGTAAGAAAAACACATAAATTTGTAGAAAATCATAAAACATCAGACTATTTAGTTCCATATACATCATCAGGATGTACAGCAGCATGTATGTATTGTTATTTAGTATGTAATTATAACAAATGTGCATATTTAAGATTATTTGTAAACAGAGAACAAATGCTAGATAAAATAATAAAAATAGCAAATAAAGCAGAAAAAGAATTAACATTTGAAATAGGGAGTAATAGTGACTTAATATTAGAAAATACAATAACAGGAAACTTACCATGGACAATAGAAAATTTTAAAAATTCACCAAAAGGCTATTTAACCTTTCCAACGAAATTTGATATGGTAGATGATATTTTAAATATTGACCATCAAGGTAAAGTAACAGTAAGAATGAGTGTAAACCCAGAAGAAATTATTAACAAAGTTGAATTCGGTACATCGAGATTAAGAAATAGGGTTCAAGCTATAAATAAATTAGCAGATGCCGGCTATCCTATCGGAATATTGATAGCACCTGTAATATTAGTAGAAAATTGGAAAGAGCTATATTCGAATTTAATAAAATATTTATATGAAAATTTAAATGAAAAAGCTAAGAAGCAGGCATTCTTCGAAATTATTTTTATGACGTACAGCTTTGTTCACAAGGCAATAAATACAGAAGCATTTCCAAATGCAATAGATTTATATAGCCCAGAATTAATGAGAGGACGTGGCAGGGGAAAATATATGTATAAAGACTATATACGCGAAGAAGGAGAAAAATTCTTACGAGAAGAAATGCATAAATATTTTCCGCATAATCAGATTGAATATGTGGTATAACGTCCAATAGGGACACCCCTTTTCGCCCATTGGGGACGCCCCTTTTTGGACGAAAAAATAATGCACAGGTACGTTTTTTTCTTCGTCTCTAAATTGTGCGTTTCTAAATTACAAAAACACTTGACATAAATATATTTAATTTGTATAATAATTTTTGTAATAT
>OLRY01002860.1_pt1 | contig 10575 bp, 9 predicted proteins | sample 1672541 | NCBI WGS metagenome assembly OLRY01 (sample SAMEA3136697, study PRJEB25190) | human gut metagenome | biome: human gut; feature: human-associated habitat; material: faeces | place: Austria | collected 2013
GCAAAATTTTACACTTACGCTTTTTCCAGCGCCTGCGCAAGGTCCGCCAGCAGATCGTCCACATTTTCAATGCCGACGGAGAGACGGATCATTCCCGGCGATACGCCGGCTTCTTTCAGCTGCTGATCGTTCATCTGACGGTGCGTGTGGCTTGCCGGATGGAGTACGCCGGTGCGCGCATCCGCCACGTGAGTGACGATCGCCGCCAGCTTCAGACTATCCATAAAACGCACTGCCGCTTCTCTTCCGCCCGTCAGCTCAAAGGAAATCACACCGCAGGTACCGTTCGGCATATATTTCTGCGCAAGCGCATAATACTTGTCGGTCGGCAGACCGGCGTAGTTGACGTGACTTACCTTCTCGTGATTATTCAGATATTCCGCGATCCTTCCCGCATTGTAGCAGTGACGCTCCACGCGCAGCGCCAGCGTCTCCAGACCAACGTTCAGAAGGAAGCAGTTCATCGGGGAAGGCACCGCTCCAAGATCGCGCATAAGCTGCACGGTCGCCTTTGTAATATACGCCGCCTTTCCAAATTTCTTTGTATATACAATGCCATGATAGGATTCATCCGGCTCAGTCAGACCATGAAATTTGCTGCCGTAAGCATCCCAGTCAAAATTGCCGCTGTCTACGATCGCACCGCCGATCTGCATCGCATGTCCGTCCATATATTTCGTGGTAGAGTGCACGACAATATCCGCGCCCCACTCAAACGGACGGCAATTGATCGGTGTGGCAAAAGTGTTGTCCACGATCAGCGGAACCTGGTGCGCATGTGCGATCCCCGCAAACTTTTCGATATCGAGCACGACCAGCGCCGGATTCGCGATCGTCTCCGCAAACATCACCTTGGTGTTTGGTCGGAACGCCGCCGCGATCGTCTCCTCATCTGCGTCCGCATCCACAAAGGTGCATTCAATCCCCAGCTTCTTTAAGGTGACATGAAACAGATTATAGGTGCCCCCGTAGATGGTTGCGGATGCCACGATATGATCTCCCGCCTCGCAGATATTCAGCACGGCGTAAAAATTCGCCGCCTGCCCGGAGCTGGTGAGCACCGCCGCAACGCCGCCCTCCAGATCGGCGATCTTTGCCGCCACCATATCGCTGGTCGGGTTCTGCACGCGCGAGTAGAAATAGCCGTCTTCCTCCAGATCGAACAGCCTTCCCATCTGCTCTGTCGATTCATATTTAAAGGTCGTGCTCTGGATGATCGGCATAATCCGCGGTTCCCCGTTCTTCGGCTTCCAGCCCGACTGAATGCATTTTGTTTCCTGTCTGTATTGATTTTCCATACCGTTCCTCTTTTCTTTTTTATTTCCGCGAGCAACAAGCCACGTGGACATGCTTGCATGTCCATTTGTCGGTGCTGTGTACCGGTGGCGCACGTTTAGCACCGACCGAAGTGAAGCGCAGACCTGTCGCGAAGCTTTAAGAAAACTATATCATATTTCCTGCAGAATTTGAAGAAAATGGATTGATTTTTTTCAAATTCCCGGATATACTCTAGTTGTTTTGGATATTGCACAAAAACATGCTTTTTACAAGCAGCCTGGAGGAAAATCGGATATGGATAAACGAATGAGAAAACGAATTTTAATGACCGTTCTCGGCATCTTTGCGGGCGGTGTCAGCGTCGGCTTTTTTAAGACGGCGGCATTTGGCGTCGATCCCTTTCAGACGCTGATGAGCGGCCTGGATAAGCTGATCCCGATTCATTTCGGAACGCTCTATGTACTGACAAACGCAGTTCTGCTGCTGTTTGCTTTCTTTACAGACCGTCACTACATCAATCTTGGCACCTTTATCAATCTGTTTCTGCTTGGGTATGTGGTGGAATTTTCGCATAATCTGCTGCTTAGATTCTTTCCGGAACCGGCGCTGCCGCTGCGCCTGCTGTTTATGCTGATCGCGATCTTCATGCTCTGCATCAGCTCATCCTTTTATTTCACAGCAGACCTCGGCGTCTCCACCTACGATGCGATCGCGCTGGTGCTGGCAAACAAATGGCATGTTGCTCCGTTTAAATACTGCCGGATCGCCACCGACCTTGCCTGTGTCCTTCTCGGCTGCACGCTTTACCTGCTTGCGGGCGGAAAGTTCTCCATGCTTCCCACGATTGCCGGATTCGGCACCATTATCACCGCATTTTTTATGGGACCGCTCATTGATTACTTCAATATCCATCTTGCAAAACCGTTTCTCGAAAAAGAATAGTTTTAAAAAACGCATCCGGAGCTGTTGTTCCAGATGCGTTTTTATCATAAATTAAATTTTAGCTGATAAAAAGTTTTTTCCGGCAAATACGCTTTAATTCACCGCTTTGCCTCTGCAGATCACCTTCACAAGATTCATCTCTTTATCAAGCAATACAGCATCCGCCGATTTGCCCGCGGTGATGCTTCCGCATTCCCCGTAAAATCCCAGCGCCTTCGCCGGTGTAGCCGTACATGCCCTTACCGCGTCTGCAAGCGGAATATTCATCTCTTTTACAGCAACGCGCAGGCAGTCCAGCAGATTCGACGCGGATCCGGCGATCGTGCCGTCCTTTAAGGTCGCAAGTCTTCCGACTACCTTTACCGGCTGTCCGCCGAGCGCATAGTCTCCGTTTTCCATGCCGGTCGCCATCATACTGTCGCTGATCATGCAGATGCGGTCCGCGCCGAACATTGCAAACGCCGCGCGCACCACGGACGGATGCACATGGATGCCGTCGCAGATCAGCTCCACAGAAACCTCCTTCGCATCGAAGGCTGCGCCGATCACGCCGGGAGCGCGGTGTGTAAACGGCGGCATCGCGTTAAACAGATGCGTCACATGGTCTGCACCGGCCGCAAACGCTGCCGCTGCCGTGTCGTAATCCGCCGTGGTATGCGCAACCGAAGCGTGCGTCTGCTTTGTCACTTCTTTAATAAAAGCGAAATCGGTATCCTCCTCCGGAGCAACCGCCACCTGCCGGATCAGCCCGCCGGAGAGCTTCTGCATCTTCTCAAAGAAACGCATATCCGGGCGATGGATATAGCTTCCGTTCTGCGCACCCTTCTTTGCAGAGGAAACAAACGGTCCCTCCATTGTAATGCCGCGGATCTTGCTTCCGCGATTGTTCTCATATTTTCCTGCGTTTTCAAAAATCTTGGCGAGCTGTCCCTCCGAGAGCGTCATCGTCGCCGGGGAAACCGAGGTGACGCCATGCTCCATCTCATACTGCATGATGGCGTCGAACGCCTCTATCGTCCCGTCGCAGAAATCATAACCCGCACATCCGTGAAAATGGATATCCACCAGCCCCGGGATGACATACATCCCTTCCGCGTCGATCACCTGCTCCGCACCGTTTTCCGGAAGCTCCGGCGCAATCTGACAGAAGCTTTCCGCATTGATTTCTATATCCGCTTTCGAAAAGGAGCCGTCCTCCCCATACACCAAACCATTTTTAATGATCATCGTCGTTCATCCTCCCATCCGGCTGCTGCCTGTCCTTCAGATACGGTCTGCAATTTTTGCAAATGCCGCCTCATCTCCCACAACCGTCACCTCCGGGTGAAGCTGGAGAATAGAAGCCGGAACCTGCGACGTGATCGGTCCGAAAAACGCTTTTTCCACAATGTCCGCCTTGTCCGTACCGCTCACAACCACCAGGATCTTTTTCGCAGACATAATCGTCTGGATTCCCATGGTGTACGCCTGCGTCGGCACCTCATCGCGGGAAGCGAAAAATCTGGAATTTGCGTCGATCGTGGACTGTGCAAGATTTACGCAGTGCGTACCCTTTGCAAAAACATCGTCCGGCTCGTTAAAACCAATGTGTCCGTTATGTCCCATGCCGAGAAGCTGCAGATCCACGCCGCCGGTGCTTTTCACCGTCTCATCGTACTGACGGCACGCCTCGTCCGCATCAGCGATCGTTCCGTCCGGCACATGGGTATTTGCCGGGTCTATGTTTACATGTGAAAAAAGATGGTCGTTCATGAAATAATAGTAGCTCTGGGGGTTATCGTGCTGCAGTCCTCTGTATTCATCAAGATTCACGCTGGTAACGCCGGAGAAATCCAGATCTCCCTTTCTGTACCACTCCACCAGGCACTTATATGCCCCAACCGGCGTGGAACCGGTGGCAAGTCCAAGCACGCGCTCCGGTTTGTAAATCACCTGCGCACTGATAACATTTGCCGCTTTCCGGCTCATGTCGTCGTAGTCTCTCGCTTTCACAAATCTCATAATCCTTATCCTCCTTAAAATATTTATAATTTCTGAGGCAAAAAGCACCTCATAAAGCCCACATTTTCCGCATTCCTTTATTCAAAAAATCCCGTAAGACGGTTTTTGCTGTCCGCAAGATGGTTGTACATCAGCATACGATATCCATCAAGCAGCGAAGAAACAAGCGCTTCGCCGTCATCATAGCGATGCCGCACGCCGTCCTCCGTCATGATCATATTCGCTGTGATGACCGGTATCTCCGTCTGCAGCTCTTTTAAATACTCCTGATAGCCAGTCAGCGGAACGCCCGCCTTCTCAAGCAGCTCTCCGCCCAGATAGTTGAGGCTTACATCTCCACCTGCCGTATTTTCACCGAGGTCGAAATTTGCCCACATAATATAGGGGACAATATAATTGTCAAAATACACCTCATCCGAACCTTCGCGCTCCAGCCCGAGCAGACGCAGGATCGTATTCGTTATATAGTCGGACGGCTGATGGTCCCCAAACATGAGAATGATCGTGTCCTCCTCCTGCTCCGCAAAATAATTTACCAGCATCTCAAACGCGCGGTCGCTCTCCAGCATCAGCGTGAGATATTTCTCCGCCGCGCGCACACTGGTCGTCTTATTTTCCAGGTCGGTCAGATGAACAGATTCCTCAAAGCCCTCCACGTCCCTGCTGTAGCCGCCGTGATTCTGCATGGTGACTTCAAAGACAAACATCCGATCCGTATCCTGCTTTTCCTCATACAGCTCAATAATTTTCGTAAACGCCGAGCTGTCGCTCACATAATTGCGGATCAGCAGCGGATTAGAAAAATCATCCTTAAACAGCATATTATCAAAGCCAAGCCGCGGATAGACATCGTCCCTGTCCCAGCCGGAGGCGTAATAGGGATGGATCGCCGTTGTCTGATAGCCGAGTCCGCCGAGGTAGCTTGCCAGCGACGGCATAGTACTCTTTAAATACTGCTGATACGGCACGCTGCCCGCCGGAAGAAATGCCATCGAGTCCCCGGTAAGAAATTCATATTCTGAATTTGCCGTATTGCCGCCCTTCACAGAAACATAGCAGTTTCCCTTAATTACATTGTCCTTCAGCGAGTGAATAAAGGGCATATAATCATAATCGGTGTCAAAATCGCCGAATACGGACAGGTCGGAAAACGCCTCGTTCATAATGACGATCACATTCGGGAGTGTATCCAGATCCTTCTCCACCGCTTCCTCTTCGCTTTTCTCACTATCGGACGCCGCCGCAGCCCCGCCGTAAGGCTCTGCGATCTCTTCCGCTATCTGCGGCGTGTAGCCCTCGGGCTTTTGCACCTTCATATATTTCAGATTTCCAAGGAAGCCTACCGTCAGCCCGTTGTTCCGGTAAAGCACATTCGGCGTAAACAGCGTGGTGTCAAGCTCAAACAGAGAAACGGCTGTATCTGTCCCAATCCCCTGCACCCATACAACCAGCGCAACGATAAGCGCCGCAGCCCCTGTCAGACGCACAGCAGGCTTTTTTACTGAAACTGACGTCCGGCTTCCAAGAAAAGATATCAGCAGAAAACCGAGCACCACCAGCACCAGCCTGCCAGTAATAGTATATTCGTAATTTCCCGCCACAGACGCCGCCGTAGAAAGCGAGTAAAGATCCCACGGGACGATCGGTGACGACCGGAAATCCACTACAAAGTAGTTGATAAGTCCAAACAGCATCGGAATCAGGGGAGCCACCGCATAGCCGATCGCCGTGCTGCCAAAGACAAAGCTGCAGATGCCGAACAACAGATAATAAAACAACAAATTTAACAAAAAGATGGGCACTGTCAGATCCCACGGCACATGCGTGTAGAATTCCAGACAGCACAGCGTCAGAGCGGGCAGCAGCACCAGAAGCAGCGCATTTGCCCACCCCACTTTTATTTTAAATCCAAGTATCTTCTTCATCTCATGCCTCACACAAAACTTTTCTCGCTCTATGAATGATGGACATGCTCATGCGAAAACAGATGATCCTGGCAATATTCATAGTTTCCGTCGCACTTCGAACAGAAACGGAATTCCAGATCGTCGCCGTCAAGCTCCGTCCTTCCGCACACCGCACATTTGTGGCGTGTGACCTGTCCGTTTTTCACTCTTGTAGGAGCCGTCGCCTTCTTAAAGTCATAGCGGCGCTTCTGCTCCTTCGGCGAGTAGCGCTTCAGATTGCGCGTGCCAAGGAAAAACAGGATAAAGTTCAGCAGCGACGCGATAATCACTACTCTGCCGGCCCAGCCGCTCTGGATAAAGTTGATCACGATAAAGAACCCGTAGATCAGCCCCAGCCACTTCATCTTGATAGGAATAAAGAAATACAGCAGCACCTGGGCGTCCGGGTAGGTGGCGGTAAACGCAAGCAAAATAGACATACTGATATAGTATGTGCTGAACGTGCCTCCGAAAACCGGAATGATCGAGGACGGATAGCTCACGCGCAGGATACCGTAAAGGATAAATGCGCCGATCACTGTAAAGATAATCCCGGAGAAAATGTAAAGGTTATAGCGAAAAGCTCCCCAGGTCTTCTCCAGCGTATTTCCTACCGAGTAGTAGAAATACAGCATGATGATCGTGAAAATATCAAGGCTTCCGGGCGGAACCAGAATCCATGATACCAGTCTCCAGATCTGCCCGCGCAGGATATAGGCAGGCTCAAGCGTCAGCCAGTTAAAAATACTCGGACTGAGCAATTCCATCAGATACCCCGCCGCATAGAGGGCAATGATGTAAGCTGACAGATTGTGAACAGCATATCTGCCAAATTTTCGTTCCATTTTTGTAATCCACTTCATATTTTCACACCTTTTCCATGTTGTCATCTATCTCATTTAGTATAGGATTATCCGCAAAATTTGTCAATCTAACCAAACGACTTTACAATCTTTTCATAATTGGATATACTGTTACTAATCTTTTTTTCAGGAGGCATAACCAATGGCAGGTTCTACATACGGCAAATTATTTCAGATCAGCACCTGGGGCGAATCACATGGCAAAGCGCTCGGCGTCGTCGTGGACGGCTGCCCGGCAGGTCTTGCACTTGAGGAGAGCGATATTCAGCGCTTTTTAGACCGCAGAAAGCCGGGACAGAATGCGTTTACCACTCCGCGCAAAGAGGATGATGCAGTTGAGATCCTCTCCGGCGTCTTTGAGGGCAGAACGACCGGATGCCCGATCTCCATGCTTGTCTATAACAAAACGCAGCGCTCCGCGGACTACAGCGAAATTGCAAACTACTACCGTCCCGGACACGCAGACTACACCTTCGACGCAAAATATGGCTTCCGCGATTACCGCGGCGGCGGACGCTCCTCCGGGCGTGAGACGATCGGCAGAGTGGCGGCAGGCGCCGTCGCCTGCAAAATCCTTGCGTCCCTCGGCATTTCCTTTACATCCTACGTGCGCTCGATCGGTCCCGTCGAGATTGATCCGCAGCGCTTCGATGAGACGGAGATCGCCAGAAATCCCTTCAATATGCCGGACGCAGAAGCCGCAGAGCGCGCGGCTGCGTATCTTTCCGGCTGCAAAGCAGAGGGAGATTCCTCCGGCGGCGTTGTCGAGTGCATCATCCATCAGCTTCCGGTCGGACTTGGCGATCCGGTATTTGAAAAGCTGAGTGCCAACCTTGCAAAAGCGATGTGCTCCATGGGCGCCGTCAAATTCTTTGAGATCGGCGACGGGATCGCTGCTTCCAGGGCGCGCGGCAGCGAAAATAACGACAGCTTCACCGCAGCGGAAAACGGCGTGATCCGCAAGTGCACCAACCACAGCGGCGGAACGCTCGGCGGCATCAGCGACGGCAGCGACCTGCTGCTGCGCATTGGCTTTAAGCCCACCCCGTCCATCTCCGTCCCGCAGCAGACCGTATCACGAAACGGCGAACCGCTTACCGTCCGCGTAAAGGGACGTCACGACCCGCTGATCGCAGCCCGCGCCGTCGTCGTCGCGGAATCCATGGCGGCGATCACGATCGTGGACGCGCTCTTCGCAAATATGTATGCAAGAATGGACGGCATCCTGGATTTTTACCGGAAGTAACCGCTTTCAGAGAGAATCCTGTTCAGAAATAACATCCCCGGGTGCAAATTACCGCCGGCATGGTACCGGCGGTACACTTTTTTGTTCTTTTTTATGCGTTTTCCTGCTGCGCCGTCTCATCCTCCGGCTCTCCCACCTTAGAAATCAGAATACAGTTCGGCGTATCGATCTTGATCGGTCTTCCCTTCATCACAAGCAGTCCTCTCTCATAATCGATTGTGAAGAAACGTATCTCGTTCGACTCATGATTGAGCGTCACCAGCGTCTTTTCATCCGGAAATACGTCGATGTCCTTCGGATATTTCCCGCTGATCGGCAGCGAGAGCACCTTCGTGAGCATACCGTTTTCGGGATCGATCGAAAAAATAGAAACACTGTTGTCCCCGGCCGATGAGGTGTACAGATATTTTCCGCTCGGCGCAATGCGCAGACCGGAGCAGGCGCACCGCAGCTCCTTTTTATCCATACGGGAATCCTCCTTCTGAAGCAGCTCGAATTTGGGGATTTTCCCGCTTCCGTCGTAGGAGTACACCAGTATCTCATTGCTCAGCTCGCAGTTTACATAGGCAAATCTGCCGTCCTTGCTGAAACGGATGAGACGCGGACCGGATTCCAGCTCGCAGCGCACTACATCCAGCAGCTTTAATTTGCCGCTGGTTGGGTTTACCTTATAAATATTAATGTGGTCGATGCCGCAGTCCACTACACAGAGGAATTTCTGATCCGGCGTCGGCATGACGCAGCTGATATGTGGACGGAAGTTGCGCTCCGCTACGCTGAAAAGCCCTTTGTGGAAGATACCGTCCATCACGCTGCCCAGACGGCCGTCCCGGTGTGTGTGGACAACCGTCACCTTGCCGTCGTGATAACCCGCCACAAACAGGAATTTGCCGCGATGGTCCGTCGAGAGGAAGCATCCTCTCATGCCGTCGATGCCGACCTTGTTGATCGGCGTGAGATCACCCGTTTCGGGATCTATCTTTAATACCTCCACGCCCTCATCCGCGATGGAGTATAAATATTTTCCGTTATCTGATTTGGTGAGATGCGATGCATTGTTCACCGGAACGACATCGCGCTCCGTCATGTAACCGTTTTCTACATCCAGATCGTATACATGAACGCCCACACTGCTGCCATGCGTGTAGGTTCCGACATACGCCACATATTTTTCTTTGTCCATAAACCGCCCGTCCTTTCCGCCGCTTCGCGCGGCTTCCTTTGATAAATATAACATATTTTTATCTGTTTGTTAAGAAGATTCTGCAAAATCTGCCGATATTCAGAAGTCCCCAGCCCTGCCTGCTGTGCGGCCGTCCGAGATCATCCGTGGTTTCCATCAGCCGCATTTTTACCTCCACATTTGTCAGCCACGGTTCCTGCGATAAAAGCAGCGCCGCCGCCCCGGAAACCATCGGCGTCGCCATGGAGGTGCCGCTTTTTCTGCAATACGCCTGCCCTCTCTGCCACAGGGCAGAGCAGGAGACGATACCGGAGCCGGGAGCCACCACATCCGGCTTGCAGACGCAGTTTTTTGTCGGCCCTCTGCCGGAATATACCGGTGCGGAATCGTCCGAGGAGCCAACCGTGATCACCTTGCGGCTGTTGCCGGGTGCTGTGATGGTCTGCGGCATCGGTCCCATATTTCCGGCGGCTACCACGACCACCAGCCCGGCGTCCCACGCCTCCTCCACCGCCTGCACCAGAAGCGCGTCCCTGCTGTCGCCCTCCTTTACCGTGCCGACGGAAATATTCATTACCCGGATACCGTACTCTTCCCGATGCCGGATCACCCAGCGGATGCCGTTTATGACGTCACCCCGCCTGCCGTTTCCGTTCCGGTCCAGCACCTTCAGACTCACGATCCTCGTCTCCGGCGCGATGCCCCGGTAATTTTTTGACAGCGCGCCATTTCCCGCGAGGATCCCGGTCACATGTGTTCCATGTCCGTAGTCGTCATACGGCGATGTGCGTCCGCCGATAAAGTCCCGGAAACAGACCAGGCGGTCGGCAAAATCCGGGTGATGCGCCGCGCCGGTATCCAGCACCGCCGCCGTGATTCCCCGTCCGGTAATCCCCCGCACCCACGCTTCCTCCGCATGAATGATCTTTCTCGCTCTGTTCATGGAATCCTCCTGCCCACATAGTCTCCTTTTCCAATGCTCCCTTAAACGCACGCTGCCGTCTGTGGGAGCTATAAATTACTATATGAAGCAGGGAAACGATTGTTTCTGCCCGGAACAGCCGTTACTGTTCACGTCGTTCACAGTAACATTCGCAAATCCATTTAAAATTCGCT
>OLRY01002873.1_pt1 | contig 10527 bp, 10 predicted proteins | sample 1672541 | NCBI WGS metagenome assembly OLRY01 (sample SAMEA3136697, study PRJEB25190) | human gut metagenome | biome: human gut; feature: human-associated habitat; material: faeces | place: Austria | collected 2013
TTCCATGCTGAATGTCTGCGACCTTTCTACAGACGGCTGCTTTACCTTAGGCGCCGCTGTAGGAGCCGCCGTGGCAGTCAGCGGACATCCTTTTTTATCCATTATAGCGGCAATGCTTGCTGGAATCTGCTCCGGTTTTGTAACCGGATTCTTTCAGACGAAGATGGGCGTGGACAGTCTGCTTGCGGGAATTATTGTGAATACAGGACTGTATTCCATTAACATTGCGGTGATGGGAGGCTCTTCCCTGATCAATATGAACCGTACAGACACGGTATTTTCCATGATGAAGGATGTTCTGGCAGATACTCCATTGAAAGGAAGAGCAGACATTCTTGTTGCGCTGATCGCAGTAGCAGCAGTGATCGCGTTCCTGGTAGTTTTCCTGAAGACACGGCTTGGTCTTGCAATCCGTGCCACTGGAAACAACGCGGATATGGTGAAGTCGTCCTCCATCAATCCCGTATTTACAACAATCGTGGGACTTTGTATCGCCAACTCCTTTACCGCACTGTCCGGATGCCTGCTTTCCCAGTCACAGAAATCTGTGGATATCAACATCGGTCAGGGAATGGTTACCATCGCACTGGCTTCCCTTCTCATCGGCGGTACCATCCTGGGAAAAGGCGGGATCTTTGTAAGAGCGGTGGGAATGGTTCTTGGTTCCTTTATTTTCCGTCTGGTGTATACCGTTGCACTGAGATTTAACATGCCGGCATTTATGCTGAAGCTGGTATCCTCTGTGATCGTCATTCTGGCTATTTCCGGTCCGTACCTGAAACGGCAGTGGCCGCAGCTGAAACGAAGAATGACACACAAGAAGGGAGGATTTTAAGCCATGCTGAAGCTTTCACATATTTCCAAAACCTTTAATCCGGGTACCGTGAATGAGAAGGTGGCAATCCAGGATCTGTCCCTTCATCTTGAAAAAGGTGATTTTGCAACCATCATCGGTTCCAACGGAGCCGGCAAGTCTACCATGTTTAATGCCATCTGCGGGGATTTTCTCACAGATTCCGGTTCTATCGTGCTGGATGGACAGGACATTACGTTTATGCCCCAGCATGTCAGAGCCAAGAACATTGGGCGCCTTTACCAGGATCCTATGAGAGGAACAGCGCCGGGCATGACCATTGAAGAGAATCTTGCCCTTGCGGCAGGAAAAGGCGGCTGGCTTTCCCGTATTTCCAAAAGTGATAAGGAACGGTTCCGTGAGCAGCTGGCGCTTCTGGATATCGGACTGGAGAACCGCATGAACCATCCGGTGGGACTGCTTTCCGGAGGCCAGAGACAGGCACTTACCCTTCTGATGGCAACTATGAATCCGCCCAAGCTTCTGCTTCTGGATGAGCATACAGCAGCACTTGACCCGGGCACAGCCGAGAAGGTGCTGAACCTGACCAAAAGGATTGTGGAGGAACATCATCTGACCTGTCTGATGATCACCCACAACATGCAGTCTGCCTTAGAGCTTGGCAACCGCATTCTGATGATGGATTCCGGAAATATTGTTCTGGATATCAAGGGAGAAGAGAAGAAAGGACTTACGGTAGAGGGACTTCTTGATAAGTTTAAGGTTGGCGTCGGAAAGAAACTGGACAATGACCGGATTCTTCTTTCTAATGAGAAATAAAGATATAAGATACAAACATCCTGACTGCAGGGAATTTTGAAGCAGCCAGGATGTTTTTTGTATGGATAGAAGTTTTTATAAAATTATAATTTGCTGTTTGTATTCATGCACGTAAGAAGTGCCGTTTTTTTGTGCCAGCATGCTCTCGTAGAGGTTGGAGGCGAAGGTGGTTTCGTCCAATAATGGAAGAGCGGAGGAAGACTGAGAGAGCCTTATACGAACAGGTTCGCGATCCGCCAGAGCAGGCTCATCACTGGCAGCTGCAAGGATCTCCTTCGCATTGGCAAGTTTCGTAAGCAAAGGGATGTGCCCACGCTTTTTGATTTCTCCAAGAAGGGCCGAACTGCTTTTTCGAAAGCCCAGAACCCGGGCGTAGGGAATCTGCTCCGGGGCCTTCTGAATATGAAGAAGCATGTGAAGAAGCGCCCTCTGGATCCTGGTGCGGGTGATATCCCTGGTTTTCAGAAGGTCTGCAAACTGGGAAAAGGTCTCGTACTGATCCTGGCAGGCGAGAATTCTTCTGGCAAGAGAGTGGGACATGTCCAGGTATGTGCACAGGCTCGTTTCATTTTCCTGAAGGAGGCAGTAACGGTACAGGCTGTCCAGGTCATTTTCCAGAAGAAAGGCATTCTTACAAATGGCATCGTAAAACAATTCCTGGCAGGATGCAGGAAGAAAATTACGGGCGAGATCTGCAAGTGAAGCAGTATTGGAAGCTGCCGACTGGATCACCGCATTTCGGATGGCAGAAGCCGATGGGAAGCTGTCTGTGAACAAGGAATTTTCATGATAATCATTTCCTTCACGCTTTATAGCAGTCGGCACAATGGAGCTGTTTTCCCGCAGGATGGCCTTGCAGTATTCAATCCCCAGAATATTGTTGGGAGAGGAAAGCACCTGCTGGTATTTTTCAGACTCATTTCCCGGCAAAACTTCCCCAAGAACCAAGCTCCTGGCTTTGGGAAACGTCATTCCTTCTTTCAGATTCCGTCGAAGAGCACTTTTGAATTCTTCTGGCTCTTCCACAAGAATCCCGGCCAGCTTCATAAGAATCTCCGTGTCCCCGCATTCGCTTCCAAAGCAGAGGGTGTCCACCACCCCAAGTCCATCAAGAAGCTGCACGCCGCTCCTTGCAAAAAGCTCCGCGCTGGCTGTGGCACAGGAAACAGGAAGCTCCAGCACCAGGTCTGCTCCGGCACGTAAGGCCATCTCGGCCCGCACATATTTGGAAAGAAGGGCTGGCGTACCCCTCTGCACAAAATCTCCGCTCATAGCAATGACCACATAGTCTGCGCCAAGCGTACCCTTCACATGATCAATCTGATATTTATGCCCTGTGTGAAAAGGGTTGTATTCCGCAATGATTCCAGCTGTTTTCATGAAATTGCACCTCAAAAAATACGTTGTTCTGCCATATTCTAACATTGAAAAGCTTGAAATACAAGGCCGGGTGGCGTATAATGGGAGTTAGTTACCAGAGGGCTGATTCCTGCTCGAAAGGTTTTGGGAGGATCACCCGGAGGACTACTGTAACGAATGAAAGGAGCCATTTAATCATGGGATTTATTGATGTAATCAAAGAAAGAGCAAAATCCAGCATTAAGACAATCGTACTGCCAGAGACAGAGGACATGAGAACTCTTGAAGCAGCAGACAAAATTTTAAAAGAAGGAATTGCTAAGCTTGTACTTGTAGGTAATGAGGAAGCAGTTAAGAAGAGCGCAGCTGAAGGCGGCTTCGACATTTCCGGTGCACAGATCGTAGATCCTGCAACATCTGAGAAGACTCAGGGATATATTGACAAATTAGTAGAATTAAGACAGAAAAAAGGCATGACACCAGAGCAGGCTAAGGAGATCCTTCTGAACCAGTATCTGTACTACGGTGTTATGATGGTTAAGATGGGCGATGCAGACGGTATGGTATCTGGAGCATGCCATTCCACAGCTGATACTTTAAGACCTTGCCTTCAGATCCTGAAGACCAAACCGGGTACCAAGCTTGTTTCCGCATTCTTCCTGATCATCGTTCCGGACTGCGAGTACGGCGCTAACGGTGCATTCGTATTTGGTGATTCCGGTCTGAACCAGAACCCGAATCCGGAAGAACTTGCAGCAATCGCAGCTTCTTCCGCAGAGTCCTTCAAGCTTCTTGTACAGGAAGAGCCTGTAGTAGCTATGCTTTCCCATTCTACTAAGGGAAGTGCTAAGCACGCAGATGTTGATAAAGTTGTTGAGGCTACCAAGATTGCCAAAGAGCAGAACCCAGACCTTGCACTTGACGGAGAGTTCCAGCTTGATGCAGCTATCGTTCCAAGCGTAGGCGCATCCAAAGCTCCGGGAAGCCCGGTTGCAGGTAAGGCCAATGTCCTGATCTTCCCAGACCTTGATGCAGGAAACATCGGATACAAACTGGCTCAGCGTCTTGCTAAGGCAGAAGCTTACGGACCTATCACACAGGGTATCGCAAAACCTGTAAACGACCTGTCCCGCGGATGCTCCGCTGACGATATCGTTGGTGTTGTTGCAATCACATCCGTACAGTGCCAGGCTCAGGACTAATTAAATATTCATACATAAGGTGTCGGGGAAGGGAGTTCGCTTTCCCCGTTATCTTACATAATCATGTAAACAGGAGAGTAGAAAAATGAATGTATTGGTAATTAACTGCGGTAGTTCTTCTTTAAAATACCAGCTGATCGATTCTGAGACAGAAGCAGTTCTTGCAAAAGGACTTTGCGAGAGAATCGGTATCGACGGAAGACTGGTATACCAGAAGGCCGGAAACGACAAAGAGATCACAGAGGCTTCCATGCCGACTCATAAAGAAGCAATCCAGATGGTTCTGGAAGCTCTTACAAATGACAAGACAGGCGCAATCAAGAGCCTTGATGAGGTTAACGCAATCGGTCACCGTATCGTACACGGCGGTGAGAAATTCGCTTCCTCCGCTATCATCACAGATGAGATGATCAAGACTGTAGAAGAGTGCAACGACCTTGCTCCTCTTCACAACCCTGCAAACCTGATCGGTATCCGCGTATGTGCTGAGCTTATGCCGAATGTACCGCAGGTTGGTGTATTCGATACCGCTTTCCATCAGACAATGCCTGCAAAAGCATATCTGTACGGACTTCCGATCGAGTACTACAAGAACTACAAAGTAAGAAGATACGGCTTCCACGGAACCTCCCACAGCTTCGTATCCAAACGTGCTGTTGAGTTCCTTAGCCTTGACAAAGACAACTCCAAGGTTATCGTTTGCCACCTTGGAAACGGTTCTTCCATCAGTGCAGTACAGAACGGCAAATGCGTAGATACCACAATGGGTCTTACTCCTCTTGAAGGTGTTGTAATGGGAACCCGTTCCGGAAGCATTGATCCGGCTATCGTTGAGTACATTGCAAAGAAAGAGAACCTTGACCTTGCAGGTGTTATGAACGTTCTCAATAAGAAATCCGGTCTTCAGGGAATGTCCGGCGTTTCCAGCGATATGCGTGACCTTCGTGCAGCAGCTGCAGAAGGAAACGAGGACGCTAAAAACGCAATCGAAGTTCTCTGCTACGGCATTGCAAAATACGTTGGCGGCTATGTAGCAGCTATGAACGGTGTTGACGCAATCGTATTTACCGCTGGTATCGGTGAGAACGTTGGCATGATCCGTGAGAAAGTTTGCTCCTATCTTGGATACCTTGGTGTTACAATCGACGCTAAGGCGAACGAGGCTATGGGCGAGGAAGTTGTAATTTCCGGTGCTGATTCCAAGGTTAAGGTTGCAGTGATCCCGACTAACGAGGAGCTTGCAATCTGCCGTGATACAGTGGCACTTGTAAAATAATTCCAGTGCACAGATCACTGCTGCGGTTCTGAAGCAACAGGCTTCTGATAACCGCAGAAATCCTTTTCGGAACATTAGGATCCTGCCGGGGCAATAGATCTCCGGCAGGATTTTGTGTGAAAGAGAGAAATTCACTGCCTTTTATTTTGCCGGCTGCAATGGATTTTCCCGGGTTCTGCTTAAATTTTACAATTTTTTTGAAAATTTATGGCAGATACGGAAAAATTCGAGTTGACAAATAATGACAGGGTATGTATAATTGATTGAGTGTGAATAGGAGACGATTATGCAGATACATTTATCAGACATTTCATCCAGTGAAGGGAAGAGCGTACACTACAGTGCAGCTTTTGAGATGGAGGACATCACCTTCCAGCAGGGAACTTTTCCAGTTCTGGAGAAGAAGCCTGTAGAGCTTACCATTACCAATACCGGAGACAGAGTTCTGGAGCTTGAGGGAAGCGGTCTTGTGACTGTTGGAATCCCGTGTGACAGATGCCTGGATCAGGTAGCGACTGAGATTCCTTTTGAGTTTAAGAGGAAGCTTGACATGAAGCTGACTGATGAAGAACGTGTGAATGATCTGGATGAGAGCAGCTATCTCACCGGCTATGACCTGGATGTGGACCGTTTGGTCTATCTTGAGGTACTGATGAGCTGGCCTTTGAAGGTCTTATGCAAAGAGGACTGCAAAGGGATATGTAGCAGATGCGGGAAGAACCTGAACAATGGTCCCTGCGGATGTACCGAGGAGCCCAAGGATCCCCGTATGGCAGCTATCAGTGATATATTCAGTAAATTTAAGGAGGTGTAACCGAAATGTCCATCTGCCCAAAGAATAAATCTTCCAAAGCAAGACGTGACAAACGTAGAGCTAACTGGAAAATGAGCGCTATGAATTTAGTAAAGTGCAGCAAGTGCGGCGCGCTGATGATGCCTCACAGAGTCTGCAAGGCCTGCGGCTCTTACAACAAGAGAGAGATCATCAATACCGAGGCTTAAGTTTTACGAATATGTATGAAAATGAGGAGAAAACCGGATGGTTTTCTCCTTTTTTATTTATACCGTTTATTTTGCCAGAAAAGAGAGAATGATAGAGAGCTCTAACCAAATGGGCATTTTGTTGTAAAATAAATCCGGAAATGTAACGGATATGTAAAATGTATTTAAAAACATTAATACATGTATTGAAATAACATAAATTCAGGTGCTATACTCCTTTTCGTAAGCAGAAGAGAGAGCTTCCGGGCCCGGAAACTTCCCTGTTATTTTACGAAAAAAGAGGTTAATGGAAATGAAAAAGAAACTGGTAGCAGGATTATTGGCATTTGCTCTTGTAGCGACAGCCGGAATCTCTGCCATTGCGGCAACGGTGCATTACAATGACAGCTCCGTTACGGGAACGAGCGCGGCATGGCAGGCATGGACGGCAAACTGGGAGACCCTTGCAAACGATTATACGCAGGTATCCATCGCTCCCGGCGAGGACGAGACAGAGATCAATCTGGCATGGTACAGCCTGAAGAATGGAGAGTCCACTCCGGTGGTTCATTTCGGAACCAGCGAGGACAATATGAAGACCTTCACCGGAGTTGCCGGAGATGTGGATCCGTCTCTCACGAACAACGTACAGTATGAGTTCAACCGCGTAAAGGTGACTGGCCTGCGCCCTGGTACCACGTATTATTATACGGTGGAAAAGAACGGTGTGGAAACGGAGCCTGAGGTTTTCTATGCGAGAGAAACCGATGAGACGAAGATCCTGTACGTGGGTGATCCGCAGATTGGAGCCTCCAAGGGACAGCCTCAGAACGGAGAGGCTCTGACGGAAGAAGCGGGTGCTGCGAATACGGCTGCGAGAAACGACGGCTTCGCATGGAACCGCACGCTGGAGACGGCTTTTGCACAGACTCCTGACATCAACTTCGTGATTTCCGCAGGCGACCAGGTGAACAACACCGGAAAGCCGAAGGAAGAGGAGTATGCGGCTTATCTGTTCCCGAAGGCATTAAAGACCGTTCCGGTTGCAACCACCATCGGAAACCATGATTCCCTGAATGCGGATTATGCCTATCATTTTTATAATCCCAATCCCACCGACAACGGCCTGACCGAGGCGGGCGGAGATTATTACTACTCCTACGGCGATGGCCTGTTCATCGTTCTGAACACCAACAACTACAACGTTGCCGAGCATGCCGAAACGATTCAGGAAGCAGTCGCATCCGATCCTTCCGCCACCTGGAGAGTGGTGACCATCCATCAGGATATCTATGGTTCCGGACTGGATCACTCCGACACGGACGGTATGATCTTAAGAACCCAGCTGACTCCTGTGTTTGACAGCTATGATATCGATGTGGTTCTGCAGGGACATGACCATACCTACAGCAGAACGAAGATGCTTTATGGCGACGGTCAGGTGCATTCCGGCTATGAGTTCCGCTTAAATGAAGACGGAAGCGATTACGACTGGGATCACGCCTACAATGTGGCGAGCGGCGAGAGCATCCCGCTGGCTCCCGAAGAGGGAGATGAGGCAGGAGCTGCGGCTCTGGCGGCGTTCCAGGCTGACAACAACTGCTACACGATCGAGAACACCACGGGCAACACCGTTGTGGATCCTCAGGGCATCCTGTATATGACGGCAAACTCCGCATCCGGTTCCAAGTACTACGAGCTGATCGGCACGCAGCAGGATTATGTTGCAAACCGCAGCCAGAACTGGCTTCCCAGCTACTCCATCATCACGATGACCGATGACACGTTCCAGATTGACACCTATCAGATTCTGAACGACGGCACGACTGAGAAGATCGACGATACCTTTACGATCATCAAGACGAAGTAATCGTGGAGAAATTGCATTTGGGCGGGCGGCTGTCCGTAAGGGCGGCCGTCCGTCTGATTTTGCTTGCAGCGGCAGGGATAGGACTGCTGCTGTTTACCGTGTGGCTGAACCGGGTGGACAAGGTCCCGCTCATTTCCAGAGAGGGACAGACCTTTGAAAAGGCTGTGGTGACACAGATCATTCAGGATAATATGACGGAAACGGGAACCCGCGTGGGGGAACAGGTGGTTGAGGTGAAAATTCTCACCGGCGAGAAAAAAGGAGAGCTCCTTGAGGTGACCAGCAGCGCGGGATTTCTGTTCGGCGCGCCCTGTACGCCGGGCATGCGGGTCATCGTGATGCAGAGCGTAGCGGGGGATACCACCATCGCCAGCGTCTATTCCCAGGACAGGGAATGGGTGATCTACCTGTTCGGCATTCTCTACCTGGTGGTTCTGGTTCTCGTGGGAGGAAAGCAGGGCGTGAAGGGCGGCATAGGCCTTCTGTTCACCTTTTTCTCCATCCTGTTGTGGTATCTTCCCATGGTATACCGGGGATTTTCCCCGTTCTGGTCGGCGGTGTTCATCTGTATCATTACGACGCTGGTAACCATGCTTTTAATCGGCGGCTTTACGAAAAAGACGGTCGTCGCCACCATAGGAACCGTGGGCGGCGTGCTCACGGCGGGAATTTCCGCGACGCTTTTCAGTTATGCGTCGGGAATTACCGGATATAATGTATCCGATATTGAGACGCTGATGACGCTTTGGACCGTGCAGGGAATTCAGGTGGGAAGCCTGCTTTTTGCCGGGCTGCTGATTTCCAGCCTTGGCGCGGTGATGGATGTTGCCATGTCCATCGGAAGTTCCATGAGCGAGATTCTGGCCCAGAATGATTCCCTCAGCCGCAGGGAACTCTGGAAGGCGGGCATCCGTGTGGGAAGAGATATGATGGGAACGGACAGCAATACGCTGATCCTGGCTTTTGCAGGAGGAAGCCTGAGCATGCTGCTCCTGGATTATGCCTATGATCTGCCCTACCTGCAGATCATCAACTCCAACAACATCGGCATCGCCATCATGCAGGGACTGTCCGGCAGCTTCGGTGTGGTTCTTTCCGTGCCGATTACCGTGGCGGCGGGCGCATTCCTGTATACGATGAAAAGCAGACACAGTGAGGAGCTTCCTGCGGCTGGGGAGTGTGCAGAAGAGACGGAGATCTGAAACAGCAGCATCCGGTCCAATACGAAATAATGGATCGGATGCTGCTGTTTTCTGTACCCCAATATTTGACTTTTGGCCCCATGTTTAGTATATTAGATTTATGCCGTCTGCGCGGTCATGCGCGGACGATTACACCTGCGGACGGCCCTTAAAAAGGGGAGCGTCCGTTGTTTGAGAAAAGCGGCGGAACGCCGCGGAAAAAGAGGAAAACAAAGAGTATGGCAGAATATGTGAAGGTGGCGGTGGACGCCATGGGCGGAGACAACGCGCCGGGAGAGATCGTAAAGGGCGCTGTGGAAGCTGTGCAGGCGGAAAAGAAAATCAGGGTTTTCCTGGTGGGAAAGCAGGATCAGGTGGAAGCGGAGCTGGCTTTTGCCAAGGCACGGGAGGGAGGCGCCTCCCTGCTGATGGATCTGCTGGGCCAGGGGAGGCTTCCTTTGCGGGTGACCCACAACGACACCAAGATCAGCAATGTGCTCTTTGACCGAGAGACGGGCAGGGCCCTGTGCGTCATCGACCTGGACACCGTGATGCCCGGCCTGTGCGCCTTTGACTTTGGGGATTCCATCCGGGCCGGGGCCACCACCGCCGCCGAGGACGAGGCCGACCTCTCCAAGGTCCACTTTGACCTGGGGCTGTTCGAGGCCTACGCCGACGGGTTCCTCTCCGCCGCGGGCAGCGCCCTGACGCCCCTGGAGCTGAAGACCCTGCCCGACGGCGCCCGGCTGATGACCTTGGAGGTGGGCCTGCGCTTCTTGGCCGACTACCTCAACGGGGACGTGTACTTCCGCACCGCCTACCCCGAGCACAACCTGGTGCGCGCCCGGAACCAGTTCAAGCTGGTGCAGGAGATGGAGGAAAAGCGCGCCGGCATGGACGCCGTCATTGCGAAATACCTGTAACACCCAGGAGGCTGCCCCGGCGGGCGGCCTCTTTTTTCTTGCGGACCCCCTGGGAAAAATACCCTTTGGGTGAAAATTTGTCACTTGCTTTTTGCCCTGGGC
>OLRY01002881.1_pt1 | contig 10490 bp, 10 predicted proteins | sample 1672541 | NCBI WGS metagenome assembly OLRY01 (sample SAMEA3136697, study PRJEB25190) | human gut metagenome | biome: human gut; feature: human-associated habitat; material: faeces | place: Austria | collected 2013
CTATTATGGGTATTACAGGCATTCTGGAAAGAAGGGAGGCCGGGCATGAGACTGCAGTTTCTGGTTTCCACCGTAAACGAAGAGGTGGAGACCCTGGCACAGCGGATGAATCTTCAGGCGGATGCGATTGTGGTGAATCAGTGTGACCGGAACGAATACCGGGAGTACACATATGAAGCGTACCGGATCCGCTGCTACAGCTTTGCGGAGCGGGGCGTGGGACTTTCCCGGAACAACTGTCTGATGCGGGCGGACGGGGAACTGTGCCTGTTCGCGGATGAGGACATCATTTACCGGCCGGGTGCGGCGAAGGCGGTCATCGCAGAGTTTGAAAAGAATCCGGATGCGGACATGATCCTGTTCAACGTGGATGTCCCCAGGGAGCGGCAGACCTACCACATTGACGGTTATGGCCGGGTGCGCTGGTACAACTGCGGCAGATACCCCACCTTCAGTTTTGCGGCGCGGACGAAGAAGCTGCATGAGGCCGGAGTGACCTTTTCTCTCCTTTTCGGCGGCGGAGCGAAGTACAGCAACGGAGAGGACAGTCTGTTTCTGGCGGAATGCATCCGAAAAGGTCTGAAGGTTTATAAGGCTCCGGTGACCATTGGCCGGGAAAACGGCAGACCGTCCACCTGGTTTCACGGATACAATGAAAAGTTTTTCTACGACAGAGGCGTGCTCTACCGCTTCCTCTATGGATGGGCGGCGTTTCCCATGGCGGTGCGGTTCCTCCTGAAGAACCGGACGGAGATGTTTGAACGGCCGCAAAGGGGAGAAGAACCGGAGTCCATACTGGCCGGAGCAGCAGTCGATGCGCCCGGAAAAAGGGAAGAATTCGGGACGGGACTTTCCATGGGGCAGGCATTTTCCCTGATGCGAAAGGGAATCAGGATGAAGGAATGATGGGAATACTATTTTACGGATTCATCGGCATCCTGACGATCGGTGCCGCATGTCTGGTGAAAACAGAATATGCTTTGGACGAAGGATGCCGGGACAGACGATATTTTCTGAACAGGCGGAGCTTCCTGAATGGAACGGCGCTTCTGTTTCTGTTGATGGTGCTGACCGGACTGGCAGCTCTGCGCATCGATGTGGGAAACGATTACGGCAACTACGTGAATACCTTTCATGAAATCTATGTGGGAGGCTATGTGGTGACGGAGCCCGGCTTTAATCTGCTGGTCCGCTTCCTCTATACCCTGTCCGGCGGGGAAAATTATCTTCTGGTATTCGGCTTTTTTGCGGCGGCAACCACCTTCCTGTTTCTGAAGGCCATGTATGACCAGAGCCTGGATTTTCCACTGTCCTTCGCCCTGTTCATGCTGCTGGGACTCTATTTCCGGACATTTAACACGGTGCGCTATTATTTTGTCCTTGCCATCACCCTGTACAGCCTGCGGTATGTGCTGAAGCGGGAATATGGGAAATTTATGCTTCTGATTCTGGGAGCGGCCCTGTTTCACAAATCGGTTCTGGTGGTGATCCCGCTGTATCTGATCGCCCTTCTGCCCTGGAAGAAATGGCAGGTGGCCATCGGAGCGGTTTTTGCCATCAGCCTGCCGCTGTTTCAGGATTTCTGGATGGAGATCCTGCTGAAGCTGTATCCCTCCTATCAGAATACGGTCTATCTGGAGCAGGGGACCGGACTGGAAGGAAGCCTGATGGGCATTGTGCGCTGCGCTGCCGTTCTGCTTCTCGGTCTGTTCGGCTGGAAGGCGGTCAGAGAAAGCACAGCGAATCTGTTCTATTTTAAGCTGAACCTGCTCGGGCTTGCGCTGTATACCTGCGCTTCCTTCGTTCCGCTGGTTTCCCGGCTTGGATATTATCTCATCACGCCCCATCTTCTGCTGGTGCCGGGAATTCTGTACGGAATGAAAAAAACGGAGAAAAAACCGGGCAGGCGGGTGGTTCTGTATGGTGCGGTGATTCTGTTTTCTGCTCTTTATTTTGGCATTTTTCTGCTGACCGCCCATCAGGTCGGAGTGCGGGTGCTTCCGTACCATACCTGGGTATTTACGGAAAGGGAGTGGCTGAATGGCTCATACATTTTTTAGCATTGTGATTGTGTCCCTCAATCCCGGACAAAAGCTGATGAAGACGCTGCAGAGCGTCCTGCGCCAGGAATATGGAAATTTTGAAGTCATCCTCAAGGACGGCGGCTCCACGGACGGTTCCCTGAAGGAGGAGGCGGATGGCTCCCTGTCTGTGGCCTGGCCGGGCCAGTCCGTTTCGGACAGCCGGGTGCATATTTTCAGGAGTCCGGATAAGGGAATTTATGACGGGATGAACCAGGCGCTTGTCCATATTAACGGGGATTATGTGCTGTTTTTAAACTGTGGAGACAGTTTGTATGATTCCAGAGTGCTCTCCAGGACTGCGGCGTTGATTGAAAAGGCGGAGGAAGAGCGGGATACGCGCCTTCGGGCGAGACCCTTCCTTTTTTATGGAGATCAGTATAATGAAAAGCAGCGGAGCCGTGTCTGTTCCGCACCGAAACTGAATGATTTTGCCTGTTACCGGAATGTGCCCTGTCATCAGGTATGCTTCTATGACGCATCCCTGTTCTGGGAGAGAGGCTATGATACAGATTTCCGGGTGCGGGGAGATTATGAGCATTTTCTCTATTGCATATATGAGCGTGGAGCAGAGGCGGTACATCTGCCCGTCATCGTTTCTTCTTACGAGGGAGGCGGATTTTCAGAAACGAGGGAGAACCGGAAACGCTCTGAACTGGAGCACAGGGTCATCACGCGCTATTATCTGGGACGCAGAAAAAGCGCCTGCTATGCGGCTGTCATGCTGGCCACGCTCGCCCCGGTGCGGACGAAAATCGCGGAAAACCCTTCCCTGGCTAAGGGCTATAACGCGGTGAAAGCAGCGATTTACCGGGGAGGAAAGGATGAACCACGTGCCAGGTAGCATAGGGTTCGCCCGGAAATTTTACGGTTGATGAAAACCCGCGTTTTATGGGAGGTAAAGATGAGGATTTTGTGGCTGTTGAATATCTGCCCGCCTGCGGCGGCGGAGGCGCTGGGAATCGATTACAGCGTTCGGGAGGGGTGGATTACGGGCGCACTGAACCGATATCTCCGTGCCGAAGCAGAGCCGGCGGATGTGTTGTCGCATACGCTGGAAATCGGACTCTGCTTCCCCTTTGAGGGTGCGGATGGGGAGCTTTCCTGTGTCAGGCGGCTGTACCCCATGACGGATCAGGGAAAGGGAGAGGGACTTAAGACCGCCCTGTACGGGTTCAGAGAGGATCTGAAGCGGCCGGAGCTGTATGACAGCGGCCTGGAAAGACGATTTGCAGGAATTCTTGCAGATTTCAAACCGGACCTGGTGCATATCTTCGGAACGGAATTCCCTCATGCCCTTGCCATGGTGCGCGCCTTTCAGAAGCCGGAACGGACGCTGGTGTCCATCCAGGGGCTTGTGGGAGCCTGTGCAGAAAGCTACATGGCAGATCTTCCGGACTATGTGCGCAGGAGTGTGACGCTGCGGGATTTCCTGCGGAAAGACAGTCTTCGGCAGCAGCAGGAAAAATTCCGCATCCGGGGAATCCGGGAGAAGGAGGTGCTTTCTTCCTGCGGCCATGTGGCGGGGCGTACCCGGTTTGACCGGGAGGGGGCGCTTTCCTGCAATCCGAAGCTGAAGTACCATAAACTGAATGAAACCATGCGCGCCTGCTTCTATGAGGGAAGCTGGAGAAGGGAAAAATGCAGGAGCTTTGAGATCTTTGCAAGTCAGGGAGACTATCCGCTGAAGGGCTTTCACTATCTGCTTGCGGCGATGCCGGAAATCCTGCAGGAATTTCCGCAGGCCCATATCAGTGTGGCGGGAATCAGCATAACAGGATATGGGACCCTGAAGGAAAAACTGAAGATCTCCGGTTACGGGAAGTACTTAAGAGATCTTATGAAGGTACATGATCTGGAAGGAAGGGTGTCCGTGCTTGGAAATCTGACGGACAGGCAGATGAAGGAGGCTTATCTGAACAGCCATGTGTTCGTCTGTCCTTCCGCGCTGGAGAATTCTCCCAATTCTTTGGGAGAGGCCATGCTGCTCGGCGTACCCTGCGTCGCCTCCCGGACCGGCGGAATCCCGGATATGGCGAAGGGGGATAAAAGCGCCCTGTTTTTTGAAAAAGGGAATGTGCATGAACTGGCTGCCTGTATCCTGCGCATTTTCCGGGATGATGCGCTTGCGGAAAGTCTGTCCGAACAGGCGAGGGTCAGAGGCAGGCAGAACCACGATGGAGACGCCAATTACAGGAGACTTCTGGAGATTTACCGGGAAATTCTGGGCGAAGGCCCGAAGTCTCTGGCAGTGGGAGACCCGCAGGCATGGTGCGGCAGTAATATGGCAGGAACGGAGGAAAAGGCATGAAGACAACCTTTGTATCCAATTATATCAATCACCATCAGATTCCGTTTTGCGACGCACTCTACCGGAGGCTGGGGGAAGACTTCACCTTTATCCAGACAGAGCCGATGGAAGAGGAGCGCGTGCGGATGGGCTGGGGAGAAAGCCTGAAGGCGCTTCCCTACGTGAAGCTGCTGTATGAGGAAGAGGCGCTCTGCCGGCAGCGGATTGATGACTGTGATCTGCTTCTGGCCGGGTGGATGGAAAATCCGGAGCTGATCTTTGACAGACTGGAAAGCGGAAGGCCTGCCCTTCGGATCAGCGAACGGATCTACCGGGAGGGACAGTGGAAGGCGGTGTCTCCCAAAGGTCTTGCGGCAAAATATAAGGAACACATTCGTTATCGGAACAAACCGGTTTATCTGCTCTGTGCCGGGGCCTATGTGGCCTCGGACTTCACCCTGATTCATGCCTATCCGGGGAAAATGCTGCGCTTTGGCTATTTCCCGGAGGCAAAAAAGCCGGACCAGCAGGCGGAAAAGCCGAAGGGCGGCCCTGTCCGGCTTCTGTGGGCCGGACGGCTGATGGAGCTGAAGCATCCGGAATTCGCCCTGCGTCTCGCGGCGGATCTCAGGCGGGAGGGCTATGACTTCCGGCTGAAGCTGATCGGCGGCGGGGAGCTGGAAGAGAAGCTGAAGGAGCAGATCCGGCAGGAGGAGCTTTCCGGTCTGGTGGAGATGACAGGATTTCTCTCCCCCCGGGAAGTGCGTCTGGCGATGGAGGAAAGCCATATCTTCCTGTTCACCAGCAACCACCTGGAGGGCTGGGGGGCCGTGGTCAATGAGGCCATGAACAGCAGATGTGCCGTGGTGGCAAGCGAGGAAGCGGGAGCGGTACCTTATCTGATCCGTCACGGGGAAAACGGAATGATCTACCACCGGGATCGATATGAGGACTTTCTGGGAGCAGTACGCCGGCTGATGGAGAGTGAAAAGGACAGGGAGCGGATGGGAAAATGCGCCTGTGATACGATCCTGACGGAATGGAATGCGGATACGGCGGCCGAAAGATGCCTTAAGCTGTATGAGGGCTGGCAGAAGGGGAAGATCACCTTCCCGGAACAGGGGCCTCTGTCCCATGCCCCTGTGATCCGGCCCTGGAAATAGAAAGGGAAGAAATATGAGTCAACCGCTGATTACGATCATTATACCGGTTTATAATATTCTGGACTGCCTGGAGCGCTGTGTGGGTTCGGTCTGCGCGCAGACCTGGCAGAATCTGGAGATCATCCTTGTGGACGACGGCTCTACGGACGGGACGGGAGCGCTGTGCGATGCGCTGGCCGGACGGGACGGCCGCATCCGGGTCTTTCATAAGCCGAACGGCGGTTCCTCTTCCGCCAGAAATCTGGGGATTGAACAGGCAAACGGTGCGTATCTGGGCTTTGTGGACAGCGATGATTTCATTGAGCCTCAGATGTATGAGCTTATGATGCACGAGATACAGGAAGGCGGATACAAAATCGTCCAGGTTTCCCGGGATGAGATCGGAGAGGATGGACAGCGCAGGCCGGACGTGTGCGTGCCGCCGAAGGAGGCGGTTTTCAGAGACAGCGGCGAATTCCTGCGTACCCTGCTTCTGCACGAGGGGGACTGCTCTTTTTGCACCAAGCTGATTGACGCGGCGCTTTTTCAGGACAGGAGGTTCCCGGAGGGCGAACTGAACGAGGATTTTTATCTGCTCCTGCAGCTTCTTACCGAAGCCGATGGCGTGCGCATCCTGCCTCAGCAGCTCTATCATGTCTATTACCGGATGGGAAGCAACACACGCAAAAAGGACCGGAGCGAATTTTCCAGGGTGTTTGTGGACATTGTGAAAAATGCGGATTACGCGCAGAAGCTGACGGAAGAGCGTTTCCCTGAATACAAAAAAGAGGCGGCCCGCTTCGGCCTGTTCCAGCGTCTGGATTATCTGCTTCACATCCCGGTGGAGCAGATGAGCCGTGAAAATTCTTTTTACCGGGAGGTGATCCGTTACTGCCGCGCAAATGTGCGGGAAACGGTGACGAATCCCTGGCTTACCAGACAGCAGAAGCTGTATCTGCTGCTTCTGACGGCGGCGCCCCGTCTGGTGCGCTCGCTGCATCGGCTGACCATGCGGATCCGGGGAAAGTGAAAGCGTGGATTCAGGGAAAGTGAAACGGACGGCACGGGAGGAAGCGTTTTTCGTACAGAATCTGGAAGCCGCCGGAGACGGCGGGAAGGGGAAAGAAATGGAAAGCGGAAAAAAGATTCTTGTGATTCAGGGTGGCGGCCGCGCAAAGGGCAATACCGCTCAGCTGGTGGAAAGTTTCGTCAGGGGGGCGGAAGATGATTTTTTCTGGACCTTCGAACAGGCGGTGTCCTATTACCGTTTCACACTGGTCAACTACATCGGCTTTCATGATAAGGGAATGCTCCTGGCAGGCGGCTGCGGCGATACCAACGGCAGCCCCCGGATCGGGGAAACGGGGCATCTGGAGGAAGCGTATGACTTTGGAAAAGGGCTGTACGGCTGATCCGGCTACAGCTCTTCATCCAGAAAGACGCGGGAGCCTGTGGCGCCCCTCTGCCCCTGGTATTTTCCGCGGTAGGGATTCCGGGCAGCCCGGTCCATCCGGGCGAATACCAGCTGGCCGATCCGCCGTCCCGCCTGCAGCTTGATGGCGCAGCGGTTGGCGTTAAACAGCTCCAGAGTGATCTCACCGCGAAAGCCCGGATCCACCCATCCGGCGTTCTGGATGAACAGGCCGAGCCTGCCCAGCGAGCTGCGTCCTTCTACAAAGGCGGTGAGATCGTCCGGAAGTTCAAAATACTCCATGGTGGTGGCGAGCACGAACTGGCCCGGAAGCAGAAGATAGGTATCGGTGGTAATGGTTTTATAGGAAATCTTATGGGCCAGCGTAAGAATGCCCGAGGAGGAATCCTCAACGACGCTGAAGGTGTTTCCAAGGCGCACATCCACGCTGGCGGGCTGGATCTGCTCCGGGGTGAGCGGAGTAATGACCAGGGAATGTTCGGAAAGCATCTGGCGGATGGTCTGATCGGATAAAATCATGGGAAGCTCCTTTCCTGTGGGGCGGTGTCTGGCCGGGAGGCATGCCGCGTTCGATTTGCCTTATTGTAACACAGAAGCCGGGGATTTGAAAATACATGTCAAACAGAGAGAAGAAAAGGGGGTACAAGCCAATGAGCAACACAGTACAGAAGTGGGAAAGGGAGAGGCTCAGGGAGCTGGCCAGAAAACAGCTGGAATATGCCGAATCTGAGCTGAACCAGACAAGAATCAGGGAATGGTACCTGCACAACGATCTGAAGGGAGAACGTCCCATGGTGCAGCTGGAGATGGGGACGTTTGAGCAGGAGATCATTCCGCAGAGATTAAAATGCGTGACGAAAGAGGCGCGGGAGCTGGAAGCGCAGCTTTACCGGAACTTCCTGAACAGAGAGCTGTTTGACGATGACCGGGTGGTACCGGATTTCTTCCCGCTCAGCTATGATGCCTGGTTCCGGCTGTTTGACATCGAAGTGAAGGTGGAAAACGCACAGCTGGATGGGCATCAGAGCCTTGGACATCATTTTATCCCGTCTCTGGAGGATCTGGAGAGTGATTACGAGGAGGGAAAAATCAGGCCCTCTGTGTTCGGAGTGGATCTGGAAAAGACGGCAAAGAGGAAGCAGTTTGTCGAGGAAATGATCGGGGATATTCTCCCGGTGAAAATCAAAATGGACTGTCTGTACAGCGTTCCTACGCAGATGCTGGTACATATCATGAGCATGGAACAGATGATGTTCAACATGTATGATTATCCGGAGCTGTTTCAGCAGATGATGGGGCAGATCGCGGATGATACCCTCGCCTATTACCGGATGCTGGAGGAGAAGAAGCTGATTCTTCCCACCACTGCTTTTGAGAACGTGGGGCAGGGAACCTTTGCATTCACCAGGGATCTTCCGGGTGAAGAGGTGCTCCGGGAGCGTCCGTTCACCACGAAGGATGTATGGGGATTCATGGACTCTCAGGAGACGGTGGGCATTTCGCCGCAGATGTATGAAGAATTCATTTTCCCGTGCTATCAGAAAATTTCCAGCCAGTATGGACTGTTATCCTATGGCTGCTGTGAGCCGGTTCATCCGATCTGGGAGAGGTGTATCAGTAAGCTGGAGAATCTGCGCAAGGTATCCATTTCGCCGTGGTGTGATGAAGCCTATATGGGAGAACAGCTGAGAGGAAGCCAGGTCATCTATCACAGAAAGCCAAGCCCCAACTATCTGGGCGTGGACCGGATTCTGGATGAGGACGCGCTGCGGGAACACATCCGTACCACGCTGCGCGCGGCAAAGGGCTGCAGGGTGGAATTTACCCAGCGCGATGTTTATACCATCCACAACGATCTGGATAAGGCGCGCAGATATGTCGAAATCATCCGGGAAGAAATTGCAAACGAGTGGCAGCCATAAGTTACTATTCAGCCAGATCTGCGCATTTACTGCGCAGACCGTACGAAAACGTATAGCGAGGAAGCATCCGGCCCATCGCTGCACGATGAGGCGAGTGCTGCGATTGGAATGGCCGGATGCCGTTACAGTTCAGCTGAAGGCTGAACTGTAACATATAATTCAGGGACACATCTTGAAATGCTTGACCGGATATGATATATCAAAATTACAGAATATTTACAGGAGCCGGACAGTCTGACTCCGCACCTGCAAAGGCCCGGCCTCCGGGCAGATCAGACGATACACCGGAACGAAGAACATTGTAGTAGGAGAAGAAAATGAAAGGGAAAAAACTGACCGGAAAAATTGCTGCATGTTGCCTTATGGGACTCATTCTTCTGGCTTCTTCCGGCTGCCGGGAAGCCCATGTTTCCGGCGGCGGGCTTCTGACTGAGGAGGAGCTGGCCTCCAGAGAAGAACTGTATGGCAGCGGCCGCGACGATGTTTTTCAGGCACTTGGGCTTACGGAAGATGAGATAACGGAAAGCAGCTCCCCCGGCGCATGGGATCTCAGGGAGCCTGCCGACATGGAGGGGACGGCGTTCACCAGTTCCCTGCTGTTTGACGTCTCCAATGAAACCCTTTACGGCTTCCGGTATATGTATCAGTCCGGCAGTTCCGAAGGGACCGCAGAGCTCATGGACACCCTTCTTTCAAAAGCCACAGAACTTTACGGCGCCCCCGATACCTACCCTGGTCTGTCAAACCGGCTTTCCTCAGAGGACTTCCAGACCGCACTCAGCAGTGGGACCATGGGCGAGTGGTATGAGGAGTGGGAAGCAGGCTCCGAAAGCATGTTCACTCTTTCCGTACATATCATCGACGCCCAAACATCAACCCTGATTCTGGATTATTCCCTGAAAAGGCCTCTTTGACGGTTCTCGCATTGTCTACGGCATATCCACTGCTCTCCAAAGTATATTGCAGGCCGTCAATCAGGCTTAAATCATCTTCAACATAGAGTATTTTTGGCATTTTTTGGTTCCTTTCCCTGTCTGATTCTGCCGTCTGTCAGCTTCTTTTAATGTCATGTAATCCATGACTGTACCTTCGGAACCATTATAATTCGCTCTCTCGAACAGTACAAGCTGCTCATAAATCGTTTTCTTACTTGATAACGGAAAAGGCGGATGCTAAAATGGCAGTAATGATTGCTGAAGCGGAGGAAAGATTGAAAATGATGAATCAGGAACAGGCAGAAGCCTGTATAAAAAAGCTGGAAAGCTACATGGACAGTCATGAAGAGGAGATGCTTCAGGACGCGATGGCCCTCATTTCCATCAACAGTGAGAAAATGCAGGCACAGCCGGGCAAACCCTTTGGAGAAGGGACTGCAAGGGTTTTTGAGGAAGCGCAGCGGATTCTGGCCGGATACGGTTTTCCGGTAAAAAATTATGAGAACTATGTGCTTGCCGCAGACCTGAACGATGGCGCTCCCAGGCTGGATATTCTCGCCCATCTGGACGTGGTGCCGGCAGGAGAGGGATTTACGGTAACGGAGCCCTTCTGCCCGGTGGTAAAGGACGGAAGGCTTTACGGAAGAGGAAGCGCTGATGATAAGGGACCGGCCGTAGCGGCGCTTTA
>OLRY01002883.1_pt1 | contig 10478 bp, 5 predicted proteins | sample 1672541 | NCBI WGS metagenome assembly OLRY01 (sample SAMEA3136697, study PRJEB25190) | human gut metagenome | biome: human gut; feature: human-associated habitat; material: faeces | place: Austria | collected 2013
GCTTGCCACCCTGGCCACTGGTGCAGTGGAGGAGCGGCGGCTCGTGGGCGACCTGCTTACGCCCGGTGACGTGGTGGTGCTCGTCATCCCGCTGGATTCTGCCGCGCCCAAGGGTCGCATCATTCTGCCCCAGCAACAGGTCATGCGCGACGCGCTGGACGCCGGCGCCTTCCCCTGCGCCACCGGCGTGGAAGGCCTGCCCGACCTGCTGGCCGCCCTCGCCCGACCGCCGCGCCTGGTGGTGACCGACTCCCAGGCCTTCGGCGAGGTGGACGCCCTTTTGCCGGCGGATGTGCCGCTTACGTCGTTTTCCATCCTTATGGCTCGCTACAAGGGTGACCTGGCCGCCCAGCTGGAAGCGGTGCGCGCTTTGGAAAACCTTACCGACGACGACACGGTGCTCATCGCCGAGGGCTGCACCCACCACCGTACCTGCGAGGACATCGGCACGGTGAAGCTGCCCCGGCTCATTTGCGCTATCAGCGGTGCCGAGCCCCAGTTCGCCTTCACCTCCGGCCGCGACTTCCCCGACGATCTTTCCCCCTACGCCGCCGTCGTCCATTGCGGCGGCTGCACCTTAAACGCCCGCGACATGGCCTCCCGCATCCAACGCGCCCGCGCCCAGCGCGTCCCCCTTACCAACTACGGCATGACCATCGCCTGTGCCCACAACATCCTCCCCCGCGCCCTCGCCCCGCTGGAATGAAGCTGCTACGCGAGAGGAAAAGCGGTCAAAAACCGTGTGCAGACTGCACGGGTGCCCCTCGCTAGGTCGTTACTGGCCAAAAACGGCGCGCAAACTGCACAAGCGTCTGCAAACTGCACAAGCGTCTCATGATTAAGCCGCTGTTGGCCAAAAACCATGCGTGAACTGTATATAAAGGGGCGTGCCTGACGCTTTTTGGCCAAAAAACCCGCGACAGCTGCAGTATTGACCCGCGATTTTGAAGGCGTCGCTTCCCGCGTGTCAAGTTTTACCAGGTCAGAATCCCGTTGTAGCGAACGTGCGAGCGCGGAGGAAAGCGAAAGGAGAAAAAGAGCCTTCCGAAAAGCAGTCAGCGCGTATTTTTTGGCCATTTGACGAAAGCGCGGCGAGGCTCGTCTCATCTAGCTTGGCGAGCTTAAGACCATCGACAGGTGCCTGTACGCGGCGAGGCGCTAGAGGAACTTCGTCTCGTCCAGCTTGGCGAGCACCCACTGGTTCAGCCGGATGACGGGGCGCCGCAGGACGAGGCCGAGAATCAGGCTCGGCACGAGGATGGCCGCGAGCAGGCCCGTCTGCACGAGGTACTGGTCGCCGTAGATGCCGGCCATGGCTCCCTCCAGCGCCGGCATGGAGTGGGCGAAGGGCAGCCACGGGTAAATCTCCTGGAACAGCGGGGCCGACAGCATCTGCACCGGCATGAGGCCGCCGGCGCCGGCCAGCTGCAGCACGAGCCCGATGATGGCCAGCGCCTTCCCGATGTTGCCGAAGGACACCGTCAGCGTGTACACCAGGTTCGTGAACACCACCGATGCCAAACAGCACGCAGCCAGATACAGCCAGAAGTGCTCGCACTCAACCCCCAGGAAGAACACGTTGCCGAGTCCCACGATGAGCGCCTGGGCGAGCCCCAACAGGCAGAACACCCCGTAGCGACCGAGGTACAGCTCGCCTTCCCGCGGCGGCCGCCCGAACTTCTTCGTCAGCTCGGCCTGGCGCGCGGGGGAGACGGACACGCTCATGAGAGCCACCATGAAGATGGCCCCAATCCACAGGGCGAGGGAGGTGTAGAAGGGGCTCATGGCGCTGCCGTTGTCGGCCATGGGGTACACCGCGTGGCGCTCAAGGTGCGTCGGAGCGGCGAGGAACTGGGCGATGGCGGCCGGGTTGTCGCCGATGATGCGGCGTACTTCGTCGATGTCGCCGGTGTCCAGGGCGTGCTGCAAGTCGTCGCGGGCCTGGGCGAGCTGGCTTTCCGCCGTGCGCAGCGTTTCGGCGGTCTTGCGCAGCGACGCCTCGGCGGTGGCGAGGTTTGCGGCCAGAGAATCGGTGCTGTCGCCCAGGCTTTCCGCCGTGTCCTTCAGCGAGTTGGCCAGGGTTTCGGTGTCGGCGCCCACTTTCTGCAGGCTGTCGGACAGCGAGGCCAGCTCGCCCTTCAGCTGGTCGTTGTAGACGCTCATCGAGTCGCGCAGAGCTGTCCGTGCTTGGTTGATGCTGTCGGTCACCTTGGCGTGCGTCTCGTCGATGGACGCCGCGTCGCTTGCGATGGCGCTCTCGGCGGTGGCGAGATTCGCCTCCAGCGTGCCCAGCTGGGCGATGATGCGGTCAAGGGCGGCGACGGCCGGGCTGTCCGGGTCGGCTCCGGCCAGGGCGTCGCGCATGGTCTGGTAGGCCTGCGCAAGGCCCTGCACGTCCGAACGGCAAGCGGCCAGCACGCCCTGGGCCGCCGCCGGATCGTCCTTCATAGTGGTGAAGGCCTCATCAGCGGCGCGGGCCACAGCATCGTAGCTGGCGTCGGCGGCTGCGAGCGTCTTCTCGGCTGCGGTGCTCGCGGCGGAAAGCCCGTCCCGGCCGCTCGTCAGGCCCTCTTGTGCCTCGCTCACCAAAGGAGCGGTAGCGTCGGGCGCCTTCCCCGCCTCCTTCAGAATGCTCGCCGTCGCGTTCACGAGCGAGGTCGTGGATCCCATGAGATCGGCGTAGGCCTGAGCCTGATCGGCCGCCGCTCCTACTTCGCCCACGGCCTCGCCAAGGCGCGACCCCAGGGTTTGCGCGTAGGTGAGGATGCCGTCCCCGCTCATGAACGAAGTGAGGCTGCTCGTGGTGCCCAGGGCCACCGATGCCACGGTTTCCGTGAACGTCTCGTCGATGGTCTCCTGCAGGGTGCTCGCGCCTGTCGCCGTCACACGCTGGGCGATGGCGTTCTCCTTCTCGTTGTCGTAGTAGATGATCCTCGGTTCGGTGATGTCGTCGGTAAACACGGTCATGAGGTCGCGCGAGAACTCCTTCGGGATGACGAGCGCCGCGTAATACTCTCCCGAGCGCACGCCGTGCACGGCCTCATCGGCGCTGACGAACTGCCAGGCGAACTGGTCGTTGGCCCGCAGCTTGCCGATGATCTGCTCGCCGGCGTTAATGGGCGTCGGGATAAGGTCGGAGGTGTAGCCGGCGTCTTCCGAGGCCACGGCCACTTTGATGTTGCCGGTGTTGCTGTAGGGATCCCAGAAGCCGAGCGTCGTGAACCAGGCGTACATGGGCGGCACGAGCGCGAGCCCCATCACCGCAATGGCGGCAATGACGTTCCGGAACAGGTTCCGCACGTCACCGATGAAAATGTCCCAAATCACCCTCACGCCGAATCACCACCGATTTGCCCGCTGGCGCGCTTCTGCAGTTCCTCGGTGCTCAGGTTCGCCAGGGCAAGCTGGTGCGCGAGGTTGGTGTCCAGGTATGAAATCACGATGAGATACGTGTCCACCACGATGACCCCCACCACCATGGCCATGAGCATCATGACCCGCGTGTCCACATCGGCATGCACCAGCACCATAATGGCGAAGGTGACAAGCGGCTGCGCGACAAGCGCCACCCAGCCGATGCGCCGCAGCACCGGGTAGGCGCGGTGGAAACGCTCGGCTCGGGCGATGAGAGTCTGGCGGAAGGCGTCGATGTTCAGCAGCGCGCGGACGAGCGTGCGCGTGCGGTATCGGGCGGGCGTCTGCCCCGCGGCTTTGGCGCTGGCCGTGACCGGCTCGGCCAGAAGCAGGTCGGTTGCTCCCAGCTTCTCGTCGAACATGAGGTTCAAATTGAAATCGCAGCGCCCGATGCCCAGCCCGATGGCGAACCCCAGGGGCACGAACAAAAGTCCCAGCAGCAACATGTCGTGCAGGTAATCCATCGCGTAAAAGCCGCCGATGGCCTCGCGCATGGCGTCGATGGAATAGGTGAAGGGCAGAAGCGGGTGAATGACCTGGAAAAAGTCCGGCATCATCTCGATGGGGAACATGCCCGAGGAGCCGGGAATCTGCACGATGAGCAGAATGACCGCGATGGCCTTCCCGATGTGCCTAAATGCGTAGGCCAGCGCGAACATGAGGTTCACGTCCACGAACACCGTGAGCAGCCCCGCGCCGATGAAGGCCGCCGGACTTTCGCACTGAATCCCGAGGGCCAAATCGCCCACGCAGCAGACGAGCCCCATGGCCAGCCCGCACACCACGTAGAACAGCCAGCGTCCGAAGTAGGCCTGCACGGCGGTGAACTTCGGCAGCCCCTCCGGATCGACGCGCAGCTTCACCATGGCCATGAGGATGAAGCCGGCCATCCACAGGGCCAGGTTCGTGAAGAAGGGGGCAACACCGCTGCCGTAGTTCTTCACGGGATACACCAGTTGCGTGTCCAGGGCCACGGGCGCGGCCATGAAGGCGCCGATCTTCTCCGGGTCGGCCTTCAGGTATTCCGCCAAGTCCTTCACGGTGGCGGAATTCTGCAGGGCGGTCAGGTCGGTCAGCGACTGCTCCAGGTTCGTCTCCATGGTGCCCAGGGAATCGGACGTGGTGGAAAGCGAGGTCTCGGAAGAGGTCAGCGTGTCGCCGAGCTGCCCCAAAATGGCCCGCGCCTCGGCGAGCGAGGGAGTAAGTCCGCGCAGAGCCCCTTCCAAGGTGCCGCAGGCTTCCACCAGGGAATCCAGGCTGGTCGTGATGTCTGGCAGCACGCTGTCCTGGAAGGTGGCCGCGGTGGCGCGAATAGTTTCAGAGGCTGATTGCGCCGCCGTATCCAGCGCGCTCGCCTCGGTTTCCAGGGAGTCGGCCGTGGAAGCCAGGTCGTCTGAGGCCGTGCGCAGGGCGTCGGTGGTGGTCGTCAGCCGCTCGTTGGCGGCCCGGGCTTCGGAGAGAGCTTGCGCGATGGCCGGATCAGCGCCGGCCGCTCCGGCCTGGGCGGTGAGGTCGCTCACGAGCGTCTTGTTGTCGGCCAGCAGCCCCTCGGCCGTGGCGAGGGCCGTATTGGTGGCCGCTTCGGCCGCTGCGACATCGCTGCTCACAGTGCCCAAGGCGCGCTGGGCCTGCGCAGCGGCGCTCGACAATTGCAACGCTCCGTCGGTGGCGTTCTTGGAAAGCGCCGTTCCGTACTCGTTCACGGTGCTCCGCGCCTTCGCGAGCAGCTCCTTCGATTGCCCGATGGCCTCCAGCAGATGCGGCACATCGTCTTGAAGCTCCGCCAGCGTGTCGTCGGCGCGAGCGACGGACGTCCGCGTGTCGCTTACGGTGCCGACGAGCCCTTCCAGGGTCGCGCGGGTTTCGCTGACGGTTTCTTTTGCGCTGCGAACGCCGGCGGTGAGGCTGCCCTCGGCGGCATTGGCCTTCTCTTCCGCCTCGGCGCCCACCTTCTGGGTTGTGCCCACCACCTTCTCCGACACCGTCTTCACGAAGTTCTCGTTGACGGCCGCCTCAACGGCGTTGGCCGCCGCATCGGTCACCTTGGGCGCGATGGAGGAGGGCTTCTCGTTCACGTAGTAGTCGATGGTCGGCTGGGTGAAGTCGCCGGTGAACACGCTGGCGAAGTCTTCGCTGAAATCCTTCGGGATGACGAGTGCCGCCCAGTAGCGTCCCTCGTAGACGCCGTTTATGGCCGCCTCGGCGTCGGTGAATTCCCAGCCCATCTCGTGGTTGTCGTGCAACTGGGCCACCACCTGTGCGCCCACGTCCAAATGCCCCGTCTCAGGGCTGTCGGCCCCAGCATCCTCGTTGGCCACGGCCACCAGCATATCGGCCGTGTTGCTGTAGGGATCCCAGTTGGCCGCTACCACGTACCAGGCGTAAGCCGACGGCATGACGATCATGCCCAAGGCGATGACGAGCGCCACGGGGTTGCGCAGCACCCGTTTCACATCCCGCGCGAAGATGGCGAAGATCACTCCCAGATATGTCCGCATCCGCTTCAGCATATGCGCCCGCTTGCGCCTTTCCCTGCCCGTTTGCTGACCTTGCTTGTAATGAGAAAAGTTTCCCACATCAAGTTCTCTGCGCCACGGACAGCGGGGGATTGTCGCTATGCTGAAACGGGTGCTGCGTCTGACGATAAAGTGACGCGCTCCGGTCGCCGTTTGTCCCCGCCGAACTTCGTTCTTGCTCTGCGGCAAGGGGCGAAGCCTCACCGAAGCGGTTGCCCGCGCTGCCCGTTTGTCGCCGTGTTGTGGCTTGAGTTGCGAGGTCGTTGCTTTACACTACGAGCAAGCAACGAAGCGCCGAAGAAGGCGCCCCGTGATGCAGGCCGACGCGCAGGAGGTTGCGCCGCCTGTGAACCTGAAGGAAAGGAGGCCCTCCGTGGCCGATCGCAACATTGAGAACGCGAGTACCGAGGTGCCGGAGATTCCCGACGAGCTGGAGCGCGTGCTCGTCTTCGCCCTGGACGAGGCCAAAGAGAAGATCGAGGGCGGGGAGGACGTCATCCCCTTCACCACGCTCGTCGTGAAGGACAATCTGTTCATCGAGTCGCACCCGGGCGATTCCGCCGAGGAGTGCTTCGAGGCGGCCGAGAAGAACGTGCGTGGCGCTCGCGGGGCCGACTGCTACGCCTTCTGCTACGACGGCTACATTGAAACCGACGATGGCGTGAAGGATGCGCTCATTGCTGAGGGCGGCGTGCCGGGTGCCGATGAGGGCTACGCCATCGCCTACCTGTATGAGGTCGATGACGAGGGCGCTTATACCTTCGAATCCGAGGCCGCCTACATCGGCGAGGCCCCGAACTTCATGGCGGCCCTGAAAGAGCCGGTCGCCTACACCGACGACGAGATCGACGAGCGCTACCGCGACGAAGATGACGCCGAAGAGGCTGCCGAAGTTGCCGAGGCCGCCGACCTCGCCGAGGCTGCTGAAGAGGCTGTGGCCGTGGTTGATGCGGAGGATGCTACGGAATAGTTTGACCGCGGCTCTGCCTGAGTCGATAGGTTTGAACCGAGCGCCAGCTCATGTCTTTGTGGCAGAGCTGGCGTATTTTGTTTGCGGCTTAGGATATGTTTGCCGGATTTTGCCTCTCGATAGAAATAGATGTGAGTTTCGAGCATAGCGAAGGAGAATTTCGGAAATAGATGCGAGTTTCGGGCATAACGAGGGAAGCTTCGGAAATAGATGCGAGTTTCGGGCGCGATTTGGACAAAATCAGCGCGTGCGGTGCGAAATGATGCTCGAAACTCTCATCTACTTCCGGATTTGGGCGGTCACTGTGAGATTTGCCCGGTTCGGCTGCTCGAAACTCGCAACTATTTCCAGAATTCAGCAGACGCAGAAAACTGATGCCTACAAAAAAGCCGGTGGAACTCCGATCCAGTTCCACCGGCTTGTGCCAACAGGGTTGGCAGGTTGCTCATCGTCGCGAGCACGGCGCTTGTTTCAAGGGCAGCGCCAAAAAAGAAGTGAGGCGGCAAGGAGGGGTGCCTCGCCGCCTCGGAGGAGGGGGTAGCGGCATCGAGTGCCGCATTCTGCTTTCAAGGGGATTGAAGCAGAGCGATGGAAGCAGGGGAACTTCCAAATCGCTGAAACGAATTATAGGTCAAGACTTGTTTTGGTCACCATAATGTGCTTCATTTTCCACGAAGAACGGCATCATTTCGGCGGTGAGTAGCATATAACCCCTTGTCAGAGCCCGTTTACCTGCGTCAGAAGCCCGTTCGCCCTCTGAGAATTTTCTTCACATTCAATAAGAAAGTTTCAGATTGCCTGTCTCCCTCCTTTCCGAACCTTTTATCTTCCTTCGTTGATGCAGGGCCCTCGGCATCGGAAAGCGCCTTCTGGATGCACGAAACGATGCGCAGGATGCACGGCGGTGTTATGGACGAATAAGAATGTCACCCCCTGGTTGTTTGATTTTGCCACCCTCTAGGACGCAGGATGCACGGCGGTCGCAAAAGATCATTTGGAAGGGGTTCATGTCGAAAAAGGTTTATCCCTCAAGCAATCTTGTATCATGGAAGGCAGCAAATTCGTGGAAAGGAACTCCTCATGGCCGATCTCGCGCTGCGTTTTGGCAAGGACATGCTCGTCGTTTCGTCGCCGATTCAGGAGGCCCTGCGTCGGGCCGGCATCGAGTCGGTGTGCGATCAGGCGCTCGCGCTTTTGGTGGAGCCGGAAACCATCGAAGAAGCTTACCGCATGGAAACGGTGGCCGGCCCGCAGTGTATGGTCACCCCCGTGGCTGATTTCACGCCGGCGCGCTTGGTGGCCGTTGGCGCCGAGGGCAAAGGCGAAGCGCTGACCGAGGCGGCCCTTGCGGTCATGGCGGAGTTCAAGCCTCAGCACACGCTTGTGGAAATCGCCCCCTGCGGTTTGCCGCTGGATCCCGACTCCAAGGCGTCGCTTGTGGAAAATCGCGACCAGTACGCTCGTGCGGCGCAATTCTTCGATGGCCGCACCTTTGATGCGTTCTTTTTGAACGGGTTCACGACGGCCGATGATCTGAAGTGTGCGCTCATGGGCCTGCGCAAGGTGACTGATGCCCCCATCATTGCTTCGGTGGATGTGCAGGGTGACGGCGGCTTGGCGAGCGGCCGGGGCACCTGGCGCGAGGCCGTGGAAGTGATGGCGGAATACGGCGCGGCGGTGGCCGGCTTCTCCACGCTGGCCACCCCTGATCAGGCGCGCGGTTTGGCCGATGCGGCCCGCGAGACACTGGAGGCGCGCGGAGCGGATTTATGTCTCATGGCCACGCTGCAGGTGTTCCAGCGCGACGCCAAGCAACAGGGCCCCACGACCGAGAACCCCTACTACAGCCCCGACACCATGATGCCCGCGGCCCTTGAGCTGCGCGCGGCTGGCGTCCAGTTCCTGCGCGCCGCCGGTCAGGCGACCCCGGCTTACACCGGGGTGCTGGCCGCCACCGTTGCGGGCCTCGATGTGGCGCCGGTCCTGTAACGTTCTCGCCGAGAAGCCGCGTTGCCCATGAGCACCCTGCCATACCAAGGCCGTTGCGCCTTTGCGTCTCTGCATCCCGCGGTGACATTCGGCTTCTTCGCGGGGGCTATCGTGCTTTCCATGGTGCTTGCGAACCCCATTTGTCAGGTGATGTCCGTTCTTCTTGCGGCGGCCTGTTATCTGACGTTTCGTGGCCGTGAGGCTTGGCGCTTCATCGCGGGACTCACGGCGGTGCTGCTTGTGGTGACGCTGTCGGCGCCGCTGTTCAACACGCAGGGCGCCACGGTGCTCCTCCGCTGGTGGGGTGGCCGTCCTTACACGTTAGAAGCGCTGGCTTTGGGCGCCTCCACGGGGCTTATGCTCGTGGCCATGATGCTGTGGTTCGCCTCCTTTCACCTGGTCATGACTTCGGACAAGTTTACTTACCTGTTCGGCCGCGCTATTCCGGCGCTGTCGCTGGTGCTCACCATGGTGCTGCGCCTCGTGCCAAGTTACCGCCGCAAAGCCGACGCCCTCATGACGGCACGGGCTTGCATTGGGAAAGGCCCGGCGGAAGGCGCCTCCGTGGCGGCGCGCGTGCGCGACGGGGGCAGTGTCCTCTTGTCGCTGTCGGCCGACGCTTTAGAAAGTGCCGTGGTGGCCGCCGATTCCATGACGGCTCGTGGCTTCGGGCTGTCGGGGCGCACTCATTTCGCGCTCTTCCGCTGGGAGGCGCGCGATACGGTGCTGGTCGTGGCGATGGGCGCGCTGGTGGTTGGCGCAGTGGCCGCGTTCGCCCAGGGAGGGTTCGCGATCACCTACTTTCCGACGATCGTGTGGCCCTCTGCGGGAGCGGCCGTGCTTATGGGGGCCGTTTGCTATGGCGCTTTTCTGGCTATTCCTGCGGTTATCAATTGCGGAGGGAGGGCGTTGTGGCGTTATTCGCTTTCGAAGAGCTGACGTTTCGCTACCCGGAGGCGCCCCGCGATGCCCTTCGCGATGTTTCTGTGGCCATCGAGCCGGGCCAGTTTGTGCTGGTATGCGGTCAGAGCGGCTGCGGGAAGACAACGCTCTTGCGCCAGTTCAAGTCGGCGCTCGCTCCCCATGGGCACCAAAGCGGACAGGTGCTGTTCGATGGCGTGCCTCTCGCCGACGTGCCCGAGCGCGAGCAAGTGGCCCGCATCGGATTCGTCATGCAAGACCCCGATGCGCAGATCGTGACTGACAAAGTGTGGCACGAGCTGGCCTTCGTCTTGGAAAGCCTCGGCTGCGACGAGCGCACCATGCGCTTGCGCGTGGCGGAGATGGCCAGCTACTTCGGCATCCAGCACTGGTTCCATAAGAACGTGGGCGAGCTTTCGGGCGGCCAGAAGCAGCTGCTGAACCTAGCGTCGGTCATGGCGGCCCGGCCCGATGTACTGGTGCTGGACGAGCCTACGAGTCAGCTGGATCCCATTGCCGCCAGCGACTTTCTGGCTACGGTACACCGGATCAATCGCGAGCTAGGGACGACGGTGGTTATGAGCGAGCATCGGCTGGAAGAGGTGTATGGGCTGGCCGACCGCGTGGTGGTGCTCGACGGCGGCGAGATCCGCATGGACGGCGCCCCG